>Ga0307422_1000327_pt1 | contig 27926 bp, 19 predicted proteins | sample SalMarWE160290MG_FD_202153 | JGI IMG/M metagenome (GOLD analysis project Ga0307422, IMG submission 202153) | Salt marsh sediment microbial communities from the Plum Island Ecosystem LTER, Massachusetts, United States - WE1602-90 | ecosystem: Environmental > Aquatic > Marine > Intertidal zone >...
ACGAATGTACTGCGGATCGCTTCTAATGTGGAAACAGATAGTTAAAAAAACAGATACAGGACCGTTAAGTGCCTTTGCTGATTTCCAAAGGCACTTTTTTTTGGCATTTATTTTTTATAGTTGTACTTTCAGATGCATATTCTGAACGATTTCGGTTTACCTGAAATGCGTTAACCAGTCTGGCAATGGAAAAGAAGAATCAGGAACATGTGGAAAATGATCCGGCATACAAAGGGTTATCGGTAAAAGGGGGTATTTCAAAACCTCAGTCGGTCAACGACGATTCAGTGAGCAGGTTCCTGAGTAAAAAACGCAGGTTACTGGCTGTTGATGAATATGTCGAAGGGATCTTTGAAGGCCATATACCGATACTGAGCAAAGCAGTCACGCTGATTGAGAGCGTAAAACCTGCTCATCAGGAGGTAGCTCAGGAGATTATAAAAAGATGTCTTCCCAGATCAGGTCAGTCTGTCCGGGTGGGAATTACGGGTATTCCCGGGGTCGGGAAGAGTACTTTTATTGAATCATTGGGCAAGTATATTACATCGCAGAACAGGAAACTGGCTGTGCTGACCGTGGATCCCAGCAGCGAAAGAAGCAGGGGAAGCATCCTTGGCGATAAAACAAGAATGGAGGAACTGGCGGGCGATCCATTGGCTTATATCCGCCCCAGTCCTTCAGCAGGTTCTCTCGGAGGGGTTGCCCGGAAAACCCGGGAAACAATCATTCTGTGTGAAGCGGCAGGTTTCTCAACCATTTTTATTGAAACGGTAGGGGTGGGGCAAAGTGAAACAGCAGTCCATTCCATGACTGATTTTTTTCTTCTTCTTATGTTAGCCGGAGCCGGCGATGAATTGCAGGGAATAAAACGGGGGATTATGGAAATGGCGGACGCAATTGCAATCAATAAAGCCGATGGAAACAACCAGGATAAAGCGGAACTTGCTAAAAACCAATACCAGAATGCGTTGCACCTGTTTCCGAAAAAGGAATCGGACTGGGAACCCCGGGTTTTTACTTGCTCAGCCCTGAAAAACCTGGGGATTAAGGAGATCTGGGAAACGATCGAACAGTACCGGGATCAGATGGTCCAAAGCGGTTATTTTCTGAAACACCGGAACAATCAAGCCCGCTACTGGATGGTTGAATCCATAAACGAACAGTTAAAAAACCGTTTCTATCATCATCCTGAAATAAAAAAGCTTCAGAAGGAGTATGAGCAAAAGGTGCTGCATGCGGAGATGACTTCCTTTTCAGCGGCCCAGCAGTTGATCACGTATTATAAATCGTTGAAGGATTAGATTACTGACCAGCAATTTTTTCTTATTGTTTGTCCTGAAAAGAGAAAGGATTTACTGTCTGTTCATTCACTGCTGTTTTTTCCGGGCTATCCGGAAAATAAAAACGATCATTCCTGCCAGGGAAGCAAGAAAAAGGAGCCATGAAAAAGACACCGGACGCGCTGAGGTTACGTTGACTGCATCGTCGCATATAGCCCCGATAGCATCTTTCATAAATGCCAACAAAGCGAGTAGAATACTCAAGGTCAGGATACCCCAGTCGACAGGATTTAACCGGATAGCCCTGTTCTGACCGGATCGGGCAACAGCAATGAACCCTCCCGCGATCATCAGGGAAGCTATCAGTATGGGTGAAAGAACCGGCCCCCACCAGGGCAGGGGAATTAGAAACAGGATATCCCACTCCAGCAGCGATACCGGCCACCCAATAAACAGATGAAGCCATATATAGTAAAAGATGTCCCAGAATCCAAAAGCAATGAATGAATAACCAATCCTCTCCTGACTATTTTTACCGGACAGAAACCCAATGGCTGCCAACATGATAAGAGTGGCTAACTCCCGGCCGATCTCAATCTGAATGTATCGATCCACTTCCGTAACAAAATCCCGGGTAAGATCACGGATGTTGTAAATCTCTCTCAAATAAACAACGACCGCTGATTCAATCCAGGCCATAGCTACGGCAAAGGCTACAACTGCAAAAATACGGATCAGTACCTGCTTCATTTTTATCCTCTTAATAAATAAAACTGCTTCCTCCCAGGAATTCCCGCAATATGGAAGTGGGGGGTATTTCTTCATCCTCAATGAGCTTGAAATAGGAGAGGAATTTTAACATTCTCACTGCTTCACGGTATTCCGGTTGGTTTTCGTTGACTGCGTCCAGCAGGGGCTCGGCATATTTTTTTAATACGGCCAGTTCATAAATTGTAGCTGAGTTAAACATGATATCGGCATTCTCCTGGTAGGGGAAAATATTTTTTTCTTCCCCTTTTTTTACGGAAGGCCAGCGCCTAATGGTTTCTGAAGCCGGATAACTCCGGTATCTGCTGTCTCTGACCATTCTCCGGAGCAACCGGTTATCGGCTGTGGAAATATGATTTTGTTCGTCAAAGGATATCTGAGTCAGTGCAGAGATAAATATTTTATAGATCTTTTTTCTGTTTTGTTGTTCCAGAAGTTTTGGATTCATCCCATGGATTCCTTCAATGATCAGAATATCGTTTTCTTGTAAACGGATTTTTTTCCCGCTGGGTTTTCGTCTTCCCAGGGCGAAATCAAACTCCGGAAGTTCCACTTCTTTTCCTTCAAATAATTCATTCAGTTGCTGATTGAAGAAGGAAATATCGATAGCTTCCAGGGCCTCAAAATCGTAATCTCCGTTTTCATCGGTCGGGGTTTTCGCTCTGTCGACAAAATAATTGTCAAGGGAGATCTGATAGGGATACAATCCGTTTACAGCCAGTTGAATGGAAAGTCTTTTGCTGAACGTGGTTTTCCCGGATGCGGAGGGGCCGGCAACCAGAACCAATCGTATTTTCCCGGTATTGCCGGTGATCTTATTGGCTATTTCGGCTACTTTTTTTTCATGCAGGGCTTCAGAAATTTTCAGTATGGTTCCACTTTGCCCTTTCATGGTAAATTCATTCAGGTGTCCGACAGTGGATACATTCAGGATTTCAACCCAGTCTTTGTGTTCCTGATAGATTTCAAAAAGTTTGTTTTGCCTGACAAATTTGTATAGCCTGTCGGGCTTCCCAAGTTTAGGTACCTGCAACAGAATCCCGTCAAAATAGGCTGACAGGTCAAACAGTTTGATGTAACCGGTCGAAGGGAGCAAATGTCCGTAGTGGTAATTGGCAAACCCATTCAGGAAATAGATATTCGTGTATATTCTGCCTACCTGTTCAGTCAGCCTGGCCTTATCCTCCAGTTTTTCCTTCTGATAGATCTGAATCACTTCATCGGTGGGTATCCCTTTTTTAATAAAGGGCAGGTCCTGATTGATGTATTCCTGCATCTTGGTTTTCAGGGCAGAGGTATCTTCCGGGGTTATTTTCCGGTCAAGATTTTCCAGTTCACAATAATATCCATTGGCTATTCCGTGCTGGATCTTCAGGATGACTTCCGGGAAGATTTCCTTTACAGCAGCATACAGAATAAAAAACAGGGACCGGACGAGCATGCGCTGTCCGTCTACATGCGAAAGGTCTATGAATTCGATGGTTTTAGGCTTTACAATGCCAAAGGACATTTCAGCCAGTTTGTTGTTCACAATGGCACCGCATATTTTATATTTCATTTTTATTTGCAGGTCATCGGCAATCTCTTTCAGGGTGGTTCCCAGGGGATAGGTGTGTTGAGAGGATGTGTTAATGCAATAAATATCAATGTTTTTCATTTGTTAGTATTTATAATCATGTACGGATTTCATCTCATTAATATTGTTTTCTCAATGTTGTCTATGTCAACAAATGTTCCTGAATGCTTCATTTGTTTTTCAGGCTGAAGGCCCGGATTACTTCAGTCCCCCGGCAACGCCCCGGGTTGAATGACGACCCTATAGCTTCGCCCTGAAAGGGAAGGTTAATCCGGGCTGAAGTAAGCTGCCACACAAGGCCAGTTCCTCTTTCAGAAATTTTGCTGTATAGGAATGTTTGTTTTTACTGATCTCTTCGGGTGTACCCTCGCAGAGAATGGTTCCTCCTTCTTTGCCTCCTTCAGGACCCAGGTCGATAATATAGTCTGCAACTTTGATTACATCCAGGTTATGTTCGATGATGATTACGGTATTTCCTTTATCGACCAGTTTCTTCAGCACTTCGAGCAATACTCTGATATCTTCGAAATGAAGTCCTGTTGTGGGTTCATCAAGGATGTACAGGGTTTTTCCGGTATCGCGTTTGGCAAGCTCTGCAGCCAGTTTTACCCGTTGTGACTCTCCCCCCGAAAGGGTTGTGGAGGATTGCCCCAGGGTCAGGTAACCCAGCCCCACATCCCTGAGGGTTTTGATTTTCTGAAGAATGGAAGGGATGTTTTCAAAAAATTCAACTCCCTGGTTAATGGTCATGTCGAGTACATCGCTGATGGATTTTCCTTTGTAGCGTATTTCCAGGGTTTCCCTGTTGTATCGTTTTCCGTTGCATTTATCGCAGTGCACATACACATCGGGAAGAAAATTCATCTCTATGAGTTTAAGTCCTCCGCCACGGCACTCTTCACAACGGCCTCCTTTTACGTTAAACGAGAATCTTCCGGGTTTATAGCCCCTGATTTTTGATTCCGGGACCTGGGCAAACAGGTTTCGTATATCCGAAAAAACGCCGGTATAGGTAGCCGGGTTGGATCGTGGGGTACGTCCGAGGGGAGACTGGTTTACCTGCACCACTTTGTCAATGTTTTCAAGGCTTGTAATTTCTGAGTAGGGAAGCGGGTCTTTTAATGATTTATAAAAATGCTGACTCAGGACAGGTTGCAGGGTTTCGTTGATGAGGGATGATTTTCCGCTTCCTGAAACACCGGTTACACAAACCAGTCTTCCCAGCGGAATGCGTACGTCGATGTTTTTAAGGTTGTTTCCGGTACATCCTTTGAGGATCAACCACTTTCCGTTTCCTTTGGCGCGAACCTGCGGAACCGGAATCTGGCGTTTTCCGTTCAGGTAGTCGGCTGTGAGGCTCTTTGATTTTAAAATTGTTTCCGGGGGACCGGTAGCGACCACTTTCCCTCCATGTCTTCCTGCACCCGGCCCCAGGTCAATAATATAGTCGGCATGGAGCATTGTGTCCTTATCGTGTTCAACAACAATCACTGAGTTCCCGTTATCCCGGAGTTCCTGAAGGGCGTGAAGCAGTTTTCTGTTGTCCCGGTGATGGAGTCCTATGCTGGGTTCGTCCAGAATATATAAAACATTGACCAGTTGAGAGCCTATCTGTGTTGCCAGCCGGATGCGTTGGGATTCCCCTCCGGAAAGAGACTGCGCCGGCCGGTCAAGGGAAAGGTAGTTTAACCCGACATTCAGCATAAAACGAAGCCTTTTACGGATCTCCCTGATCACTTCCCGGCCGATTAACCGTTGTTTGTCCGAGATTCTCTGTTCCAGTCCTTCAAACCAGGCGGTTAATTCATCGAGGTCCAGCCGGGCCAGTTCCGAAATGTTTTTATCAGCAATCCGAAACCATAAAGACTCTTTTTTTAACCGCGTGCCGTTGCAATTAGGACAGGTCCTGGTTTTAACAAATTGATTGGCCCACTTGCGGGCTGTCCGGGATGAATTCTCTACCAGCTGGCTGTCGATATATTTTATCACCCCCTCATAGGTCAGGAAGTAATTCAGGTTGTTCCCCAGGGGTGAATTCTTGAGCCGGATACGTTCCTGGGTCCCATACAAGACAGCGTTTAACGCCTCATCATCCATGTCTTTCAAAGGGGTTTTCAAGGTAAATCCATACCGATCTCCCAGGGCTTCTATTTGCCAGAATATCAGGGAGTTTTTATATCGTCCAAGCGGAACGATTCCTCCGTTGGCAATATTCTTTGACGGATCCGGAATAATTTTTTCACTATCGATTTCAGAAACCATCCCCAGTCCGTTGCATCGTGGACAGGCACCCTGAGGCGAGTTAAAAGAAAAAGTGTGGGGGGCTGGTTCATTATAGGAAATACCGGTCGTGGGACACATTAACAGCCTGCTGTAATGGCGGGTATAGCCGGTGTCATGGTCTGAAACCATAATAACCCCATGCCCATGGTGGAGGGCTGTCTGAACCGTTTCTTTCAGCCTCTTTGTATCGGTATCATTCACTGCCAGTTTATCAATGACAATTTCTATAAAATGGTTCTTATACCGGTCCACCTGGTGCCCGTGTTTTATTTCCGTTATTTCCCCGTCAATCCGGGCGTAAAGAAATCCTTTCCGCCTGATTTGTTCGAACAGTTCCCTGTAATGTCCTTTTCTTCCTTTTATAACCGGCGAAAGAATGTGGATCCGTTTTCCGGCAAACTCCTTTTTTATAAGGCTTATGATCTGTTCATCGGTATATTTGACCATTTTTTCCCCGGTATGGAAAGAGTAGGCTTCGGCAGCCCTTGCAAACAACAGACGGAGGAAATCGTAAATCTCAGTTACGGTACCCACTGTGGAACGGGGATTCCGGGAAGTGATCTTCTGTTCAATGGATATTACAGGGCTCAGTCCCGTAATTTTATCTACATCGGGACGTTCCATATTTCCGAGGAATGACCGGGCATAGGCTGAAAAGGTTTCCATATACCGGCGTTGCCCTTCCGCATAGATTGTATCAAACGCCAGGGATGATTTCCCGGAACCACTTAATCCGGTGATCACCGTTAGTTTATTCCGGGGAATCTCAACAAAAATATTCTGCAGATTATGAACGCGTGCACCCTGGACAAAAATCTGTCCTTCCTTGTTATCCGCTTCCTCCCGTTGCTTTAACTGAATTTGTGTGTCCAACATTTATTCCTGGTTTGAATCGGTATTTCCCCTCCGGGCATTGGCAAGAGGTATTCTGATCCTGTATGTTTTACCTGCTGAGTTGGTAAGGTAATTTTCCCTGAGCCAGGGGTTGAACATTTTCAGAATTTTATAATTGGTACCCTGTTCAAAGGCAAAATCTGCAAGATGTTCTACCGGTCCGTTGATTTCGATTTCCGTGGTAGGGATGATCGGGTATTTCTCGTTTTCGGGAATGAAAAATCCATACTTCTCCGGATTTTCCAGAACCAGCTTCAGGGCTAAGATTCTGAATAGGTATCTTTCTGTTTCTTTACCCAGGAGCATATCGAAATAATGGTTGTTTTTTTGTCGTTCGGTCTGTTTCACAACAAAGGTTCTTCCTGCATTATAGGCTGCTGCAGCCAGGGACCAGCTGCCGAATTTCTCATAGGCGCTTTGCAGATAGTCACAGGCTGCAACCGTCGATTTTTCAATGTGGTAGCGTTCGTCCACCTCAGGGGTTACTTCCAGCCCGTATTCCCTGGCTGTACTTCTCAGAAACTGCCACAATCCCACTGCTCCGGCAGGAGATATTGCCGTCGGATCAAGGTTGCTCTCAGCTACGGCAAGGTATTTAAAATCATCATGAAGACCCTTTTCTTTCAGGATAGGCTCAATTACGGAAAAATAACGCGGCACCATTTTAATTAACCGGATGGTTTGTGAATGAAAATAACCATTCACCAGCAACTCCCTCTCCAGGCTCTCCCTGACATCAAAATAATGCAACGGAACCACCTCGCCCGCAAAGGTCAGGGAATCAGGTACTGCAATTCCCCTAAAAACGTACGGGACCGGGATCCCTTCTTTCTCTTGTTCTTCCGTGTGGGCAATATGCTGATAACTGAATATCAAAACAATGGTAAGGACCATTGCTGGAAATACCATATTCCAGACTCTTTTTTTCTGCATGTTCTACTGGTTTGTAAAGAGTACAAAAATAAGGTTTTTTAGGTGATTCGGAATAAAAGACCCGGTAAAACTACCGGGCCGGAATTTTAAGAATTCTTCGGGATGAGCATGGATTAAAAAGGTTTTATTCCACAGGGAAAATATCCTTAATGCTAATTTTGTGTCATTTGTTTAAATTAAAAATCAATTAAAAGGGGCCGGCCTGTTTGCCGGACCCCTTTTTTTGAACAAGCCATTACCCATTTTCAGAGCAACTTAATTATTTCTTTGATCACAGAGTCGTTTTGAAAGAATTGTTTCCCTTTTTGTGCCTGCCCCATACCATGAATACAGGATAACAAAGCAGGAACAAACAGACCGATACATTTTATTGGGTTGCATTGCGCATTTCCAGTAAAAATGATCCTTGTTACAGATGGAATAAACGGCTGTAAGGTTGCGTAAAAAAAATTCAGGGTTTGATGCCGGCATCTTCGATCAGATGAAAGGCCTGGATTAATTCAGGGATTCCAAATGCAAACAGCCGGTTTTTTCGCAAAAGCCTCCTCACCTGTTTTTTATCCTTTTTATACAATTGGAGAAACGATTTTAGGATGGGAGGAAATTTCTTCAGCCCGGTGTCTTCAGTATACAGATAAAATGTTTCCGTTAATACCAGTTCGGAATCCTTCAATACCCCATGCCGGTCTCTGTATATCCCGGTTTTTTCGGGTTTGCTTTGATAATATGCGAGCAATGTTACCTCTCCTTCCCACAACACGTGGAAAAACTGGGTTCCCAAAAAAGGGATACCGGTTTCGATCTTCACAAATCTCTGGATCCCTGTAATTTGAGAGGATACCTCAAATTCTTTTACAATAAACTTATCGATTGTAAACAGGACATGGGTATGGGTATTGTAACAAACCAGTTCATTGATGAAAGCATTATACCGGGCCATAATATTTTTGCAGACTTCCCCGTCTTCAAGGGTTATTGTAGTGGGAAGAAAATCGTAATGGTAAAAATGCGGTCCGTTGGTATTAAACACCATATAGTATTTTTTCCCCGAAAGTTTTCCCTGCAGGATGTTTGACCGGGAAGAAATTCCTTGCCAGGGATCGTGGGTCGTTTGCCCGGAACCGTTCAGGGGCCCGGCCAGAAGGATTAAAAGAAACAGGCAGTATCGTATGGTATTCATAAATGTCTTTTGTATTTGATTATTAATCTGTTGAAAAAGCCCAACGGCAATATGAGTTTTAACGCCCGTATTTGTACATGAATTCTCCATTTACTTTCCTCATTTAACAACGAATGAACAGGAACCGGTTTGTATCCTTCCGTCGTGGGTTACTGCGGTTATTACCGTTTCAAATTCCCCTTTTATGTCGGAGCATGTAAAGGAGATTTTCTGCTGTTTTTTTGGATCATTCAATCGTCTCCAGAGCAGGGTTTTTCTGAAATCGGGGATATTTGAACGATCTTGTTCTTTCTTCGGGGCATTCCGGAAAGGGACTGGCAGCTGTACGGTTTGAAAATCGAACTGCTTCAGGTCAGGTTGGTTGTTTACCCAGGAGATATCCCCATTGAATGAATAGACTGCAATAACTCCGTTTAAAACCATATCTCCGTAGACTCTTTCTTCGGCTACAATATCGATTCGTTCAATAATATCTGAATTCAGTTCAGCCAGCAACCGGGTATCAAAAACCGGGATGCCGTCCAGGAGTTTGAAAGGTTCCGTTTGAAAAAACTTCCATTGATCCTGGTTTATCAGTTTAAAAATGATCGTATCCTTTTTTTCACGGAACCTGGAAGCTGTCAATAATTCCCTGGAAATCTCCCTGAAATCAGACAGAGCGATATAATCCCGGGTAAAGATGGTGGTTGTAGGTTCTCCGTAAAAAGGATGTTTATACCGGAAGGGTTTGATAAAAATACGTTCCGGGTGCAACTGGGTTGGAAAGAAATATCGCTCATAGCGGCTGATTTTTAACGATTTTTCAATGAATCTTTTCTGATCAGCCGGAAGCACCTGACGGGTTAACAACGGGTCATCGCCGGTATCGATATAATGAGGGAAAAGTTCAATATGACAGGTTAGATTGTTCTGAGTAACAGCTTGAATAACCAGATCAGCCAATCCTTTTGCTTCCTTAAGGTAAAACTTAAAAGTACCGTCCTGATCCGAATAGTAATAATCAAACCAGGGAATGGAATCAGAAACGGAAAGCAGAACCACAGCTTCCGGCACCGGTTGCGAAGTCTTCGCATCCAGAACCCTTCCGGAAATGCTGATACCCCTGTCTTCAAGGATATATTCCTTGTTTGTTTTTTTTCTGAGGATGGGCACAAATGTCTGTTGTGCATTCAGCTTTTCAGCCAGCGGATCAGCAAGCCGGGTTGTCAGTACCAGATCATCAATCCAGGTCAACCATGTGTCCGGAATCGTTACCTCCAGAGCAACAGTTTCCCCGGGGCTGTATCCCGGTTGATCGGTTTTTAATCCAAAGATACCCGATTTGGATGGCTCTTCTTTTAACCCGGTCTCCCGGGGGATTTCCATTTCCCCGATGTTTTCAGCAAATCGGTTGTATACAACCAGCTGGCGTTTGGCAATGGATGCCTCCATGAAATTTTTCTGGAAGTTCGTAAATCCTTTGAGAGCGTAGATACCCGATGACAGAGAATCGGGGATGACCAGGTATCCGTTTCCTTTTCGGGCATCTGTTCTGATGATGGCTTTTGTGATGTGGTTTTCCTTCGGTCCGTCTAACTGAATATGGATGATCTTGCTGTACGTTTTCTCTTGCGATGAATACAGATACGTTTTAAACCAGAGGGTATCACCCGAAACACAGGAATTCCGGTCCGTTACAAAAAAAACCTTTTCAACAGGCTGATTCTGAGCTTTCAGTGTGTAGATGCCTGAAAGTAAAATAATCAGTATACCTATTATTTTACATGAAAACCTCATTCCTTACAATTTAATTCCTTGTTATAACAACAGATTCCTTTTCCTCCGGGCATCAGTACTTCCAAAAATCAGGCGGATAGACTGATTTAATTCCTGAAGCAGGAATGGGATCAAAGGTTTCTATTTTTTCCAGTCTAAAATCGTTTTCTTTATTCAGCAATTTCAAAAAATAGCGGTGTTCACGGTAATTCTGAATTTCAAAATTTCCCAATATAATTTTCTGGTCATCTGTATTGCATTTTATATTTCCGAAGGCCTGTGTATACATTGGCGCGAAAATTTTTCCTTCCGACTCCAGTTGTTTATTGAGTTCCGTATAGAACTGATAGGCTGAAACCGGAATGCTGTATTGATGGATGATATAGATCCAGCCCCGTTCGCGTTCATTGACAGCCCAGTTCAATAACCTGGAAAATGTGGCAGTTATAAATTCCAGGGGGTGTTTATGAATCGCCGTTTCAGCAGCATATTCCGCAGGAGCGGCAAGATTGAATCCTCCATCGGGATAAAAAGATTTCCACACATATTTTGTGGCTGTTAACGGAGTCCCCATTACCGTATCAAAGGGGAAAGTCGACAGCCTTATTTTCCGGCCATAGAAGCGGTAATAGGAAGCCGTATTTTGGGAGTTTATATCAGCATAAAACTGGATTCCATCGCGTGATTCTATGGTTTTATTTCCTTCTTTATCATAGCTTATCCAGTTTTTTGACATCGCTTCCGCGTAGACTGTATCGATATCCGGTACTTCGGGAACAGCCACATAGGGAGACTCATAGGTTTCCCCGTCAAATTTGATTTGCAGTTTGTAGCTTCTTTCCGGATGGATGGGTTGATTCAGGTCGTACCTCCCGAATCCGGAATTTGTAAAGGCCAGTGTTGCATTGTTGTCATCTATCAAACAGACTGTTGCATGATTGATAGGGGGATATATTTCCCCATCGTAAAAACCTGCCGTCCGGTATATCTGTATTTTGTTGTTTGTTGAGGAGGCATCTATCCGTGCTTCTACAACCGGAAAATGGTTCGTCACATCCAGGTCAGCAATATACACTTCCTCGCAACCTGAGAGAACTGCCATGAAAAGGAATCCTATATAATAAAATGCCCGTGTCATTTAAAATCTGAAGTTATAGGTTAAGGAGGGTACAGGGATCCCAATAACCGATAGTTTGTAAAGCGAATACCGGTTAAAATTATTTCCTGTGGAGGGTTTCCCTTTTCTGTAATACACAGAATACGGATTGTTCCTTCCGTATACATTGTATACGGATAACGTCCAGCTGCCTTTCCAAGAACGTTTTCGTTTCAGGTTCTCATCCAGGGTTAGGGACAGATCAAAACGGTGATAGGGAGGCATTCTGTATTTATTTCTGTCGGAATAATAGACTAGGTTCTGTCCGGCATAATAATATTTAACCTCCGGCAGGGTTACGGGTCTTCCCGAGATGAAAACAAAATTTCCGGAGATTCGCCACCTCCGGCTGATATGATAGGTTGCCGTAACAGACAGATCATGAGGCTTATCGTAAATTGAAGGATACCATATTCCGCTGTTTATTTTCTCCTCATCAAAAGAACCGTCTGTTTTCCGGAGGGTTCTGGAAAGCATATAATTTATCATGCCGGTAAGCCTGCCCTCCGGTTTACTGGCTGAAATTTCCAGGCCGTATGCATATCCTTCAGAAGGGAGCAATTCTGTTTCCAGATGCTGGTTCATAATAATTTCAGCTCCGTTTTTATACTCAATCAGGTTTTTCAGCTTTTTATAATAGATTTCGGATGTGAACTGCAAAGTGTTCCAGGTCTGGTTATTGGTTATACCCAGTGCGATCTGGTCACTGATCAGCGGGGGCAGGTGATAATCGCTCATTTTCCATGTTTCTACGGGAGAAGCCACGGCATTGTTGCTTATCTGACTGATATACTGGCGGGTTCTCTGGTAGCTCATTTTCAATGTATATCCGTTGTTCATCTGGTAGCTGACGGCTATCCTGGGTTCCAGTCCTCCGTATTTCCGGATAACTTTGTTGTTTGTGAAAACCAGGGAATCCATAACCGATTCCGGACTTTTGGGAATCGCATTGTCGTACAGAAAAACCGTTTCCGGCCCCAGGTTCAGAAATCCGCTGTATCTCAGCCCCAGGTTTGCAATAAATCCGGGAAACAGCTGAAGTTCATCCGAAAGGTATCCGGCTGACTCCATTACTTTCTCCGGATCAAGGACCTGAGGGGCGATCACTGTTGGCTGGGCGGCCGGCAGGATCTCACCTGGTTGCAAACGGCAGGTAATCAAGGTGATTCCGGTATTGACACTGTGGTTTTCATGGGGATGCCAGTTGAGATGGTATTGTCCGGAGTAATATTCCAGTTGGTTATCCAAAAAATACGATTCAAAAGAATTGTTATTTGCCAGATCGGTTAACCTTGAAGTATAGCGGCTGTATACAAGGTTCAATTCCCCGTCAAGATCTTTACGGAGCCGGTTATGCAACATCAGGTTGGCAAGCAGATTTCCGTATTCCATTATGGTTTGAGTGCCTGTGCTGAATTTATCATGGCTCGAGTAAGCCGTCAGACTCAGTTTGTTATGCAGATCAAAGGTGCAGGTGATTTTTGCGCTCAAATCATAAAAATGGGTAACACTCTCAGAAATCTCTGTATCGGGAATTTTCTTAAGAATCCAGTTGGAATAGGAAGTTCTCCCTCCGATCAGAAAGGTAGCCTTTTTGTTTTTTGTCAGGGGACCGTCAACCGTTAAACGGGAATTTAACAAACCCATGCCTCCGGAAAGGGAAACAGCCTCCTTGTTGCCCTCTCTAAGGTCCACCTCCATGACCGAAGCGACTCTTTCGCCCAACCTTGCCGGCATTCCGCCTTTATATAAGCTTACATCCTCAATTACATCCGGATTCAACATGGAAAAAAAGCCAAACAGGTGAGACGGATTAAAAACCGGGGCATGATCAACAAGGATCAGGTTCTGGTCGGTATTGCCCCCTCTGACATTAAAACCTGGTGCCAGTTCCCCGATGGTCTGTACCCCCGTCATCATAGAAATGCTTTTGATCACATCGGATTCCCCCATCAGGGAAGGCAGTTCTTTGAGTATCCTGGAATCCACCCGAACCATGCTCATCTGGGTCCGGGAACTGTTTAATCCTTCACCGGTAACGGTCACTTCTCCAATGCTGTGTGATTCTTCAAACAGCTCGAGTTCGATATCTCCCGACTCAATCAACCGGATATGCCAGGTATTTTGTTCATACCCCATGTATGAGAGTTGAAGGGTATGCTCTCCGGTAGGCAGCTCTAGGGTAAAATGGCCTTCTGCGTCGGTGGAGGTGCCTTTTTCCAGTTTATGGATGTAAAGAACGGCTCCAACCAGGGGTTCCCAGTTTTTCCCGTCCACTATCGTCCCGCTCAGGGTAGCCGTTCGATAGCGACCCAGGTTCAGCGGATCTCCGATGATCTGCAGAAATTCGTTCTCAGAAATTCTCTCAACCTGTGGCACACGCTCTTCAGGGAATAGTACGACAGCATCATCCTGAAAAAATTCAAACGCCAGCCCGCTTCCCCGTAAGGTGCGGGTTAATGCCTGAAACAGGGGAACTTCATCAAAACGCTGGTCTATGACGATATGTTTAATCCAGCTGGTTTGATAAAAAACCTTCAAGGCATGTTGCGTTTCCAGGGAATGAATAAATTCAGAAAGAGGTTGGTTGGTAAACTGTCCGCTGATCTTTAGGTTTTCAATCCCTTGTGCACTTGATTCATAAGCAAATGTCAGCAGAAAGAAAAAACACAAAATTCTCCAGTGTGCCGGTTTCAATTTTCTTTGGGACAAAAAGTTTCCTTTTTAGGTTCAGTTTTTACTCAGGGCATGAAATTAAGAAAAAGTTTCTTACGGATTGGCGAGAAGGATCGAAATAATCGTGTCCCCTCATACTGTATTCACAGAATGGGGTAGTGTAGTGCATCAGAAACTATAATTTATTCCGGTATATAATCCAATCCGGTAAGGGCGGTAATCAACTGCCTTGTTTTTATTCAGGGAGTTCAGAAAATAATTAATTCTTGGTTCCACGCAAACCGAAAGTTTTTTCCCCAGGGCATAGTCCAGAGCCAGGCCCAGGGTTCCGGAATAATTCATGTCTGAAATATCGGCTGTATGACCGACATATTCTTTGTCGCTGCCTTCTCCGATGTACACCTTATTGCCAACCACCCAGTTGGCACTAACGCCTCCTACCATGTCCATGGCTATTTTTTTATCAATGAATGTGTATCTGAGTAAAACCGGAATTTCAATGAAATCGAATACCTGATGGAATTCGCTGTTTGTTAATAACGCGTTGGGGAGTTCGCTTTTGGTATCAAGGTTTGCCGACAATTCGGCATTTTCAGGTGTTTCTGAAAATTCAATGACTCCGGCAGAACTGTTCATCAGTATTTTTCCCTGTTTTATATCTACCGGTGTGTTAAAATAATCTGCAGCCACTGCATACATGGTGTTAAGGGTCTCATAGCGGTTGGAAGAGTACTGCAATGAATTTCCTGATTTCTGTCCGTTTTGAGCGTAATACATCCCACTTTCCACACTCAGTCGCCGGGAAGCTTTATACGAAACGGAGATTCCTGCGTTAAGATCGGCAGTGCCTTCGGTATTCGAATAGGTCATGTTTCTGCTGTAATCAGCGGCATGGCTTGCATTCTGAGATGAATAACCCGGAGCTACCCGCAATCCCAGGCCCCATCGGTCTTCTTCGGAATGACGGTCCGCAATGGTTGCCCTGTTGAATGCCAATAGCTTCTGATCTTCCACGGAAAGGGTTCGCCCTAGGCTGCTATCCCTTTCTTTCCGATGCAATTTCCAGCTCACAGCAGGTGATTTTATAAAGGGTTTGACGGATTGCATAAAAGGAAGCTGCTCCGCGTTTCTATGCAGGCTTGCTGTTTGAATCAAGGCAAAGGATTCTGTGTGCTGTGCTTCAGGTCCCATCGGTTTAGTTTTCATTTCAGCAAAGGGTTCTGCCGGAGCCAGTTTGTTATCTGAGAGACCGGACCCGGAAATTTCTTTTTTCGTTCCGTCCTTTTTGTTATCCCTGCTCACGGGCTCTGTTGCAGCAGGGAAATCTTTTTCTGTCCTGTTCTCAGACATTTCTTGTTGCGATTCCGGAAAATCATAAAGCATCCATCCTGCCACCATAGCCAGTATCATTACGGCGGCTGCAGCTATTGCCCGCAACAGGACGATCCGCTGTTTTCTTTTCCTGTTTTTCAGCCTGGCCCGGATATTTTCCAGCGTCCCGGGAGGAGGCGATAGGGTATATCCTTCCAGTTGGCCGTGGAAAATTTGATCTATTTGTTGTTCACTTTGTTTCATGTTCATATCACTTGATTCTTTTCACTCTTCCCGTATTGGATTGTTATTTTCCGTTTTAAAATGTTCCTGGCCCTTGCCAGGTTCGATTTGGAAGTGCCTGTATTGATTCCCATCACCTTGCTGATTTCCTGGTGGCTCATTTCCTCAAAAACATAAAGGTTAAATACCATCCGGTAACGGGGTGGTAATTGCTGAACCAGCAATAAAAGCTCACCGGCGGTGATTTGCTCAATAATATTGTTTGACATGATCTGTACATCATACTTTCCTATATCTTCAACCGGATAAAGCATTTTCTGTTTTCGGTATCTTTCGAGGGATACATTGACCATGATCCTGCGTATCCATCCTTCCAGAGAACCTTCATGCCTGAATTTATTAATGTGCGTAAATACCTTGACAAATCCCTCCTGGAGGTTGTCTTCGGCTTCGGCCCGGTCTTTTGCATACCGCAGACAAACTCCGAACATCTCCGGTGCAAACAACGTATATAATGTCTCCTGTGCCTTTGAATCACCGGATGCACAATCTTTGATAATTTTCTTCAGGTCTTCCAAGACTGACTCTGCTAATGGACGTAAAACTGCAAGGATCAAAATTATTCTTACCGGTAAAATTAACGATCCTTGCCTTTAAAATGGCTTATTCTTTTTATTTTATCTTTCCGGCAATTTACCATCCACTCCTTTCGTTAAAAAAATCATGGGAAAGATGGTATCTTTTGATAAAAGGTTGCGTAGGTATTTCAAAGGCGCAACCTTTTTGTATCTGGAACCGTCTACACCATGCATTCATTGTGTATAACTGGATCTGTATACGTTTTTAACTGTTCAAAATATAATACATATAAGTCACTATAAATAATTAAAAATTCAGATAAATGAAGTCAATTGTTGGTTTTCTGATCCTTTTTTGTCTGGTGATCTTTTCGGGGTGTAATTTGTTTGATGACCCTTCCGGGGAGGACTTTGAACTGACGGCCAAGGCCGGTGAGTTGATTGAGGCCGATAATATTTTTGGTTTTGAGCTTTTTCAGAAAGTGGTTGCGCAGGAAACCGAACAGGATAACATTATGGTTTCCCCCCTGAGTATTTCCCTGGCGTTGGCTATGACTTACAACGGGGCAGAAGGGCAGACGAAAACAGCCATGGAAGAGACCCTGAAATTGAATGGACTGACGACCGAAGATATCAATGCATCCTACAAGAGTCTTGTGACCGCATTGAAATCGATGGATGAGAAAGTTCTTCTGGAAATAGCAAACGCTATTTTTTACAGGGATGATTTTTTGGTGGAACCGGATTTTGTATCGGTGAATCAGACGTATTACGATGCGGAAGTCAGCCCGCTTGATTTTGGCCAACCGGAAGCGGTGGATCATATCAATGGCTGGGTGGCAGAAAAAACCCATGATAAAATTACCTCTATTATTGACCGGATAAGCAGGGATCAGGTACTGTTTCTCCTGAATGCGGTTTGGTTTAAAGGAATATGGACCCAGGAGTTTAATCCTGAAAACACCGTGCAAAATCCGTTTTATCTGGAAGATGGCACAGAAACAACGGCCGGTATGATGTGCCGCTTTGACACCCTGGATTATGCAGTCAATGACCTTTTCAAAGCCATTAAAATGCCTTACGGAAAGGGAAATTATGCCATGGTTGTTTTTCTGCCTGAGCCCAACAGGTCGGTTGATGAAATTGTTGCCCGGCTCGATAAGGAAAACTGGGAAAGCTGGATGAAAGAGTTTCAGGAAACGGAAAGAGTAGAAATTCGTTTTCCTAAATTTAAATTTGCCTATAAGATCCGGCTAAACGAGGTTTTGGCGGATATGGGCATGGGAATTGCCTTTGGCGGAGGAGCCGATTTCAGCGGTATCAACAAAGGAGGCGGACTCTGTATTGGCTTTGTCGACCATAAAACATTTATCGATGTGAACGAAGAGGGTACCGAAGCGGCGGCCGTAACCATCGTCTCCATAGAACGAACTTCGACAATACCCGAACCCATTCAATTTTATGTGGAACGGCCGTTTCTTTTTGCTGTAACCGAAAAAAATACCGGTGCCATCGTATTTCTTGGAAAAGTTACGAATCCTGAATACAATTAAACACGTAAATATACAATTATGAAACGAATGATTCCTATAACACTGGTCCTGTTTGTATTTGTCCTGGGATCCTGTAATCTCTGGGAAAACAAATCAAAGAATATTCCTGAAATAAATCTGGATGAAAAGTCAACGCAGTTGGTACAAGCCGGCAACGCGTTCGGACTGGAACTTTTTCAGCGGATTGCCTCGGGCGAGGAAGAGAACAGCATGATTTCACCGTTGAGCATTTCTGTGGCGCTGGCTATGGCCTATAACGGGGCCGACGGAGATACCCGGAGCGAGATGGAGCAAACCCTGAAAGTGGCCGGACTTACCACCGAACAAATCAACGATTCCTACGAATACCTGATCGATGCGTTGCAGTCGCTGGATGAGGATGTGGTTTTTGAACTGGCCAATGCCATCTTCTACGAGCAGTCGTTTTCGGTGAAAAAGGATTTTGTGGATGTCAACAAAGCGGTATACGACGCCGAAGTTTCGGGAGTGGACTTTGCTTCGCCCGCTGCCCTGGAAGCGATTAACGGCTGGGTATCGGAAAAAACCCACGAAAAGATACAAAAGATAATGGATGCTCTCGATCCCATGGACCGGTTGGTTTTGCTCAATGCCGTCTATTTTAACGGAATCTGGAAAACCCGGTTTGATGAGGAAGGGACCCATGATCTTTCCTTTACCCGAAGCGATGGCTCGGTTACTGAGGTGCCGATGATGAGCAAGAAGGATGAGGTGGAATACACCTCGAACGACCTTTTCCGAGCCATCCGGATGCCCTATGGCAACGGGCAGTATAACATGGTGGTTTTCCTGCCGCAGGAAGGGTATAAGCCCGATGATATCATTGACACCTGTTCTCCTGCGGAATGGGAAGCCTGGATGGATAGTTTTCAGGAAGAGACCCCGTGGAATATCATCCTGCCCCGGTTTAAATACCGCTATGAACTGGAACTCAAAAAGGTGTTGAAAGAGATGGGCATGGTAAAGGCATTTTCTGATACGGAAGCTGATTTTTCGGAAATTTCGGATGTTTTCCTTTATATAAGCCGGATACTGCACAAAACCTATATCGATGTAAACGAAAACGGAACCGAAGCGGCTGCGGTTACAGCCGTCGTTTTTACAACCACTTCGGCCGGAGGAGATGTGGTGCCGTCTTTCTTCGTCGACAGACCGTTTGTCTATGCCATTACGGAAAAAGACACCGGCGCCATCCTGTTTATGGGGAAAGTGGTGGATCCGGTATATGAAGATTGATTGGCTGAATCTCCGGGTGAATATCCTAAACAGATAAGAATAAAGAAGCTGTCTGAAAAGTCAGTATAACCGCAAAGAACGCAAGGAATGCGCAAAGGACACAAAGTATTGTTTTATAGATTATAAAGGCCTTGTGAATTTTGCGCATTCCCGGCGTACATTGCGGTACCTGAATTTATAGACTTTTCAGACAGCTTCTTTTTAAAGGGAATACAGGTTAAAAAATTGAATAGCTTAATCCAAAAGCAAAGTCTATAGTGGTTTTCCCGAGGGTTTCTTTGTAGTCGCCAACATCTGGATCATTAAATGTCAGTTCTGCATCTTCGTAGAAAGTATTTAATATTCCAGCATCGAAAGTTAACCTGTCGGTGATTTTCCACTGGATGCCACCGGCAACCGAGGTCGATGAGTTGCTGTAGCTGAAATCACTTTGATAGCTGTCGGCGATTCCTGATTGTGACCTCAAACCACCCACACTAATGGCAAAATGGTCAGAAAGATTAAACTGGAGTCCTAATCCAAGCTCCCAGTAGTTGTTGTCAATTTCTCTTGTACGGATTTTCGTTGCATCTACCTCTTTCCATATAGAAAGGTCTCTCACGTTTTTTCCCCAGTCAACCCCTTTATCAAAGTATGTGTTAAACGAGAGTTGGGTTTCCAGCCAATCAAATGGTTGGTATCCTACACCGATTGTCAGTATTCCCGGTACATCGCTCCTTGATTTTTGTTTGTCAGGGAAAAGGCCGAGGTCATCTATTTCCGTATCATTTTCAAGTTCCAGTTTTGTTTTCATTTCATACTTAACGGCGAGGTTAAGATTTTCCGACGGAGAAAAATTAACACCTATAATCGGGGTCCATCCTGCCCCTTTCTGTGTTGTTTTCACTTCTTTATCCTCCAGGTCCCCCGCTTTATTGCCTAATTGAGTTGCCGTTCCGTTTAGCAGCACTTTTTGGGCTTCCAGTTCAGCAACCTGATTCTGATACCCCTGAACTGCGGTTTGAAAACCACCCTGTGCCTGGGTTACATTCATTGCTGCAATTTCTTCCGAAGATAACCCCATTGCCATTAACCCTCCTTCAATCTGAGCCTTTGTAGTTGCATCGATGTAACCTGCGCCTTGCAATTGATCCAGGGTATAGGAACCGGCACCGGCATCAATGAGTTGTTGCATAGACCCAATTACACCATTCAATTGCGTGATGCCGCCATTTAGTTGGCTTAGCCCATCATTGATTTGAGGAATAATCCCCCCTAGGATTGTATTCGATACATTAGTCAGGAAACCTGAAGCCCCTACTTTCTGCCCCCCAACGGTTACCGAAATGTTTTTTATGTATCCGTCATACGTATTTACGGAAGGCATATAACGGACCCCGCCGAATACAGAAAACTCATCGCTGATTTTGTATGATGCTCCAACCTGGATCCCATAATAAACCGAACTTCCTTCAAAATACAGGTTCGCATCGTAACCAGAAACATCCCATTCGGAATTAATTTGCTTTAACCCACTCAGTGCAGGAACCAGTTTGCTGATTGGAATCTCAAATGAAGGCAACCCTTTATCGAATTCTGCAGATCCACCTCCTCCTATTGGTTGAAACCCAAATGATAATGCTAATTTGTCTTTTTTGTAAACAGCATACACATTGGGAAATAAGGGGGCCTTGACCTTCCCAATATAATCAGAATTGTTCAGTAACGGGAATTGGCTGTTTACCGTTTTGTCCTGAAAAATGGTTTGGTTGCTGATGGAAAAATGCCAACCATCTTCCAAAAGCACCAGCCCTGCAGGATTGTAATAAACACCATCAATCTGAAGGGATGCATTTCTTGATAACATCCTTACGTACTGGGCACTTTGATTGGCATTGGTTAAAAGGCCTCCGGCAATTGCTGATTGAACAAGCATGAAAACTGCCGCAAACAGTGTTAGTTTTTTCATAGTAATGTATTTTAGTTTGTACTAGATTAAGTCTCTTTAAGCGAAGCAAATTTATAATTAATAATCATTCAACAAAACATTCCTGCTGATTTTCAGTGTTTTTGAAATATTGGAATGAATTAATCTTATTTTCGAATTTTACGGAATGTGCGGTTCAGGGGAAAATTGTTGCCGGTCATCAGTTGTCAGTTGTCAGTTTGTCGGTTGACGGTTGACGGTTGACGGTTGACGGTTGTCGGTTGTCGGTTGTCAGTTGTCAGTTGTCAGTTTGATCCTTGGTTGCTGGTTGCTGGTTACTGGTTGCTGGTTACTGGTTGCTGGTTACTGGTTGCTGGTTACTGGTTGCTGGTTGCTGGTTGCTGGTTACTGGTTGCTGGTTACTGGTTACTGGTTGCTGGTTGCTGGTTGATCTTCGAGTCTGAAAATCTGAAAATCTGAAAATCCAACAATCTTCATTGATCCCGCTTCTCCGGTTTGTCTCTCTTTTCCCGGGGAGATGGATTCTGTGTTTCAAATATGGATCACTTCATCGTATGCTGCAGCAGCTGCTTCCATGATGGCTTCGCTCATGGTCGGGTGGGGATGGATGGTTTTTATGAGTTCCTGGCCGGTTATTTCGAGTTTTCTGGCGACGACCATTTCGGCAATCATTTCGGTTACATTTCCTCCGATCATATGGGCTCCCAGCAGTTCGCCGTATCTGGCATCAAAGACCAGTTTTACAAACCCGTCCTTTTGCCCTGCTGCACTGGCTTTGCCACTTGCTGTGTAGGGGAATTTTCCGACTTTCACTTCGAAACCGGCTTTCCTGGCTTTTTCTTCGGTCAGGCCCACGGACGACACTTCAGGGGTTGTATAGGTACATCCGGGGATATTTCCATAATCCAGGGGGTCAGGATCCATCCCGGCAATTTTTTCCACACAGGCTATTCCTTCGGCTGAAGCTACATGTGCCAAGGCCGGTGTATTGATGATATCGCCGATGGCATAAACTCCCTTTACGTTGGTACGGTAATATTCATCCACTTTAATGTATCCTTTTTCCGTTTCTATTTTCAACTCTTCGATACCAATATTTTCTGTATTGGGAGTAATTCCGATTGCTGAGAAAACGACTTCTGCTTCTACCTCCTGTTCTCCTTTGGGCGTTTTAATGGTTACTTTGCACATTTTTCCCGAGGTATCCACTTTTTCGACCGATGAACCTGTTAGCACCTTCATCTTCATCTTTTTGAACGACCGTTCCAGTTGTTTTGAGACATCCACATCTTCCAGTGGAACTACATTGGGAAGGAGTTCCACAAGGGTAACCTGGGTTCCTATGGACTGATAGAACCAGGCAAATTCGCTTCCGATGGCTCCTGATCCGACAATCACCAATGATTTGGGTTGTTTCTTAAGGGTCATGGCTTTCCGGTAACCGATGATTTTTTTTCCATCCTGTTTCAGGGTGGGGAGTTCGCGTGAACGGGCTCCGGTTGCAAGGATTATGTGTTCGGCCGATACGGTTTTTTTCTTCCCTGACTCATCGGTTACTTCTACCTTATGGTCATCAGCCAACTTTCCGGTTCCAGCGATCGTTTCAATTTTATTTTTTTTGAACAGATACTGAATTCCCTTGCTCATTCCATCGGCAACGTCCCGGCTGCGCTTGACCATAACCTGAAAATCAGGTGTTACTTTGCCTGAAACAGCCACTCCATACTCTTTGGCGTGAAGGGCAACTTCATATGCCTGCGCGCTTTTCAGCAATGCCTTGGTGGGGATACACCCCCAATTGAGACAAATACCGCCGAGGTTTTCTTTTTCTACAACTCCTGTTTTCATGCCCAATTGTGACGCCCTGATTGCTGCTACATATCCACCCGGGCCGCTGCCAATAACGATTAAGTCAAAATCCATAGTATTCTTTTTTTGGTTATCAATTTGCATTTTTAGTATAACATCATTTCTCCCGAAAGGGTTTAATTTAAAAGTAAAATAAAATTTTAAGACACCATCCAGCTGTTTACGGCGTAAAAAGATGGAAATAGGTAGATCAATGCGTTGCCGGCAGGGAATCGTCTGCCGGTATTTTTTTACAGGGGTCTGGCTACTATGATACCGGTTGCCCGACTGCTGTTTAGCAGGTATTCTTCAAGCGTCTCTTCCGAGACAATCACTTTTTCGGCCAGGGAAGAGGCATGCATCAGGTGGATGCGGCCCTCTTTCCGGACAAGAAGAATGACATGGGAAATATCCAGCCCGTCGATGTTGGTCGTGAGACCCGCAATGTCACCCTCCTGTAACCGGTCTTCAACGGCTGCTAGTTGTTCTTCGGGAATGTAGTGCATCTGCCTTGCCGAAATCTCTTTCTCCTGCGCTTCAATTCTCTTTATAAGGGAAGGATCAGCCTTTAATTGCCGGTAACTTTCAGGATGGGTGCTCATATAGTGTACGTCGATGTGGCAGGGTATTCCGGCAATTTCCAGGGTAACATCGCGAATGATATTGTTCTGATGATTGTTGTAAATCCAATCGCTGAAATAATGGAGTCTTGAAGGGTAGCCCTCAAGTATCCCGTCGCGGTACCGGATCTTTTTTAATTCGTTCGTAAATTGTTCAAACGTAAGTTTTCCGCTGTGGATGGTTCTGGAGATAGCCAAACAGTTTTCGGCAAACGTTGTGCAGTCCATTTCCCTCAGGTTTACGACCAGTTGTTCTGAAGTATCTGTTTCAAGGGTATGGGCCACATAGGGCGTCTCCAGAAAATAGGTTCCGATTTTTACCATGAGTGCAGGAACAGGTGTTTCCTGTTCCTCAGAAAACAATTCAAATATCTGGTTCAGGATGGTTTTATCTTCAGGCTGAAAAATAATATCCTTATTATTTTCGGAAGTATTTACACACGCCAGGAGTAGAAATACAATCAGAAAAGAAAAATGAGTAGTTTTCATGGTTAAATTAATATTGGTGGAAGGCATCGGAAATAAAAGAGAGCACTACCGGCAGTGACTCACGCCAGTAGGTCCAGGTGTGTCCTCCGTTGCGGATGCGGAACTCATGGGGAATCTCATTTTCCCGCATGGCAATGTGAACCAGGGAGTTTCCTTCATAAAGGAAATCGTCGTCGCCGCAGTCGATAAACCAGCGGACTGCTTTTTTCTGGTCATCGGGCATATTGTTTATAAGGTAAAGGGCACTGTGTTTTTTGTAGTATTCTTCCAGCTGTTCATCGGATACATCCTGCATGCCCTGTTGCCGGTAACGTTCCATTTCGTCCATGCTTAAAGGGCCACAAGAAGCACTCAGCGGGCATGCTGAGGAAAACAGTTCGGGATGGTGCAGGGCATACATGAACGTTCCCCCACCACCCATCGACAGGCCGGAAACGGCACGGTACCGTTTATCCCCTTTGATCCGGTAGGTTTTTTCTACATAGGGCATTAACTCTTCAAAGAAAAAATCTTCGTAACGCCAGTCAGCCCCCGGAACATTAAAATATCCACGTCTTCCGGTATTGGCATCCGGCATCACAACAATCATGGGAGTAGCTTTTCCTTCCTTAATGGCTTTGTCGGCAATGTGCCGAATCTCACCAAACTGCACCCAGCCGGTCTGATCATCCCCTGCACCGTGTAACAGGTACAGTACCGGGTAACTCCGCTCCGAAGTTTCGTACCCGGGAGGAAGGTAAATGGCAAATTTACGGTCCATTTTTAAAATCTCGCTTTTCATCGACAGGTTGTCGTATACTTTGCCGGTCTGGGCAAATAATAAAGAAGGGATTATACATAGGATGAGGATAATGAATCGGTTTTTCATGCGTTTAAATTTAAAATGTATTAAGGCCTCAGGATGGCTCATTGAAGTAAATTTGCCTGTAAAGATATAAAAATTGCGTTATCAGATCATGCAACCTTCTCAAATCTCAACGATGGCTAAATGGTTTATTATTGGAGGAATCATACTGGTAGTTCTTGGGGTATTGCTTTATTTTGCTCCGTGTCTGTTCAGATGGTTCGGGAAACTGCCGGGTGACATTCGGATCGAAAATGAACAGAGTAAAGTTATTATTCCCATCACTTCCCTTATTCTTATCAGTATTTTGTTGACCCTGGTAGTTAACCTGATCCAATGGTTGGAAAAATACTTTTGAACGAATCTGTATATAGGTTTTACAGCTGCAGACCTTCCAGCAGTTGAATATGTTTCTGAATTCCTTCCAGGAGTTCACTTTTCAGGATGTATTCATCCGCGCTGTGAGACCGTGCAGATCTTCCGGGGCCGATTTTTACCGAGGGGAAGGGAATGACAGCCTGGTCGGAAGTTGTTGGTGAACCATACAACCGGAATCCCGTTTTTTTTGCTTTCACAGCGTAGGGATGGGTTTCAGAGATTCCCGAGGAGTTAAGCCGCAGCGAACGGGGGACCACATCTGATTCAATGAGGTTGTTGATGATCTCAAAGGCGTTGGCATTCGGGTAATGTTCGTTGGTTCTGACATCTGCTACATAGTGGCATATATCGGGGATCACATTGTGTTGGGTCCCTGCGTCAATCTGGGTTACAGAAATTTTTACAGCCCCCAGCTTGTCCGATCGTTTAGGAAAGGAGAAATTTTGCAGTTTCAGGATATCCCCGATGGCTTTATAGATGGCATTTTCTCCTTCATCGCGGGCTGCATGTCCGGATCTTCCTTTGGCATAACAATCGAGTACCAGCAACCCCCTTTCAGCTACCGCCACCTCCATGTTTGTAGGCTCGCCCACAATAACGAAATCGGGTTTCGGAAGTTCCGAAAGGATGCTTTCAATCCCATTGGTTCCTGAATTTTCTTCTTCAGCAGTAGCAGCAAACAGAAGGTTGAAAGGCAAATCTTCCTGGTCATAAAAATGGACAAAAACAGCAAGAAGAGCAATCAGGGGCCCTCCGGCATCATTGCTTCCCAGACCCGTTATCTTATCTCCCTCTTCATAGGGAGTAAAGGGATCAACGGTCCATCCTTTAACAGGCTGTACGGTGTCGATATGGGAATTCAGAAGAATGACAGGCAATCCCTCTCTGAAATGTTTGTTGTAGGCCCAGGTGTTATATTTGCTGATATAGAATTTAATCCGTCTTCCTGCCAGAAAAAGCCGGATATGTTCTGCTGCCTTTTTTTCTTCCTTACTAAAAGAGGGGGTACTGATGAGGTTTTTTAACAGATCGATATATTCCTGCATCTGCAATATTGATTTCATTTATTCGGTAAAAATAGGCAAAATATTTCTCTGTTATCCTGTCTTTGTTTTTTTCAGTGATGAATGGGTCAAAGGCTGCTTTTCCCCGATTCAGGTCGTTGATCCGGATGATCCGGAGCCGGGGATGTTTTTTCCGGGGCCTTTGATTGCAAATTCCACTTTTTTTCTGAAATAGCACCTGCTATTATCAGAAGAAAGACCATCAGCACACCCAGATATACACCGGTTGGTATAGGTACGGGCTCTCCTCCGGCATAAGAATGCAATCCTGTAAGGTAATAATTAACGCCAAAATAGGTCATCAGCACGGAAAAGAATCCAACCATGGCTGCGGTGCTAAGGGCAAAGACTCCCCTAAATCCTTTTATTTTATGCATATGCAGTATAAAAGCATACACCACGATTGTCACAAGAGCCCACGTTTCTTTTGGATCCCAGCCCCAGTAACGGCCCCAGGACTCATTGGCCCAGATTCCACCTAAAAAAGAGCCCAGGGTAAGCATGAACAAACCCAGGATCAAGGTCATTTGAATGATATAGGCCAGCTCCTGAATGGTGAAATTTATCCGTTGGATGTTGTTTTTGTTGCGCATGATGATCAGTACAAGGTTTAAGATTCCCAGGAATGCACTGATTCCCAGAAATCCATAACTGGCTGTAATTACAGCAACATGGATGATCAGCCAGTAGGATTTAAGGACCGGTACAAGGTTGGTAATCTCAGGGCTCATCCAGCTCATTCCGGCTACCAGCAAAGCCAGTGCTGCCAGTACCATGGTTAGTGCCAGCGTGATTTGAGAACGCCTGCTGAAGATCAGTCCTGCCAGCATGGTACCCCAACCGATAAAAAGCATGGATTCATAGCCATTGCTCCAGGGTGCATGCCCCGAAATGTACCATCTGATACCTAATCCTACAGTATGGGCTGTAAAGAGAACAACGGCAAGAAAAACAACTGTTTTCTGTACCCATCCCGTTTTTATTGAGGGCTTAAAGAGCAGTACAAGCTGTTGGAAAAGGAAAAGAAAGCCAACAAGAAGGTACCCCAGGGATAATTTGCCAAAAATGTTGAAATTTGTGTAGAAAACTTCCAGGTTCACTCTCGAAGCCGGCGGTATAAGGTGAGGACTGTATTTTATCTGGTTTTTTTTCAGCTGGTTAAGATAGGCATTGGCTTTGCTCCAGTCTCCATGCTGTATCCCTTCCTGAACTGCTGAGAAATAGTTGTTTACAGTATTTTCTGCCCATTCTGCATTTTCACTTCCGGTGTCTGAAATCCTGTTTGCTGAAATCCATTGGTCGTTGGGATGGCCTGG
>Ga0307422_1000328_pt1 | contig 27892 bp, 13 predicted proteins | sample SalMarWE160290MG_FD_202153 | JGI IMG/M metagenome (GOLD analysis project Ga0307422, IMG submission 202153) | Salt marsh sediment microbial communities from the Plum Island Ecosystem LTER, Massachusetts, United States - WE1602-90 | ecosystem: Environmental > Aquatic > Marine > Intertidal zone >...
ATCTAAGTACTACACAGTAAAATTAAATCCCATTGTTAATGATTTTATTAACAATGGGATTTTTTGTTTTACATACGTGCTTGTATACGGTTTCTAAGAATTTCTCGTGTTATTGATAAAATTTTTAATTTGTTTTTCTAATGATTTTCTTAACTTGTTTTATGATAACATGAGTGAATGGCGAATTACATTTCTATCATAAAAAGAATAATCCTCGGACTTTTATTTGGTTGTTTTTATACCCTCATTTCATTTAGCCAACCTAATAAATTAAAATTCCAATCAATAAAACACGGCCTATCTAATCTGCATGTCAGGTGCATATTAAAAGACAGCCGGGGATTTATGTGGTTTGGTACCAGTGAAGGCCTGAATAAATATGATGGGTCTGATTTTACTCTATACGTTAACTATGTAAATGACTCAAACAGTCTGCTTAATAATAATGTTAACGCCATTCTCGAAGATAGTAGGCATAATATCTGGATTGGCACTACAATAGGTGTATCTGTTTACAATAGAGACAGCGACAATTTTAGCGTGCTAAAAAGTATCGGTACCAACCGGTTTTCCTACATCACTTCTTTTTATGAGGATAAAACCAGTAATATGTGGATTGGTACATCCGGCCAGGGCATCTATGTTTATTCACCAAAAAGTGATAGTATTTTCCGATATACACATTGCGAGGACGATCCGGCATCCCTATCGTCGAATTATATTAGTAAAATAATTTCCGATAACAAAGACAGGATTTGGTTAGCAACTCATAGTGGCTTGGATGTATTTGACACAAACCTAAAAAAGTTCATACATTTTAAAAGTAATGATACTCTTGTCAATAGGCTGAAAAGCTGTCATGTTAAAAAGATTTGTTTTGATACTCAGAGAAATTTGTGGATAGGTACTTATGGAAATGGATTATTTAAATTAACTGAACAAGGGACTGATTGGGAGATGGAACATTATCCTGCAGACAATAAGCCAGGTAGCCTGAGCTCTAATGATATATTGTCACTTTTGTGCGATAAAAAGGGAGATTTATGGATCGGGACAGAGAACGGAGGACTTAATATATTACCTCAAAACTCGGAAGAGTTCGTCCTCTGCAATACGGAGGATGGTAATTTTCAGAGCATTAGCAGCAATTCAATTTGGTCACTTTATGAGGACAACGAAGGTATATTCTGGATTGGAACATATAATCAGGGAATCAATTTTATTGATGAACGAATAGAGAAATTCGAAATATTTCAACGAAATCCTTTTGAGCAGAAAACCCTTGTGAATAACAACGTGGCAGGTTTTACGGAAGATCGGAATGGCAACATCTGGATAGCTACTGATGGAGGAGGCGTTAGCACGTTTAACATTCATACCCGTAAGTTCATTAATAAAATTGATAATTCTTTGTTTAAAAGCAGGGCAATAATGGATGTCTTGTGCGATTCAAAGCAACGGATATGGGTTGCAACCTGGGGCGATGGTCTACACCTTTTTAATAGCACCGGAAAGCAAATCAACAATTTCCGGCTTGAAGCCTTCAACAGGCCAGGTAATGTATTTTGCCTTCTTGAAGATAATGAAGGGAATATTTTGGCCGGTACAGCCAGAAACGGGTTATTGATCTTTGACCCTGTTAACAATGATTTTAATAAAATTGTTGATTCATCTTCGCAAACTCAGTTAAATGATAACGCATATGTGATGGAATTATTCCAGGATTCGGAGAACACGCTATGGGTTGGGGTTTCCTTTTGTTTAATAAGTATTAAAAAACTGAATGGAGACAGGACCTTTACTGCTTATCAGCATACTAATCACCCCAAGTCGTTAAGTAGTATGAACATTACTCATATTTTTGAAGACAGTAAAAAAAATATTTGGGTTGGGACTGATGACGGTTTGAACCTGCTCAATAGAAAAAACAGCACATTTACTACTTTTAGAAAAGGTGATGGTTTACCTAATAATACTATCAACGGAATGCTGGAGGATGAGAATGATTGTTTGTGGATAAGTACCCACGGAGGTATCTCAAAATTCAATGTGGAAAAACACACATTCGAAAATTATTCAGTGGACGACGGGCTTTTATCAAACAGTTATAATCCCCGTTCATGCCTGAAATCCAGTACGGGAGAGTTTTTTTATGGTAACAATAGTGGTTTTATCTCATTTTATCCTGATAGTATTAAAAAGAATACATTCATACCACCGGTTTATTTAACAGATTTCAAAATATTCAACCATCCTGCAGTGATTGGTGCAGAAAGCTCACCTTTGAGTAAAAACATTAGTGAAACCAAAGAAATAACCCTGAATCACGAACAAACATCCTTTACTATTAAGTTTGTTGCCTTAAATTATACCCATCCGAGTAAAAATCAGTATGAATATATACTGGAAGATTTTGACAATGAATGGATTTATGCTGGTTCAAAACAATTTGCAACATATACCAACATTGATGCCGGAAAATACACCTTCAAAGTAAGGGGTTCCAACAATCATGGTATTTGGAATCCAAAGCCGGCAATACTTAAAATTACCGTGCTCCCGCCTTATTGGAAGACGAAATGGGCGTATCTGTTTTACATTATTTGTTTTATTCTTATACTTTGGAGCTTTATTAAATTATTAATTATCAGGTCAAATCAAGCAGAGAAATTAGGATTGGAGAAAATTCACCACGAAAAGAGTGAAGCACTCAACAAAATGAAAATACAGTTTTTCGCCAATGTTTCTCATGAGTTTCGCACCCCGCTCAGCCTGATCATGGCTCCATTGAAACAAGTGATAGAAAAAGAGCCATTGGGTAAGGAAGTTAAATTAAGTCTACATAGGGTTTATCGAAATGCATATAAACTGTACGGCTTGATTGATGAATTAATGGACTTTACCAAATCCGAAGAAGGAAGGCTTAAGATGATGGTGCAAAAAATTGATTTCGTTTTATTCTCCGGGGATATTTTCGATATGTTCGCTGAAGAAGCCAACAGGAGGAATATTAGGTATACTTTCCGAACAGACGAAGAGCATATAGAGGTATGGGTAGATAAAGGAAAAATGGAAAAGATAATCAGTAACCTGCTATCCAACGCCTTCAAGTATACTGATGAGTATGGGGTTATTACATTGAATGTCAGCAAAGAAACAATGGACAACCAACCTTTTGCTGTTGTTACCATTACGGATAATGGTAGCGGTATAGCCTCTGAAAACCTTGATAAAGTATTTGATCGGTTTTACCAAAGCCCGGAAGCCGACAAAAAACATATTTCGGGCACAGGTATCGGTTTAGCACTGGTGAAGAGTTTAGTAGAGCTACATAAAGGTACAATTCATGTAACAAGTGAAAAATGGAATAAAACCAGTTTTATTTTTAAAATCCCAATTGGTTTTGCCCACATTAATAAAGAAGACATCCTGAACGAACAAAGCTACTATACAATTAAAACCAAGCCTGCTGATTTAATGAAGGAAAAAAAAGAATTGATTCAAAAAAACGGCAACGCCCCACTATTATTACTTGTCGAAGATTGTTCCGAACTCAGGGAATACCTTGTGTCCATTCTTGATCCGGAATATAAGATATTGCAAGCGGTGGATGGTGCCCAGGGATTAATAAAGGCGAAGGATTCCATACCAGACCTAATTATATGCGATGTTGCTATGCCGCGATTATCAGGAACTGAACTATGCAGTATTCTTAAAGAGGATATGTCAACCAGCCATATTCCAATTATACTTTTGACATCAAAATCCTCTACAGCCGATATGATCGATGGCATTGGCAAAGGCGCTGATGCATACATAACCAAGCCTTTTGATGTCGACCATTTGAAGGTTACCATTGAAAAAACTATTGAAACGCGTCGGAAACTTTACCAGCGTTTTAGCCAGGATATTTACTTGCTGCCCAATGAAGTATCTGGAAATAAATTGGATAGGGAGTTCGTGAATCAAATCACAGCATATATTGACCAAAATGCTTCAAACACGGATATTACTGTTGAAAACCTGGCGTCTCATCTTTTAATGAGCAGGACTCACGTTTATCGAAAAATTAAGGCCATTACAGGCAAGTCTGCTTCTGAATTTATAAGACTGACCCGGTTGAAGATGGCGGTTAAACTTCTTGAATCCGGAAAGCATAACATTTCGGAAATTGCATTTCATGTTGGATTTTCATCACCCGGATATTTCACGAAATGTTTTAAGGATCAATATGGTAAATCTCCTTCACAATTTCTGAAGATTAAAACCTAAGCAACATGTTGTTTTTGACTTAAAATCTTGAAACAGATCACACACCCACCTGTTTTTCATCTCCTGAATCACGCGTTATTATTAGTGTTTCAAAAAGATATAACATATGTAGTATTCAAGGTAACATTTTTACCAGTGTGTGTAATGAAAATTAAACAACTTGCGTGCTGAAAAAATCTGTGGTGTTAATTATAACAGTTTTTTTAAAACATACAATACGGCATTATAAAAATTTTTAAGTGATAAAAAAGATATGTTTTTCCCATTACCCTACCCGTCCGAATGGCATGTTAGGTGTCATAATTTGATTAAGCGTCTTTTCAACTAACTTTTTTTACTAATTAATTAAAACTTAAATCTATGAGAACAAATTTACAATCTCGAAAAAGTAGAAGAAATTATGTGCTTTCTCTTTTGTGTATTCTTCTAATTAGTGTTGTTTTACAAAGTACTGTTTCAGCTCAAACACCACTGCGACGACCAATTTCGCCTGATCAGCCTATCTGGCTGATTCATATTGATACATGGAACTATGCTGATCCAGAAAAAATTATTGACTTGGTTCCCGATGATATTAAGCCTTTCGTAGTGATGAACATTTCGCTGTCAATTAGTCATGATGTAGCCACAAGTCGTTTTAAAGTAGCCGAATATGGTTATGAAATAGCCACATCATGGGTGCGTTCCTGCGCTGAGAACCAAATGTGGTGTATGGTTCAACCTTCCAGTGGTGGTTTTTCACAGTTCTCTGATTATGATTTAAGTGTCTATGAAGAGTTTTTCCAGGAGTATCCCAATTTTATCGGGTTTAATTATGCTGAACAATTCTGGGGATTTGATGATCCCAATGATCCACTTTCCAGATCATGGATAGATCGAATGGCTCATTTCGCAAACCTGCTTGAGTTAGCCAACCAGTATGGAGGATATCTTTCTGTTAGCTGGTGTGGCAACCAATGGAGCCCGGTGATCAATCCCATTGGGATGATGAAACGTAATGCAGCATTTGCAGAGGCATGCCGCGATTATACCGAAAACTATATCTTAATGGAAAAGTATACTCAGCAGGGGTATCAATCGGATATGGAAAGTGTTTGTCTGGGCGCATACTTGTCAGGTTATAGCGGACAATACGGGTGTCGCTATGACGATACAGGCTGGACGGATGAAAATGGGGATCACAATGATTTCACCATGGCTACAGCAGGTGCTGTGCACCTTGAACATGTCATGTTAACAGGGCAAACCGTTCTTGACGGGCCCGAGTTAATCTGGACTCAATGTTTCAGGGAAACGAACAGGGTTGCCACTTCAGATGGATATTCTACTCGAAATTGGAAGACATTCCCGCAATTTGATAATGTAAGCGTGGATATCTTCCGTAAAATAATTGACGGAACCATTCGCATCCCTACTCGTCAGGAGGTCGTTGGCCGCACAAAATATGTTATTATCAATGATGTTAACTCTGGTACTGCTGATGAAATATACAGCTCGCCTGAAACATTATTCGAAGGCCTGTACCGTATGGATGTTGATGGTAATTACGAAAACAACAAATATTTCTTTAAGAAAACCGGACGTTATCCTACAATACCTACTGTTTTTCAATTAGACGATCAGATGGCAAATTCGTTTCAGTACAAGATAAACAGGTCTGATTACTCAAATCGTTGGCCAAATGTCAGCGCCAAAGTCAATGAGATGAACAATCAGTTTGCTGCTGAATCAACTGGTGACATATATGCCGGACGTCACGAAAACGGATGGGTTGTCTACAATCCATACAAGTCAGGACAAACAGCATCAGGGAGTATTTCTTTAAAATACAATACCTGTAACAGCATGGAATTTAGTTTATCGCAATATACGGCAGGGGTTGTAAAGGAGTATTCCAATAATATGACAGTATATTTAAGCAACTATGATAACGTGCTAAACACAGATTTAAAAACCGATATTATCAAAATCTATGGTAGTTCGGAGTGCCCAACATACACCTGGTCAGACAGGGCAAGCCATCAGCCCAGCGAACTCTGGAGTGACTGGACAAACGGTGTTTGGACTTTGCATATATATCACAATGGCTCCCTGGATATTAACATTAACTGTTCAGGTACAGCCACCGGCCGGTTAACTAATTATACAGAAGCTACCATTACAACACCAAATGCCCCGGTTGTGTACACTGGCCCTCGCCAGCATGAAGGAGAATGCTTTGATTATAAAAACATTGCCGGTATTACAACCAGTGGGTTCAATGAAAATATTCGTAATTACACCGGTCAGGGATATTTAAATTTCGGAACAAATTCTTCAGCCGGCATCAGGGATATTGTTGATATGCAAAGCGCGGGGACTTACCCGCTTAACATACGATATGCCGTAACCGGTGCAAATATAAATACGGTGGCAATATATATTAACGGGGCTTATGTGGCTGCACCAACATATACAGCTACACCTTCCCTTAGCGATTGGAATACAGTAACGCAAAATATTGATCTTAATGCCGGACAGAACACCATTGAATTGGTTGCTACAGGTTCTGCCCCGGCTTCTATCCATTTTGACAATATTGTTGTAGGAGATGAGAATAATAATCCTGTCGGATGTATCGGTGAAACTACCTTGCCAAATGGCATTTATACCATTTCACCAAAAGTAAGTGGTAAATGCCTTGATGTGTATAACTTCTCAACAGAAGATGGCGGCGATGTTGTTCAATGGAGCTGCACAGGCGCTGAAAATCAACAATGGATTGTGTCGCAGTCAAACGGTTTATATACTTTCACCAATGTCCACAGCGATAAATGTCTGGATGTTACAGGCGCTTCTTTTGATGATGGGGCCAATATACAACAATGGACCTGCCATGGTGGATCTGCACAACAGTTTTGTTTAACAGATCGTGGTGATGGTTATTACAGCATCATAAATTACAACAGCGGTAAAGGATTGGATGTAGAAAGCAGCTCAACTGACGATGGAGCTAACATTCAACAATACTCTTATTGGGCGGCAGAAGGACAGCAGTTTGCATTTACCCCGGTTGGTAATGCTCCCGGTAATGAGGTGTGGCTCGAAGCTGAATGTGGTATTGTTGGTTCGCTTTGGAATGTATCAGCAGATGCAGCAGCCTCGAATGGAGAATATGTTACGGTTCAATCAGGCAACAACAGCACGGGAAGCGCTCCAACCGATGCGAGTGGACAAATTACCTATTCTTTCGACATTACGGAAGACGGCACTTTTACCATTTGGGGCCGTGTGATCGCGCCTACATATGACGATGATTCATATTGGGTTAGTGTTGATGGAGGGGCCTGGTTAAACTGGAACGGAATAACTGCATCCACTACCTGGACCTGGGATGATATTGACTCTTATAGCTTAACTGCCGGTTCGCATACTTTAACCATTGCTTTCCGTGAAGATGGCACTCAATTGGATAAGATTTTCATCACAAATACTGGCACTACACCTTCAGGGGAAGGCGCAACAGCAAATAATTGTATTTCCTGTGAGCCGGATGAAATTACACCCTACGTTCAGGTTGATGGTGGAAGCTGGCAACAGACTTCAAACATTAGTGTTACTTCAGGTAGTACGATTGTATTAGGTCCCCAACCATTAAGCGTTGGATCATGGAGCTGGAGCGGATGTGGCACATCAGGCTCCTCACGCGAGCAAATAATTATACCAGTAAGTTCATGTATTGCTACAGCAATATATACTAATGCTTGTGGTGCACAAAGTACGCGGAATTTCAATATTTCTGTTGAAGGCGGAGAGGTTTGGCTGGAAGCTGAATGTGGTTCAGTGGGTTCGCTGTGGGATATAAATACCGATGGTACTGCCTCTAATGGAGGATATGTTACTATTCAACCGGGTAATACCAGCACAGGGAGTGTTCCAACCGATGCGGGCAGCCAGATATCCTATACATTTAATGTTAGTGAAAGCAATACTTACACCATTTGGGGGCGTGTTATTGCACCAAGCCCGGATGATGATTCATTCTGGATAAGCGTGGATGGTGGTTCATGGTTGAATTGGAATGGCATTGCCGCATCCACTACCTGGACCTGGGACGACATCGGTTCTTATGCCTTAAATGCCGGACAACATACTCTAACTGTTGCATATCGGGAAGATGGCACAAAATTGGATAAGATATGTATTGCCAGTAGTGGTTCAACTCCATCGGGTGAAGGTGGTACTGCTACTAACTGCATTATCAGCGAGCCGGTCACCATACAGGAGAATACCACAGGTTTTTGTAGTGTTGACGGTACAATAGATAATAATAATGACGGTTATACCGGTGATGGTTTCGCTAATACCAACAATGCAACCGGCAATGGCATTGAATGGAATGTTTACTTCCCAACATCAGGAACCAAAACCTTTACATTCAGGTACGCAAGTTCCACTGACCGGCCTGGCAACCTTATGATAGATGGTTTAACCGTGGTATTTAACATTAATTTCCCTTCTACCGGATCATGGATTACATGGAATACAGTTTCGGCAGATGCTGATGTAAATGCCGGAACATACCTTGTGAGACTTGAAGCTATCGGTGACGAAGGGCTGGGCAATATAGACTATTTAGAAACTGTTGGAATTCCCCAGGGTTGTGCTACCTTAAAATCAACATTAATAACTGGTATTGCTGAACCCGGTGATAGAATTGATCCTAATCGGGGAAATGCACTAGTTATATCAGCAGAGTATTATACATTAATGGGACAAAGACTTGAAGAAAAACCAACGGCCCCCGGTATATATATTGTAAAGAAAACGCTTTCCAATTATCAGGTAGTAGTTGCTAAAGAGTGGATTGAAGGTTTGAGATAGATTGTTTAGTTATGATTATTTGTTTAAAAGGGCCTGTCTTTCCAGTCAGGCCCTTTTGTTATAAATGTAAAAACGAGTAACAATATACTTTATTATGATCTATCAGGACTTCAAATGTTTGTAGGGTTTCATTTTCAGATTATTCTCTAACCTTATTATAAATACAGCCGCGACAACCGGTTTTTGGGAATGCTGAAATCAGATTTCTGATGGTAACCTGTATAAGCTGCAGGAAAGGATGAAGCTATGTCGCCAGCCATTTTTAGCTGATGTGCATAATAATGATAAAAAGAGTCCTTTTCTCCTAACTTTTTGAGGTACCCGGCATAAACCTCAAAAGGGTTAAAGGCAAGCATTTTTATTCAGGTTACGTTTTTATTATAAATTATACCAGGAGGTGGTTAAAAGAAAACAACATTGATTATAGTTGGTCCACCATTGTTGAAAAAATGAGGCCGATGCAATCCTCAATAGTAAGAGTGAACACCAAGGACAATAAAAAAATCTATATTAATATGTACCAGGCCGACAAAAGAACAAAAACAAATTTTTAACAGGCATGATTTTTAACACCGGCCATATATCAACAAAACAAAAGTAGTGCCCCAATTGTAAAAAACAAAATTGCATCACATTGCATATGAATGCTTTATGGTTGTGGATTTTCAAGTTGGGTTAAGCTGGTCTTCGGCTTTCAGATTTGGGATATTGGGTTCATTCCAAACCTGCCAGTACCAGCTTTCAACCTAGGCTTTTCAGTAGCGTTCCACACGATGTGTTACTCATTGATAAATTAATTCTGCCAATTCTCATAATCGTTGGGTGGATAAGCCCAGCCGTAAAATAAGATTGACGAAATATTATCCTTAATAAATGCAAAGGATTTTATTAGCATGAGTTAAAAACCTTGCACTTAATAAACAATTAGTTGCTATATTGTGCTGTCTATTAATCTATTTCGTGTTTTTCAGCAGGCCCTGCATATTGGTTGAGCCCCATTTCAGTGCCGGTATACCATAGCCTGTGGTCATCAGGTTATGGGCACGTACATAAACCGGATCCGGGCTCATTTCAGTAAGTTCCCCCAACAGTTATTTTACCGTATTTCATGTAGGTATAATTAGATTCATCATACCCAAACCATGCCCAGGTATGTTCCACCTCATCGATCTCCTGGTTTGCATTAACGGTTATGGATACATTATTTTCATGGCTTGTGCATCCGGCTGAAATAAAAATCAGGATAAAAAACCAGCGTGTTTTCAGAATTACACGTTGTGTTAAAAGAATTAATTTTATATCATTGATTTTTTTCTGTTGTAAGTTGTTCATATAATTCCGGGTCGAATTCTTCAAGTCCTGTTATGCTGTACAGGTGATTCGATGAAATCCAGGGTAACCAGAACTGATGACCTCCATAACCTCGGCCATGCCTGCCGGGACCCATGCTCCAGTGTTCCTGTTGCCAGCCAATGTCCTTCATGCCGTGTAGCCTCCCTGGCATGGCCACCATGGATTTGGTGTTGTGTAAGAGCAACCGTGCTACCTCAAGATAATGCTCATCGCCGGTGTATTTGTAAAGTTTAGCGTAGGATGAGGCAGACCAATCCAGGTATTCATCCACACCGCCGGGTGTACGTGCCGATATGCCCTGCACGCCTATGGTGGGCACTCCTTTTTTCCAGTGCAGACTTTCATTATCAGCATCAATTGGCATGGGCACATTCCAGATCCAAATCCAGGTTTCAGTGAAATCCGCTGCAGTTTTTGCACGTTCAAGCCATTGCTCATCCTTTGTGGCCTCATACAAGCTCAAAAAGGCCTCCAGGCTTAACATGCCGGCTTCTTTATCGGTAATGTTCGGGTTATCGCTGGTACCCCCAATAAATAGGCCATGTTGTCCCCAGTTTTCCCAGATATAGGTTGCAGCCCGGATGGCTGCCTGTTGGTATACTGAATCACCGGTTTCTTCTGTCATTAGCACGAGTAAAGGGACAGGGCAGTAACTTGCCGTTCCTGTGGTCTCGACTACCTCGTTGCTTCCGGGTTTCCATCTTCGTGGGAAGGAGCCATCCTCGCGTTGCTGCAGGAGAAGCCAGTCCGCGTAAGATTTCACCCAGCTAAACCAATCCGGATGCAGGTGACCGTTATCCCGCTCGCGCTGGTAGGTTCTCACCAGCACCCTCATGCCTTCTGTTGCATTACGGAGCCAGGGCGCCAGCCAGAAGTGATACCATGGTTCACCGGTAGCGAGGTCGTACCCTGTGGCCTCCAGGGGTATGGTATTCAGCGCCTCTACCATGGAATGAATTATGTTTAGCCCGGTTTTGCGCATATATTGTTCCCGTTGGGTACTGTCGCGGTCGCTTTCACGCAGCAACTGATCCGCGCATTCCAGGTTCTTGCTCACAAAACCCATGGCGGTCATGGTCCAATTCCATTGCGGATAGGCCGTGTCGTAGGTGGCAATGGCAAAGGGAATACCGGTACGGCCGTCAATGGTTGCCGCCTGATCGGCCAGGTGATCGATTAACACGGCCCGCATTTCTTCCACATCAATATGCATGATTTCCGGATCCAGGGTATTCCATGTCCAACGCCATGCATTACGAATCATATCCCTGAATTCTTCATTTTGGCCAAAGCGGAAATTTACCTCGTATTGATGAGCCACGTCTTTTTTTATTGGGTGATATCGTCTGATCCATATTGCTTCAGCGGGTGCTAAAGTATCGCGTGAATACCGTGTTGTTGAGCCGGGAAACATAAAGCCAAATTCAATCGGGTCTTGCTCATTTTGCCAGGCGCCCAGGGCACCAAATGTATAACGCTCATCGGCCATTACTGTCTCTTTAAGTCTTGTCTCATTGAGTGTGGTTTCCCCTCGTGGATCCGGATTCAAAACCGCCACCGATGAGCCATTTTGAAATGCTAAGGCAAACAATGGTGCCGACAGGATATCTTCCCGCGTGAGAAATCGTTTGGCTTCATGGTTAATGGTTCCTCCAGCCGAACGGTCACCGTCGTGGGTAGGATCGCCATACAACGCGCCCGGAGCCAGGCAGTTTATATCCTCCCAGTGAACGGCGGTATCCACGTTAAAAACTACAGAAGAATTAAAACCACCGGAAGCATTGCCTGTCACTTCTATTTCACGTTGAACAGATAGGACTGAACCAGCTGTTTTCCAGAAATCATTAACCTTAAAAACCACACTGTCAGAAAATACTACTTCAGCGTGAGCATTAATTCCAACATTGGTTTTAGCCACTTGATGATAACCTGAACTTAGTACCCGTAAGTCCCCATAATTTTCATAAATTTCTATACGGGCCGGATTTGGTTGATATATTGACGGGGTATTTATTCCGGTAATTTCAATACCCCATAATCCGGATGTATCCTGAACAAAAGCAAAGGATTCCCCTGTTTGTAGTGTTCCCAGTTCTTTTCGAATTTCATCGGAACAGGCATATAGCAAACTGATGCATATCATGATGCTAATGCCGTAAAATTTTAGGTTTTTCATAATTATGTTTTTGTTAGGCACTTAAATGTACAAAAAGTACCGGGTTTAACAAAAAGAACTCTTATCATCTTCTTCTGAAATTATAGGAATTGTATATATTTGATAGCCCTTGTTATGATTTCAATGAATTGATATATTTAAACAGGCATTGTCAAATTAATTTTTTTATTATGAATAAAAGATCCTTCATCTCTTATCTGATCTTCTTAAGCGGGTTGTTAACAATTGTTTTTTTCACAGCATACCATCCTGCTGAACCTGAAAATCATACAACCAAATTACCCATTTACCTCAATACATCGTATTCGTTTGAAGAAAGAGCTGCTGATTTGGTTTCCAGGCTTACCCTGGAAGAAAAACAAAGCCTGCTTGGCAATAATATGGCGCCTATCCCCCGGTTGGGAATAAAAGCCTATAATGTATGGAGTGAAGCCTTGCATGGAGTCCTTACTTTCGCCAATCCGGCTGCAGGCCTTCCCGGACCTACTTCATTTCCGAATAGCGTAGCGCTGGGTTCCGCCTGGGATCCGGACCTTATTCAAAGGGAAGCTGCTGCCATTGCTGATGAAGCCCGTGCAATATATGCTACTGGCACTAAAGGATTAACCTTTTGGTCACCGGTGGTTGAGCCAATTCGGGATCCCAGGTGGGGCAGAACCGGCGAAACGTACGGAGAAGACCCGTTCCTCGTTTCGGAAATTGCCGGTGGATTTGTTCGCGGGATGATGGGTGATGATCCTGACTATTTAAAAACGGTTCCTTGCGCCAAACATTATTTTGCCAACAACAGTGAGTTCGACCGGCATGTGAGCAGTTCGGATATGGATAGCAGAGACATGCGGGAGTTTTATCTTACGCCATATAAAAAACTTATTGAAGAAAACAATTTACCCTCCATCATGACATCCTACAATGCGGTGAATGGTGTTCCAACTTCTGCCAGTAAATTTTACATCGATACCATTGCAAGGAGAACTTATGGTTTGAAGGGCTATATCACTGGTGATTGTGCGGCAATTGAAGATATTTATACTGGTCATTATTACGTTGAAACACCTGAAGAAGCTACAGCATCGGGTCTTAAAGCGGGTGTGGACTGCGATTGCGGTAGTGTGTATCAGAACAGCGCTATCGATGCATTGAATCAAGGGCTTATCACAATGGCCGATATCGACAAGGCATTGTTACATGTGTTTACTATCCGGATGCGGACTGGTGAGTTCGACCCGCCACGAAAGGTTCCGCATGCGCTTTATCAGACAGGTATGGTGAATTCACCGGCTAATCAGGCACTGGCCTTGGAAATTGCCACAAAAACACCGGTTTTGTTAAAAAACAACCCCGTTGTTAATACCATCAGAAATGCCCTGCCACTAAATCCATCACAACTAAAAAAGATTGCATTGATTGGCCCGCAGGCCGATGAGGTTGAACTGGGTCCATATTCGGGAAGGCCCGAACAGTCGGTGATGATTACCCCTTTAAATGGGATTACCAGGTATATCCAGGACAATGGATTTTCAACAGAAATTGCACACAGTTCCGGAGGTAATACGGCCAGCAAAAGTAACCTGCTTTATGTTGCCGGGTTTGAATTGCAAAAAACCGATGGTACGATCACAAAATATGATGCCACAAAATTTGCAGATGCTGCCGAAGGCATTACTGTCGGCTCCGGTATGGGCTCAGTGGAGCAGGTACGGACCATTGATGATGGTACCTGGACATCATATAATAACGTTGATCTGACCAATGTTGATTCGATGGGTATAGTAGTTAACATTCCAACCGAAGGGGGGATTATTGAGGTACGCGTGGGATCGCCGGATGGTAACCTGGTAGCCACAATGGATGCCACCGCTGCTTCCGGCAAAGAAGTGGGCGGTGTGTATGGTGCCGGAAGTCTGATGAAAATGAAGGTCAATAAACTGGGGCTTACCGAACCACAAACCTTATACATCGTGTACAAAGCACCGGATAATGCACCCATAGCAGAAGAAACCATCGAACAGGCACGGACATCGGATGTGGCTGTCGTATTTGTTGGTACCGATGAAAAAACAGCGACCGAAGAAGCGGACAGGCTTACCCTGTTATTGCCAGGCAACCAGGTGGAGCTTATCAAGGCGGTTGCAGCGGTTAATCCCCGCACCATTGTGGTTATGCAAACACTGGGGTGTGTCGAAGTGGAAGCTTTCAAGGATTTAGAAAACATTCCCGGGATTATCTGGGTAGGATACAACGGACAGGCCCAGGGTGATGCGATGGCTAAAATATTATTTGGCGAGGTAAATCCCGGTGGTAAACTCAATGCTACCTGGTATAAATCGGTAGAGGACCTTCCCCCAATTACAGACTACACCCTTCGTGGTGGTGAGAATAAAAACGGCCGTACGTTCTGGTATTTTGATAAAGATGTTTCATATGAATTTGGTTACGGATTGTCATATACGACTTTTGATTACAGTAATATCAGGATAAGTCAGACATTCATTACTCCCCGGGATAAAATTATCGTGAGTGTTGATGTAAAAAACGCGGGTGATTATGCTGGCGATGAAGTGGTACAGGTTTATATGCGTACCCCTGATAGTCCGGCTGAATGGCAACGACCCATTAAACGTTTGCAAGGATTCAAAAGGGTTACCCTTCCCGTAGGACAAACCAAAACCGTTCAGATTGAAATTGATTGTTCGGATTTGTGGTTTTGGGATATGGAAAAAAATAAAATAACCTTTGATAAAGGTGAATATATATTTGAGATAGGTTCTTCATCCAAAGATATTAAAGGTTCTGTTCGTGCCACTATGGCCGGTAAACATATTCCCGAGTTGAAAACGGTTGTTGCTGATTGTGGCACTGTTGTTTTAAAACAAGGGGAAGTTGTACAAACCAGCGTTACTGCCGCCATGACCGATGACAGTTTTTATGATATAATAAAGGCTGAAGTAATATATAATAGCAACAATCCCAATGTTGCGGCAATCAACAACCAGGGAGTTGTTTCAGCCACAGGTGCGGGTGTGGCAACCATTACCACCTTTGTGACCATTGATGGGGTAAGCCGGTCAGGAAGTTTTCCGGTAAAGGTGATGCCCAACCTGAAAGCAAAATCGATGATGGTGAACAATAATCCAGTGAAGACATTTAACCCTGATAAACAGCAATATAGCTTTCTGATGAAGGAATCTTCCTCCAGGGCGCCCCAAGTTGATATAATCCCGGCTGATGAAAATGTGAATGTTGTATCAGCACAGGCAAAAACTGTTCCCGGTACCGCATCTGTCGCGGTGATGGATTATCTCACTTTTGATAAAAATACATACTTGGTGAGTTTTGGGGTTCACTCAGTTAGCGATGAGTTTAATAATATTGCATTGGGCAACCATTGGCATTGGATTCGGGAAAATGACTCAACCTGGAGTTTGTCTGAAAAAGCTGGCTCGCTCGTCATGACAAGTGGGGAGGGTGAACTTGCCGAAAGCCATAACAATGCTGAGAATATGCTATTACAAAGCGCTAATACCGATTGGACTATGGAAACAAAAATTGAATGTTCGCGCCGACCTGCTGGATATACTGAACAGGCAGGTATGCTGGCCTATCAGAATGATGATAATTTTGTACGCCTTGTATACCGGGCAAATTTTGGAAGACGGGCTTTCAGAAACAGGGGTGGCACAGAACAACCCGGTACTGTTGAGCTTATGGTGGAAACCGAAGGAGAACAGATAGCTTCAGTTCAACTTCCCATGGATAACATCATTCAGGACAACAATACTCTTTATTTAAAACTCGAAAAACAGGGAAGTACTTATATTGCCTTTTGTTCTGCCGATGGAAAAAACTATAAAGAAGTAGGAAAGGCTGATGCATTAATAAAAGATATTCAAGCCGGGTTAATCGTTTGCGACGGTGAACTACCAGCCCGTATGGAGGCTTACCGAAGGTTTTTCCAACAGGGTGATGAACCGGAGACAACATTTAAAGTAGCCTTTGATTATTTTCATATTGATAACAGCGGATTGAAATAAGTATCAGAAAATTTCAGCATGGTTTGCCTCAACAGTAAAGCATACCATGCTGAAGTTTTATTTTTTTAACATGATTATCCAACAATCCATATTCTACTTAACTTTTTTATATTGTTTACAGGTTTTTACCAGTACACTGCACCTCAACATGTCCTGTGAAACCGGTATGACTTCTGAGCCTCTGGAAATAATTCATTTTCGGGATGTTAGCAGCTCAGTTGATGGTTTTGTTGCCGCAGGGTCAGATGGGTGTTTGTATAAGATTTCAAATTCCGGTGAAACAGAAAGACTTACATGTGCTTCACATATTGCACTTAACTGTGTTCTTGTGATTGATAAACATGTGATTGTCGGAGGAGACAATGGGGTTCTAATCCGCTATGATGGTTTAAATGACTTACAACATTTAAATAGCAATACGAAAAACCATATTAATACCCTGGTTTGGTTTAAGGGGGAAATCATTGCAGGGGCAGATGACGGTGAACTCATAACAGGTGATATGTCGGGTTCATTTACCGTTGAGCCCTTAGATTTGAAAGGTGATATTGTATCTTTATCCTGTAGCGATACCCGGTGTTTTGGAGTGACCAGTGAAGGTGAAATCATTGAAACGAAGGATGGCCAAAACCGGGAGATTTTTGATTTTAACGCGTATTATAAAGGTTTTTACCAACCCTCTAGTTTTACCGCGATCGAAGTCACTGAAAATAAAATTGCAGTTATCGGGGTGCATCCCGACGGCTCCCCGGCGGTTTATTCATCAAACCGGGGTAAGGTTTGGACAGAGAAGCCATTGGTTTACTACGACAATCACGGAGGATTGGCATATCTATACGATAAACCAAATGATATTCTTTATGATAAGCAATACGACAGGTTTATCCTCCTGTGTGACAGGGGTGGGTTAATGACGATACCTTCTTGTTCCCAGTGTAACAAGTATTTTGAATTGTCATCTGAAAATTTTCAGGCGGGTGAGATTAATGGATGCACGCTTGTGATGGTGGGTAAACAGGGTTTTGTCAAGATCATCACATTGGGATTATTGTAGTTACAGGTAAGTTATTTAATACTTTTAGCAGCTAAAATTTTATTTTTATTTATGGTCTGCTGAAAAACACAAAATAGATTAATAATCAGCACAATACGGCAACTAATTGTTTGTTAAGTGCAAGGTTTTTGACGCGCATTTATAAAATCCTTTGCATTTATTTAAGGATAATATTTCAGCAGCTAAAACTTTATTTATATTTGCTAACGACAGAAATGCACCCTGAAAAACTCAAAGGACTTTTGTAATATCACAAAATCTATATGCTATTAAACATTTAAAGCTATGAGAAAAATTTGGATTTACGCCACGCTATCATGCCTGGTTACAGGTAGTCTTTTTGCGCGACAACCTGCAGTCATCAAAATTGATTTTGATCGAAAAATTGATACCATCGATTCCAATATTTACGGGGCATTTGTTGAGCCTATCCGTACGGTGGTCTATGGGAGTATTTACGATCCTGAGTCAACTCTGGCTGATGAAAACGGGTTTCGCAAAGACTTTATCGATCTCATGAAAGAGCTGAATATACGCAATTTACGCTGGCCGGGTGGAAATTTTGTGTCAGGATATAACTGGAAGGACGGCATTGGGCCTCAGGATCAACGCCCGGTTAGGCTGGATTTAGCCTGGAACGAAAAAGAAACTAACCAAATGGGGACTGATGAATATGCAAAATTTTGCAGTCTGATAGGAGCTGATAATTTTTTATGCATCAATGCCGGAACCGGAACTCTTGATGAAGCAAGGCATTGGGTAGAATATTGCAACGTTGAAAAAGGTACCTACTACTCTGATCTCAGAAGGAAATATGGAAACGAAGAACCGTTTAATGTTAAGTACCTCGGTTTGGGCAATGAAATAGACGGCCCCTGGCAAATGGGCCAAAAAACAGCTGAAGACTATTGTAAATTTGCCCTTGAAGCAGGTAAGCTAATATCGTTGCTGGATAAAGATATTAAACTTGTTGCTTCAGGTGCATCTTTGTACAGGCCTGGAAACGAATGGATAGAATGGAACGACTATGTATTGGGCCAAATGGTAGGAAAAATTGATTATCTGTCAGTACACAGGTATGCAACAGAAGCCCTGCCCGGAGGACGACAAAATGATGTTTTTTCCGATCGCATGTCGTTAGGACTGGATATTGATGAGAAAATTGAAACTACCCATGCACTGATTAAAAAAGCAATGGTTAAGTCGGGTACCGATCGGCCGGTGTATATTTCTTTTGATGAATATTCAGCCGGCTTTGGAGGGCTTGTCAGTTCTTTGCTGCTTGCCCAACACCTGAATTCATTTATCCGCCATGCTGATATCGTGAAAATGGCCAACATTACCATGATTACAAGTCTCGCGGGCAATTCTCCTGAAGGTGATTTTAAAAATTCCCTGTTTCATACTTTCTACCTGTATTCCCATAATGCCCTGGGAACCGCATTGGATGTATATACAGATTGTGAAACCTACGACAATGAAATATTTAACGACATACCTTATCTTGATGTTACGGCTGTATTGGATGAGTCAGCAGAAAAAATTATTGTAAATGTTGTGAACAGGCACGAAACTGAGGCTATCGAAACCAGCATTAATATACAAACGGGAAATTACGAAGGTAAAGCGACAATTAATTTAATCAATGCCAAAAACATTGATGCCCGGAATACAAGAGATGAACAACTCATCGCCATAAAAACGAATGAGATAAATTTCAAAGGTAATGTCATAGAGCATTTTTTCCCGGCTCATTCGTTTACTCAACTTGAAATTCCTTTAAAATAATTATTAATCATCTATGTTATGAAGTTTAAATTTCCAAAACTTATTTTCCTGGCGGTCATTAGTTTTACCATGATGGCATTTTTGCCTGGCAGTGAGCGTGCTAAAAAACCAATTTATTTAAATACAGCTTATTCTTTTGAAGAACGTGCTGCTGATCTGGTTTCAAGGATGACCGCCGAGGAAAAGCAAAGCCAGTTGGGCAATACCATGCCACCCATTCCCCGGTTAGGCGTTGGGGCTTATAATGTATGGGGCGAGGCGCTTCACGGGATCATGGGAAGAAATAACAACAGTGGGATGACGGCCACCTCATTCCCAAACAGTGTGGCCGTAGGCTCCACCTGGGATCCTGAATTGATTAAGCGGGAGACCGAAGTTATTTCGGACGAAGCACGCGGATTTAATCACGATTTGATATTTACCCTTACCTATTGGTCGCCTGTAATTGAGCCGGCCCGCGACCCACGTTGGGGCCGTACTGCCGAGACCTTTGCAGAAGATCCCTACCTGGTTTCTGAAATCGGAAAGGGATTTATTCAGGGAATGATGGGAGATGACCCCCGCTACCTGAAAACCGTACCATGTGGCAAACATTACCTGGCCAACAACACGGAGTTTAACCGGCATACCGGAAGTGCCGAGCTGGACGATCGCGACATGTATGAATATTATCTTTTGTCCTACCGGACCCTTATCAGGGATTACAACCTTCCATCCATTATGACTGCTTATAATGCGGTAAATGGTGTGCCGGCATCAGCCAGTAAATACCTGGTCGATACCCTTACCAAAAAAATATATGGATTAGATGGCTATGTTACCGGTGATTGCGGTGCCATTGATGATATCGTCAGGGGCCATCATTATGCTGAAACCTACACCGAGGCGGCAGCAATGGGTATTAAAGCAGGAGTGGACATCGATTGTGGAGGCGTATATCAAAACCATGCCCTGGACGCACTTAAACAAGGATTGCTTACCCAGGGGGATATTGATAAAGCCCTGGTAAATATTTTCACCATTCGTATGCGCCTTGGTGAGTTTGATCCTCCTCAAATGGTTCCTTATGCTGGAATTAAGCCAGGCATCATAAATGATCCATCACACCATGACCTGGCGATTGAGATTGCCACCAAAACACCCGTGTTATTGAAAAATGAGGAAGTAGTTAAAACTGGTGCAAAGGCATTGCCTATTGACCTAAACAACATAAAAAAAATTGCAGTATTGGGCCCACAGGCCGATAAAGTGGAACTGGGCGATTATTCCGGTCCGGTTGAACCGCACTTGAGAATAAGCCCACTCAAAGGCATAGAAAATTACATCAAGGAGTATAACCTGAAAACGGAAGTCGTTTCAAAAGCTAGTGGTAACACCGATAGAAAAACCGACTTTTTTACCATGATCGGGTTCTCTACGGTAACTAAAGATGGTACTGTCAAAGAATACGATGCAACTAAATATGACGAATCGGCAAAGGGAATCATTGCATCAGCACGGTTTGGTGCACCTGCTGTAAGAGGTATAAAAGATGGCGACTGGACCCTGTATGAAAACGTGGATATCACCAACCTGGATTCCATCCGGTTTAATATGACTGTAGCCGAAGATGGTGCGTTGCTTGAAGTACGAGTAGGATCGGCCACAGGAAACGTATTGGCATCAAAAAGAATTGCCAAAAAAGAACAAAGTGGTAATTCATGGTTCGTAAGGCCTGGCATTGTTTCATTGAAAATGAACACCTTGGGGATTACCGGTCCGCAACCCATCGTACTGGTATATCACGAGCCGGAAGTCCCGGGCACCGATCAGGAAACGCTGGACATGGCAGCTTCCGCGGATGTAGCCCTGATATTTGTGGGTACCGATCAATCCACCGGAAGGGAAGAATCCGACCGGTTTGCAATTTCCCTGCCTGGCAATCAAAATGAATTAATTCAAGCCGTGGCAGCCGTAAATCCCAATACCATCGTGGTGATGCAAACCATGGGAATGGTTGAAGTGGAGCAATTTAAGAACAACAATAATATACCGGGTATTATATGGACAGGTTACAACGGGCAGGCACAGGGTAATGCCATGGCCAGCATATTATTCGGTGATGTTAATCCTGGCGGAAAACTCAATGTCACCTGGCACAAGTCCCTTGCCGATCTGCCTGATTTTAATGATTACACCCTCCGGGGTGATGATAACGAAAACGGAAGGACCTATTGGTATTTTAATGACGATGTATCTTACGAATTCGGATATGGATTGTCATATACTACTTTTGAATTTAACAATTTTGAAATTAGTAATACTGAAATCACCCCTAACGATAAAATCACCATTACAGTTGATGTGAAAAACACCGGTGAGGTCGATGGGGATGAGATAATACAGGTGTATATGAGAACCCCGGATAGTCCTGAAAATTTTGATCGGCCAATCAAAAGATTGAAAGGCTTTAAACGCGTGACGATTCCGACCGGACAAACAATAAAGGTCTCCATCACCATGGATTGCGAAGATCTTTGGTTCTGGGATACAGAAACCGGCAGCATAACTTTTGATCAGGGAAGATACGTTTTTGAAATCGGCGCTTCCTCAAGAGATATCAGGGGACAGGTTGAAGCTACTATGAACGGGGAATACAAACCCGTGTTGACAACCGTTGTGGCTGAAACCGATAAAGTCGTGTTACGGCCGGGCAATACTGTGCAAACAAGTGTTACGGCCGCTATGTCTGATGATAGCTTTTATGATCTCAGCAAAGCAACAGTTGCCTATAAGAGTAACAATCCTTCAGTTGTCAGCGTGAATGAAAATGGAAAAGTTACCGCAACAGGCGTTGGCGTGGCTTCTGTTTTTGCCTATGTTACTATCGATGGAAACACAGTATCCGACAGTTACCCGCTGAAGGTAATGCCCGATTTGAATCCCAAATTAATTACCGTAAACGGAAAAGCCATCAAAAGATTCGATAAGGAAACAAAGGCCTATAGCTATTTAATGAAAAACACGAAAAAGATTCCGGAAGTGAAGGCTGAAACTGAGGGTGATGATATTAGCGTGGAAATTGAGCAGGCAAAAGGGATACCTGGTACAGCCGTGGTTCATTTTATTGATGACATTACACTGGAAAAGAATACCTATTATCTGAATTTTGATACTAAATCTGAAAGTGATGAGTTTAATGGCGGTACCTTAGGACAACAGTGGGAATGGGTACGCGAAAATCCATCAACATACAGCCTGTCAGAAAAGGAAGGAATGCTGACCATAACCAGCGAACCGGGCGATGTTTCCGAGGGTACAAACAATGCAAAGAATATTTTATTGCAGAGCGCCAACAATGACTGGATAGCTGAAACTAAGTTGGTTGGTTCACGAATGCCCTCACAACCCGAGAATGCCGGAATCATAGCTTATCAGGATGATAAGAATTTTGTGAAACTAATGTTCCGGGCGGTGATTAAAACTACCCGCGTAAGAGAGCCTCAACCGGGCACCATTGATCTTATCATGGAGGAAAACGATATCACCAAATCCCTGGCATCTTTTAAGCTTGAGGAAGAAATAACAGGTGACAAACATTTAATCCTGAAACTCGAAAAGAATGGAAGCGCTTACACCGCTTACTATTCTACTGATGATGGAAAATCATTTGAGAAACTGGGTACGGCAGATATACTTCTTAAGGACGTCAAAGCAGGATTGATCGTAGCAGACGGAATTGTTACCAATTATATGAAAAGTACCTTCTGGTTTGATTCTGATACAACTAAACCCGATACCCCGTTTAATGTATCGTTTGATTATTTCAGAATTGAAAACAGCGGGTTAAAATAAAAGCAGACAAAATCCATTCCCAAGTATATATTTTATGCCGGAGAATAGGTTAAAACAATAAAAACTAAAATTAACATAAAGAGATTGACTATGAGCTTCAAAATCAAAACGTTAGCGTTAACAGCATTATTAACTGGCGGAATGTGTTTCGCGCAGTCAGATGAAAGCGCTGTTGTTGAAGACTTTAAACCGTCTTCCGTCAACCAGCCAGGTAAAGAATACCCACAGGTAAATTCAGAAGGGCGGGTACGTGTACGCGTTGAAGCGCCCGATGCAAAGTATGTGCAACTGGATATCGGGGCAGTAAAATACGACCTGACAAAAGATGAAAACGGCGTGTGGATCGGAGAATCAGCTCCACAAGACGAGGGTTTTCACTACTATCAGTTAAATATCGATGGCGCTTCGGTGCCCGATCCGGGCAGTCTGTATTTTTATGGCGCCGGTCGTTGGGGTAGCGGCATCGAAATACCTGCCCATGACCAGGAATTTTATGCATTAAAAAATGTTCCTCATGGCCAGGTACGTGAACATTTGTATTATTCGGAAGTACACAACAGCATACGCCGTTGTTTTGTGTACACGCCTCCGGGATATGAAGAAAATTCTGAAAAGAGATACCCGGTTCTATATCTTCAGCATGGCGGTGGTGAAGATGAAACCGGCTGGTCCAACCAGGGCAGGGTCAACTTCATCATGGATAACATGATTGTTGAAGGTAAAGCCAAACCGTTTATCATCGTTATGGATAATGGTACATGGCACATGCCAAGAAGAGATAATGCTGCTCCAAGGGACACTACCCAACCCAGAACATGGCCGCCCCAGGGATGGGCAGATGGGTTTATGAATACCTTGGTAAAAGACATTATTCCCATGATTGATAAAAATTTCAGGACCAAAGCAGATCCCGAATACCGTGCCATGGCCGGACTTTCAATGGGAGGCATGCAAACACGCGTGATTACCCTTGCCAACCCGAAAATGTTTTCTTACGTGGGGATGTTTAGCGGCGGGAGCATCAGCGTGGAGGATGTTGAAAGTTCTCCTGGTTTTAAGGATAACATCGATCTGGTATTTATCAGCTATGGAAGCCGCGAATTGGAAAATCCAAGGCGTGGCCCCTGGGGTGATCCCAAAGAAAATACAGAGGCTCTTAAAAACCTGGGAATGAATACTCATTTTTATGTTTCACCTGAAACTGCCCACGAATGGCAGAGCTGGCGAAGGGGGTTCTATCAGTTTGCACTCTTATTGTTTTAATGAATTATAGTATAATAAAAAATGTTCTGATAAAGTGCAACGCTCGTCAGTGATTATTGGTTATCGTAATCCAGGGTTTTAATAGTGTCTGTCCATAATGTCCGGTATCCGCGTTGCTGCTCACATTTTAAATCTTCAAATACTTTAGTATTCCGCGGTTTAAAATGTTCACGCGCCTTGATCCCGAACCTTCTGAACAGACACATGTCCGGTTAAACATTTTGACTACTTTATAGACGGACTCTAAATAGGGTTTGCTGGAAAAGCTTGTAGTGCACCAGATACAAGGCGGCAATGCGAAGCTGTATAATAATACCGCGAGCTGCAGCCAACGCGGTAGATGATGTGCTACAGACTAACGAATTATTATCCTTAATAAGTGCAAAGGATTTTATAAATACGCGTCAAAAACCTTGCACTTAACTATCAATTAGTTACCCTATTGTGTTGGTTATAAATTAATTCCGTGTTTTTCAGCAGACCCTAATTATTATCAGTTCCTCTGCTTTGAGTATTAACATATCCGGAATTTGACCATTTAAACGTATAGCGTATATTCTTCTTACCGTTTAAGCCCGTTTAAGCATGTAGTTTTAAGTCAATTATCCACAACCACCCGGGCAGCCAATACCCGTTATGAAAAAGATCTTTTTTACTCTATCTTCACCATAAACGGAGACGCCGGAAGTCCTTCTTCATTGTAAAGATTGGCAAAATCCGGATTATCCGCCCAGGCATACCGGATGTATTTCGGGTCCTTAATTTCGTCACTCCAAACAACCACTTCGTTATTCACAATTTTTGCCTCAGCCCAAATAAATTCTTTATCCTCACCGGCAATGGCGAAATGTGAAAGTTCCTCATCGTTGTTTACTACCAGGCCAGAACCTACATGATCAAACGAAAGAATTATTTTTACGTCTTCTTTTCGGTAAAATTTGAATATTGGCCCTGAGGTTACCATGTCTTTTTCACCATAGGTGATCCGCATGGCGGCCAGGGCCAACCGTTCACCCACCGGTTTTTTATTTCCTGGATGGATATCATTCCAATCGCCCAACTCAATGTTTATGCCAATACCGGTATTTTTGAGGGTTTGGGCGGTTTCAAATTGTATCTCGCGCATTTCAGCCCAATTGCTTTCTTCGGGAGAATAATTCACATCCATGTAATTTGGAAGTTGAGCAATAAGGAATGTCAGGTCGCCTAAACCCCAATGGTTTCTCCAATCATGAATGAGATTGGGCAGTAACTCGCGATATGCATCCGGGTTACCGGCATTGCTCTCGCCCTGATACCATAAGAAGCCCTTTACTGCATAGTTGGTAAAAGGTGCTATCATACCATTGTAGAGGGCCGTGGGTTCGTTCTGGGCAAATATAGGTCGAACCCCTAACTTGTTACCAGAGATATTGTGCCTTGGGGCTACTTTCCCCACTTTATAATACCAGTCGCCTTTCAAATCAACCTTATCACCACCGGCAAGCAGATAATAAGGTTTGTCCGGCACAAATCCGCCTTTGCCGCCATTGTTGGTAACCCTCACCACGAAAAGGTTTTTTCCGGGCTTTAATATGTCAGCAGGCATGGTATAATCCCGTTGTGGGTACTGATAGGTGGTGTTGCCAACCTTTTCACCGTTAATGTACAGTTCATCAGCATCGATGATGCGCCCAAGTTTTACCATGGCTTCCTTACCAGTCATGGATTCGGGTACATCCACCATACGCCTGTACCACATCACACCATCAAAATTTCGTACACCCTGATCTTCCCAGTATCCGGGTATGTTGATCCTTTTCCAGTTCAGCGGTTTATATCCCGGTTCGTACCATTTTGTTTCCCCGGCAAGGCCACGGTCTTCTGCTTGTGGTGGAGCACTTTTTTCAACCTTTTTCCTTGCTTCCTGTAGTTTTCGGTTGACCTCATTTACATAAGCGGTATCCTGCAATTGGGTAACCCGTTCCATAATATCAGGGAATTCTTTAAATCCTTCCTCGCTTGTCCATGATTCAATGGGTGTACCGCCTACGGCTGTATTAATGATACCCATAGGGATTTTATATTTGTCGTACAACTTTTTAGCAAAAAAGTAACCAATCACGGTAAAATCCAACACGGTTTCAGGGGTGGCCTCTGCCCAATGCTGTTCCGGGATATCTTTAGCCGGACCGGAAATAACAGGGTTCGTAGGTACATAAAACTGTCTTATCTCCGGGTAGTTTGCATCAGCAATTTCTTTGGCAAACCGTTCCTGGTGCCGTCCAAAATAATGGGTCATGTTCGATTGCCCGGAACATATCCAAACATCCCCAAAAAGAATGTTTTTTAATGTAATCAGGTTGTTTCCTTTAATGGTCATTTCAAACGGGCCTCCGACAGGTGCTGGTTTAAGAGTTACTTCCCATTTCCCGTTTTCATTGGTCTTGGTTTGATACGTTTCGTCTAAAAAGGTTATTGTAATTTTTTCGCCGGTATCAGCCCAGCCCCAGATTTTTACTTTTTCATCCCGTTGTAAAATCATTCCGTCGCTTACAATGCCGGGTAATCGAACTTCGGCGGAAAGTTGGCCGATTGACATTGCCATTAGAAGCAGTAAAATCCAGGGAGTATTTATTCTTAATTTCATAACGCTTTTTTTTATGATTTTTTGAAAAATAAGAAATGATACTGTATTACGAAAAAAAAACTTACAGTAATATGGATGTAAAAATAAAAAAGTATAGTATTATGATAACTGTTTCTTTTTTTGTAAAATTGTTGATATTAAACCTATCTTTTATCCATTGTTATGAAAATGAATAAAATTTTACATAATCTCCTGGCTTTTTTTTGTCTGTTAATATCAATTGAAGTGAATGGGCAGCAAGCCAATGTAAACCTGGATTACAATCCCCAGGAAAACACCGAAAACCTCATACCTTTTAGTGCACTCATAGAATCACCTGATGTGAAGGATGGTGGTATGCTTACCTTTCGGCTGAAAGCGCCTGAAGCAACAAAGGTTCACCTAACCGGTGTGGCTATACTCACTGCTCTTGGAAATCCCAGGGAGCCGATCCCTTTTATTGAAGGAGAGGATGGCATCTGGACATTAACCGTTGGCCCGCTTAAACCCGATATGTATGTTTATCATTTTAATGTTGATGGTGTGCAAATTACCGATCCGAGCAACACCTATGCTGCTTTCACTGCCATGCCCCCTTACAGTCAGTTGATTGTGCATGGTGATGGCCCTGCATACTACGATACGAA
>Ga0307422_1000329_pt1 | contig 27881 bp, 12 predicted proteins | sample SalMarWE160290MG_FD_202153 | JGI IMG/M metagenome (GOLD analysis project Ga0307422, IMG submission 202153) | Salt marsh sediment microbial communities from the Plum Island Ecosystem LTER, Massachusetts, United States - WE1602-90 | ecosystem: Environmental > Aquatic > Marine > Intertidal zone >...
CGACCCACGGGCTATTGTCTGCTCCATCAGCCGTTATGGTGATGTTGGCAGAATAATCCCCGTCAGACATTCCTGCTATATCAACCGATACATCTACCAAATCAAGCTCGCCCGTGGAACTGCCGCTCGTGGGATTCTCGCTAAGCCACCCAGCGTCATCAGTCAGTGTCCAGCTAATTGTATCAATGCCTGAGTTCGAAATCTCCAGCCTCTGGCCTGCCGGGTTTGAATCTCCCTCGGTAGCACTGAAGCTGAAGCTTTTCGGGTTACAGCAGATAAGTGGCATGTGGTATACAGGGACGTCTACTTCAGAATCACCTGTTACGTTTTCGAAAATCTGGTCTGAAGCAGCAATAAAATATGCCAGAAAACCATCGAAGGTATAATTTCCCGCACAGGCATAACCAGGCACGGTTACCTTGTATAACGCACGAAATTGAGTACCTTTGTCAACGCCAACACCAGGAAGCCCCCCAAACCAGAACCAGGCAATCTCCGCTTTATTGCCCGTAGCTACAACAGCATCGGCATTCGGGGTGCACCATGTTTCATCAACGGTCACATTCCAACCATCAGGGCAAAAGTCGGTCAGAGCGATGGCATTGAACTTATCTTCAGGGGCGGTGAAGGTTACGATAACATTGAACGTCTGCCCTCTTTCCACGGTGTCAGGCAAAGTCCTGTCTGGATTGACTTCTTGGCCCAGAGCCATGTCCACAGGAATGAGCGCAACCGCCATCAATGCCACTATGGTAACGAACGCTGCAAGCAATCTCATTTTCTCAATCATAACACCGACCATTTGTCAATGACATCACCACCTACCCTTCTTCCGATGGAAGGGCTAAACAACATTAGAAATCAAACATAAAAAGGCAAAATGACAAAACTACCCAACTCTAGCAGGGGCTAGTCATAGGGCTGGGGAAACTGCCAGGAATGGACCGACTGCATGGTTTTCCAGTTAGAAAGCTGCCACTCAGGATGCGGGTTCTTTTCCTCATCGATCGGTGTGTATAGCCAGTGATTGATGCTTTCCATAGCATAGGACATGCTGCATGCCATGGGGACAAGCCCATAGTCACCTTCGAAGTCAAGGGTGTATCCCGCGGCTAATAGTTCGGGGGTTGTCAGGTTTATGTAGTCCGGGTGGTACACATTTCTAAGCATGGGCATGGCATTTGTATCGAGAGTGAAGTACGTATCTTTGCTACCGCTCAGCCAATAGTTCCCGGTTGCATTGACCGTCATGGTGTAATTCGGCGTGCTTGTATCGCTCCCCATCTCCGAAGCGTTCTTGTACAGCGTAACGTTGACACCAGATAGCTCATTAGCATTAACATCACGCGCCTCTCCCGCTATATCACCGCCGACTGTTACCAATATTTCACTATCTCCTATCGTGCACGATGCATATGGTCCGCACTCACCGAAGCTGTATTCAAGCCAGCTGAGCGAACAGTTATCATAAGGGAAATAATAACTTCCTGGTCCGGCAGTCGCGGGGACAGTCACCTTATACTTTACGGAGAAGTTAGTGCCCTTATTATAGGGGCCGTACCAGGTAACTTCTACCTTATTGTCGGTCACATTAGTTGCATCTGCTGTGGGGAAGCACCACGTTTTATTAGCCTCAACCCCAAAAAAAGCGGGGGCAAGGTCAGTGAGACCGATAGCACAGAAGTTATCTAGAGGTGCGGTCCAATTAACGGAGACCTCAAATGTATCGCCGGGATACAGCATATTCGGGCTTTTCAATGTTTCATTGATATGCCTAATAGCATCGAATTCAGGTGGGAAAAGCACCTGAGAATCACCAGTTACCTCTTCCCAGTAAGGTCCTGCACCACCAAAGTAATATTCCAGGAATCCATCAAAGGTATGAAATCCCGGGTCGGCGTCTTCAGGCACAGTCACCTTATACACCGCGGTGAAGAAAGTGCCATTGCTAAACGGTCCACTCCACATAACCTGTATTTCATTCCCTGTACCCATAGCTGTGGTCGGCACCGGGGTGCACCACGCTGCATTGACGGTCACATTCCAACCCTCGGGAGCACTGTCAGAAAGGGAGACAAGAAAGAAGTTACCCGCAGGGGCAGTGAAGTTCACGGTGACACTGAACGTTTCCCCCCTTTCCACATCAGCGGGTAGAGCCCTGCCGGGATTGGCCTGCTGCGCCAAAGCCGTACCCAAAGGGACGACAACAGCAAACATCAGAACCGCCATGGTAACAAGCACTCCTGCCACTCTCATTTCTGTTCGCAGCAAACCGCTAGCTTCCTACCTTAGTCTATCTTCAGCAAGCAAACCAAAGTCAACCGTAGTAATGTTGCCTGTGCTAAATATCTCACCTGATGCCATCTCACTCAGGCTAGTCCAGTTATTGACTCCAACATTATTGCAGGTCATCACAATATCCAGGACTTTAGTCCTGATATCTTATGTACATTCTACATCGCCATGTGGAAAACATCAAGTTGCGCTTGGTCCCTTTTATATTGTCATTGCGAGCGTAGCGTGGCAATCCTTGTTGCGAACGAAGTGAAGCAATCTCGCAAAAAGCAAAAGGCAAAATGAAAGAGCAGTCAGTAACCAGCGGTTACCTAATCGCCGAAAGTTGATAGCTACCAGCGACGAGATTGCTTCGGCACGAAGTGCCTCGCAATGACAAAAGGGGGGCGTGCCTCCCAATGACAGAAAATGTTTAGAAATGTAGTGCGAGGCTTTAGCCTCGTGCTGCACGACCCTGAAGGGTCGCACTACATGAAAAAGCGGTCAGCGGTCAGCTAATGACTGAAGGCTGATAGGTGATAGCTGATAGCTACCAGCGACGAGATTGCTTCGGCACGAGGTGCCTCGCAATGACACAAGGGGGTCGTTGCCCCTTTTTGTTGTCATTGCCACTTTGTATTATCATTGCGAGCGTAGGGTAGCAATCTCGGTGGCTATGAGCACACCAACCTTCAGCACCAGCAAACCAAGAAACAGCGTACCCAGTCCCGGTTTCTTGATTGTATCCGCCTGATTACCCAGCTTTAGCTAGAAAACTGCCAGGAATGAAGCGACTCCATAGCCTTTCTCAACCCTTAATCATAGCCAACTCCCGGGCCACCCAAAACAGTCGCCATACTTATGCCAATTAACGCTGAGCTTTCCAAAATCAGACCCATCTACGTAGCCATCACGGCTGAAGTCAACCTTAGGATTCCAATTCGACGCACCCGGATAGCCATGCCAACCAACACTCAGCGGTCCAAAATCAGACCCATCTATGTAATCATCCCCATTGGCATCGCCTTCAAGAAGGACACTAAAATCAACATAAGTGCTAGTAATAAAAGTTACATTACTCACCAGATTACTCAAGCTGGTCTGACCCTTCACTGCAATATCCCAGGTGCCTTCGGTAAGCCTGGGAATCGTGAAGTTACCACTGCTATCGGTGGTGCCATATTTCTTCATTGTCTCATTCTGTGTGCCAGGGTCGAAGAACCTCACGGTAATATTGGTTGCCGGCCTCCCCTCAAGGTCAACATGCCCGTCAAGGATAGCGCCGGCTACGTCAATTTCAGAATCACCTATCACAGTTTCATAATAAGGTCCTTTACCGGCAAGAAAATATGTGAGAACACCGTAAAAGGTATGAATTTCTAGCGGGGCGTAATCAGGCACAGTTACCTTATATAGCGCACTAAATGAAGTACCGTTGTCAAAGCCCACACCTGGTTCCCCAAACCAGGCAATCTCCGACTTATTGCCCGTAGCTAAAACTTCATCGGCATTCGGGGTGCACCATGTTTCGTTAACGGTCACATTCCAGCCATCAGGGCAAAAGTCGGTCAGACCGATGGCATTGAACTTATCTTCAGGAGCGGTGAAGGTCACGGTAACATTGAACGTCTCCCCTCTTCGCACTGTGTCAGGCAGCTTTCTAATAACGTCGATGAGGGCAGGAGTCGTTAGCGGCAGATAATCTTTGTTCAAACCACCTGTGATATTGTAAGGCGTGTCTCCAATGCCATCTCTGTTGATATCACTCCCACTATAGTCCGACCAGTGGTTGCCACCGAGGTAATGACCACCGATGATATTGATGCCGGGTGTCTTTGTGGTATTCCAGGCATTGGTTCCATCGTCATAGGCGTTGTTCGTGTTGTTGAAGTAGTTGTTGTAGATGGTGTTGTTACTCGAGGAATGCAGGTAGATGCCATCGCTGTTGTTTGAGGCGGAGTTGCTGGTGAACGTGTTGTTGCTGGAAAAATACAGCAAGATGCCGTCATAGTTGTTGTCTGAGGCGGTGTTGTTGGTGAGCGTGTTGTTGCTCGACTCATCCAACCAGACGCCGTGGTAGTCGTTGCTTGAGGCGGTGTTGTTGACGAGCTTGTTGTTGCTCGAATAATACAGGTAGATGCCGCAGTGGTAGTTGTTCGTCGCAGTGTTGTTGGTGAATGTGTTGTTGCTCGACTGCCACAGGTAGATGCCGTCGCTGTTGTCTGAGGCGGAGTTGCTGGTGAGCGTGTTGTTGCTGGAATAATACAGGTAGATGCCACGGTAGTTATTCATAACATTGTTATCAGACACGTTGCAATGCGCTGCGCTAGAAAGGTATATGCCAGCGTTATACGCTTCCGTGGCATTTTCCACCATGAACCCGGTGATGTTCACCCAGTCTGCAGTTACATTAAACACATGTTCATCTGGGTTTGATGCGTTCACGACGCAGTTCGCAGTGCCATTTTCAGATTGGAGGGTTATATTAGATATGCCCACATCCACGTTCTCGTGGTACGCGCCATCCTTAACGCAAACCGTGTCTCCGTCGATGGCATTATTGACCGCATCCTGAATGGGCGTGGCGCTGGCGTTGAAAGTACCTCCATCACGCCACCAGCCAGTGGTATTGACACAGATATCGCCACAACCGCAATTCAAGAGTGCGGAGGTGCGCAGGCGAATAGCTACATCATCATTTTTATTCAGTCCCAGGTCGTACCATGAACCGCTGGCACCACTGGAGCTGATGTATGTCCGTCCTGTTTCACTCGCTCCGTTCGGGTCGGCCGTGACAGGGAACTCGCTAGCGCTATTGGTGAACTTCACCACCACGATAACATCATCGCCATTGGTCAGCGGCAGGGGCGCGCTTAATGCCACCGAGTGGTACCCCGCCTCAGTGAAATTGTAGTTCAACTGGCTACGCAGCAGGTTGCTCAGCGATGACCCATCGAAGTCATCATAGATGTATATATCGACATCCGTGGTGGCATCCCAGGTCCAGAACTCCACACGGGTGGCACAAGTATTGTTGGACGGAGTGAAATTGCACAGCCCCCAGGCAGTGGTGGATGAATATCCCCAGGCACTGTCCCCACAATCATCGTCGTAGTACATGATTCCGCCGTTGTCATCGTAGTCCTGCCAGGAGTGCGTAAATGAGGAATACATACCGATATTTGCTGCACCATAGTGCATATAGAAATATCCGGCAGCACCCCAACCAGCACCCCAGGAATTCTTCACTATCCAGCCATCTCCAGGCAGGCCGGTCACCTGGTCGGGGGGAAGACTGTTACTCCAGCCCACAATCAACACGGCGTGGTTTGTACCCACCGCTGGAGATTTGGTGTAGTTGAAGGTGTACGAGCCATCATAGCCGCTATTGAACCCCTGGCCTGAGTCCACATATAGCGTGGTATAGACCGGCCCATAGGTCATAATATAGTTCTTCAGCACGTCGGTATCGGGTACCGAATCGGTCGATATGATTCTCCAGTCCAGCAGCGTCTTGTTATACGGACAGGAGGAGTTGCAGGCGACATCAACGGCTACATACGGGTCATCTGACTCCAGGACTATACCTTTCTGGGAGAACAGGCTGGCGAGCATCCTGTAGTTCCCTCCGTCGCAACTGCCCCAGCACTGCGCAGGACACCCATAGCTGTTTAGCTCGCGCCAGTTGCATTCCTTGGCATCGTTCTCGGAGGAGTTGACCGGAGCAGTGGTGTTAGTGTCGATTAATATCTTCGATTCGATATTGGCAATTGCGGCAAAGGCGTAGCAGGAACCGCAACCGCCCTGGTTCTTCACCGAGGTGACCTTATTTTGTGTGCGCCAATCAAATGAAGCTGGCGGTTGTCCCACCGGTGACCCTCCCGCCAGAGAGCCATCAGGCATTCTCTGCCCGGTAATATGGGAGAGGTCCATCGTTGGTGCTATGAACCCCGTTCCGTGTCCATCTATCACCGGAGGTGGCTGCTGCGGCGGCGGTGGCAGCCCCGGTGCCTCCTGTGGCACAGGTGGCTCAGCAGCCTGAGCAGGTAAATTATCACTGACCGGCATTACAGCGATGAGAAGGACGATAACACCGATAACAAACCCTAACCTTTTCATTTCAGCTTCCTTACATCACCTATGGCGATTTTCAGGGTTTAGACATATTATACCACCGAACTATGGGGAAAGGCGATATTTGTCAGTGCCCCGCCGGGATTGTACCGCTCCCGTTGGCTAATGGGCTCGCAATGACTCCCCCCTTCTGTCATTGCGAGGCAGTCCGTCACCTGACGGATGCCGAAGCAATCTCGTCGCTGATTCTCCCTCCCCTGGCGGGAGGGAGTTAGAGGGAGGGGGAAATTCACCCTCACCTTATTCCTCTCCCATCAAGGGAGAGGAGATTTTGGCGGGATTGCCGCACCCGTTGGCTAACGGGCTCGCAATGACCCTCCCTTCTGTCATTGCGAGGAAGTCCGTCAGTTGACGGACGACGAAGCAATCTCATGCCCACCGAGATTGCCGCGCTGTGCTCGCAATGACAATTAAAAAGGGGCTCGCAATGACAGGTAAAGAGTACTCGGAACAGCCATTACAATCCAAATCTCTTCATTATGACAACCAGCCCCTCCCGGTGGGAGGGGCTGGTTATATCCGCCTGATTACCCTGCTTCAGCTAGAAAACCGCCAGGAATGAAGCGACTCCATAGCCTTTCTCAACCCTTAATCATAGCCAACTTCCAGGCCATCCTATACAGTCGCCATACTTATGCCAATTAACGCTGAGCTTTCCAAAATCAGACCCATCTACGTAGCCATCACGGCTGAAGTCAACCTTAGGATTCCAAGACAGTGGAGGAGGACAACCCGGATAGCCATGCCAACCAACACTCAGCGGTCCAAAATCAGACCCGTCTATGTAATCATCATCACTGGCATCCCCCTCAACAAGAACACCAAAATCAGTTCTCCCGGGGACACTCAGGTCTACTCCCTGTACCAGATTACTCAAGCTGGTAAAACCCTTCACTGCAATATCATAGGTGCCAGGGGTAAGATTGCCAATCGTGAAGTTCCCACCAGCATCAGTGATCGTATGTGTCTTCATTGCTACTGTCTCATTCTGTGTGCCAGGGTCGAAGAATCTCACGGTAATATTGGTTGCCGGCAGACCCGAAAGGCCAACATGCCCTTCCAGAGTAGCGTTTACACCAGCAATCGGTGACACGGCAACGGCGTACTCTATCTCAACATGGAGAGGAAACATGGGACCGAGATAGGGCCCCACAGGCAACATGGAGTTGGGATTCGGGTTCAGACCTTGGAAGTTGACGATCGCGGGGTTCCCAGCGCCATAGTTTTGCAAAGCCCACCAGCCACCGGGGGTGAAGGAGGGAGTAACATTATAGATATCGTGGGAGACATACTGGGTATCGTTATGCACACTGGCATTATGGGGATAAGGATGCGGCACTGGTATCCGACCCGGTCCGCCCGCCCCGGCGTTATCAAAAAACGGGTCGCTTATGCCAAGCTGCATACCGCTGGAGTTTACTCCAGCGCAGGTGACATAGTGCCCGCCGACGCGCCACCACTCCTCAGGAGGAGCCTGATCATCATAAGCCTGCCAGAAGCCGAGAAGCAGGATTACATCCTGACATCTCTCCACCTCCTCCTCAATCCAGTAGAAGTCCGGCATTAGCTCTGTATGCTCATAGTAACTGTCATTGTAGCCGGTGGCATTGAGGTAGTCCCGTATCCCCTTTTCCATGTCGAAGACATCGGTGCCGATCGAAGATGTGTTCATACGCGCTGCCAGGTCGTTAACCAATGGGATGACGTTCTGGGGGGCGTGGTCGTCCCACGCACCGTAGCTTGTCACCAGATAGTAAGTATCATTGATCGCAGGTGGCGAGATATTGCCAGTCTCCTCCCTGGAATCGAAATACCACAGGGAGTTGGCCACCGCTGTCGGTCCGCAATGCGTCCAGTTCCCCAGCGGAGTCCCATCATCGGTCCAGGCATCCTGCTTCTGGTCGAAGTCGGGTACTCCGCTCGGAGCATAGTCAGTCCAGTTACCAGGCTTCCAGTACCATCCCTCTTCCTCTATGTCTATCAGCCAGTCCTCGGTTTCACCGCACGCGAACAGCCCTTTGCCGTTCCACGGGACGGTAACCGGGGTCCTGCTCAGAGTAAGTCTGAGCCATGTTTGACCAGTGATTGCCCCCATGGTTGAGAACGAATTGGACACAAAGGTAGCCTCGGCAGGACCAGGCAGGGGTATTGCCTGATTTTGAACCACGTGCTCTCCGGCGTCAGTCCAATCGCCATCTATATTCAGGTCAATCAGGATATTAACAATGAGGTCGTCAGTGGTAATGAAGTTGGTCACCTCAAACTGCACCGTTGCCGCTGGGTCATTTGCAACTATGAAAGGGGTTACCAGCCCATCGCAGCAGGCATCATTATCAATGACCAAGGCATCAAACTCGAAGTCCTTGCAGTCTTGCCCGGACAAGCCCAGGCCAAGTAGTTCGGTGGTAGTGGGACAGTGCCGCGAGCCATCGCTGGCAAGTTTAGACGGGTATGTTGGGTCAGGAGCATCACCGAACTCCAGTGGCTGCTCCATCAAGTTCTCCTTGCAGTTGTTCTCCTCATCACTCTCGGCAACATCATCGTAGTTGTCGGCTTCGACCACAATCGGCACAATGGTACCGCCCGGGCATTCTAACGGCCCAACGTAAGTGGTGCTGCTCCCACCGGCCAGCAGTGGCGGGCAAGGGGCAGTTGCCACGGGGTCCGGGTCATAGTTAGCGTAAATGCACGTCGTGCTCGCACCAGCAGGTGCGTTACCAATGTTGGTCACGGTGAAGTATACGTAGTACTCGCAGCCCTCAACCTCCTCAAACTTGCTTTCGACTATGAGGTCAGGGAGGTCCCCAGACGACTCTATCGTTATCTCATAGTCCTCGGTCTCACCATAGTCGAACGGCCACAGTACTGTGCCATCCCACCCAGCGCCAATCTGCGTCCTGGTCAGCGTAAGTCTGAGGTATGTTACACCGGGGGTTGCCCCCACGGTTGAGAATGTCGAAGAGGGAAAGGTCAACTCGAAAGGACCAGGAGGCATTGCTTGATTTACAACCACGTGCTCTGATTGACCGCCGATATTGTCACTCCAGTCGCCATCCCCATTCAGGTCAATCAGGATATTAACCCAGAGGGGAGGCAATCCCTGCACGAAGTCGGTTACCTCAAACGTGACAAATGCCACCGGATTACCGGCTGCTATGAACCAGGGTCCTCCCGCTGGTACCAGGCCGTCGTCGAGGGGATCGGCATCAGGGACATTGGCATCAGGCTCGGGGTTCTTCCAATCACCCGCGTTCCCCAGGCCAAGTATTTCGGTCTCAGTAAACACATGCCGCGCGCCATTGCTGGCAAGGAGAGACGGGTATGTTCCAAATGGTGGGAAATCAGGAGCATCGCCATACTCAAGCCAGTCCTGAGCCTGAACAGCTAAACCGTCGCTCATCGGCATCACCGCCATCAGGAGCACGATAATACCGATAATAAATCCCAGCTTTTTTATAAATCCCAGTTTTTTCATTTCAACCTCCTTAAATCATCCAACCAATTTCCTTCTGTAAAATAACTTTGGTCACATTCTTTAGTTCGAGGGAAGAGGTACTATGCCCTCATATTTATTAATGAAATTTCGCTTCCTTTATCATTACAATGTCCACCTCCTTCTTTACCATTGCGGAAATTCACCCTCACCTTATTCCTCTCCCATCAAGGGAGAGGAGACTTTTCTGGGATTGCCACGCCTTCGGCTCGCAATGACAATAAGGTGTCATCGCGGCACGCCCCGCCGGGATTGCCGCGCTTCGCTCGCAATGACAATAAGGTGTCATCGAGGCATCCCCACCGGGATTGCCGCGCTTCGCTCGCAATGACAATAAGGTGTCATCGAGGGCACCCCACCGGGATTGCCGCGCTTCGCTCGCAATGACACTCCTCCTGTCATTGCGAGAAGCGTTAGCGACGAAGCAATCTCATCAGATTGCAGCACAACCCCAACTAAAAAAAGGGGGGGCAATTTGCTCCCTCCTGTTATCACGAGCACACCTCCTTCGGTCATTCGACCGAATTAATGTCATGTCCTGCGGCGTCTAACCAGGAGAACCGCAGCCACGATAACAGCTATAGCAACGACGATGCCAACTATCCACCACACACTTATAACACTTCCGGCAACGACCTCTACTTGAGAGCTGCCGGTTACGTTTTCCGAGAAAGACCCTTCAGGGCCAATAAAATATCCCAGATAGCCAGTGAAGGTATAGATTCCCGGTGAGGCATCATCGGGCACAGTTGCCTTATATAACGCAGTAAATGAAGTATCCTTGTCGAAGCCGACCTCGGGCTCGCCATACCAGACAATCTCCGTTTTATTCCCCTTAGCCGTAAACGCATCAGCATTCGGAGTGCACCATACTTCATCAACGATGACGTTCCAGCCATCGGGGGCGAGGTCGGTGAGACCGATGGCATTGAATTTATCGACAGGGGCGGTGAAGTTCACGGTGACATCAAATGTCTCACCTTTATGCACTGCGTCTGGCAGGACCCTGCTGGGGTTGGCCTCCTGCGCCCAGGCTATCGCCACAGGCATGAGGGCAACTGCCAGCAATACCACTATAGCGGTAAACAATATAGATAATCTCATTTTTCCCCAACCAGGATACGCCCACTCACATAAACAGTCCTCCGCAACAAAAACCACATCCTTTGCAAGTCTTAATCCCAATCTCCGGGCTATCCTATACAGTCGCCATACTTATGCCAATTGACGCTGAGCGATCCAAAATCAGAGCCATCTATGTAGTTATCACGGTTGAAGTCAACACTAGGATTCCAAGTCAGTGGAGGAGGACAACCAGGATAGCTATGCCAGGCGATGCTGAGCGGTCCAAAATCAGACCCATCTATATAATCGTCGTCATTTGCATCCCCCTCAAGAATCCCGCCAAAAGGAACCTCGGTGGGCGCACCAGCATTGATCGTCACATTAGTCACCAGCTTGCTCAAGCAAGTGGCGTTCTTAATTCCAACATCATAGGGGCCGGGAGTAAAACCGGGAATGGTGAACACTCCGGTATCGTCAGTAGTGGCATTGCCAGTCCAAGTCACATTGGTGAGATTGCCTTGTTCGAATAGCCACACATCAAATCGCTCTATCCATCTATCATCGGGAGGGGTTCCTCTTCCGGTGAAATTGACCTGCCCCTTCAGGATGCCTTTGTCTGTGATATGTAAGGTAACGGGAACTATCAGGGGAGAATTGTTCGCTTCAGTAGAGTTAATAGTTATATTAGCGAAGTAATCCTTGAGGACGGACATGTTCGTTGTATTAGCCGACAGATTTACAAAACTATGCGTAGTATAGTTGCAGCTGCCATTTAGTGGGTATGCTTTAAGCCAATCAGCATCAATCTCGGTTAGCGTCCAGTTGTTAATCCAGCACGGGGTTGAACTCCACAGCTCGAGAGTCTCGTTTGCCGGGTTTGTCCCATTAACAGCGGCATAGAATTCAATGCTCGGCGTAGAGCAAATGGTCGGCGGAACAACCGTCACATTAGGATCACCCGTTATATCTCCCCAAGTCTGGTTTTCGTCCTCTCCAAAATAATATACCAGATATGCCCAATTATCTCCGTCAAAAGTATAATTTGTCAGATTAGCATCGCAGGGAACGTCAACTTTGTACAGCGCAGTAAAATTAGTGCCATTAGGAAAGTAATTCTGCCACCAGATGAAATTAACCCTATTGCCGGTATAAGTCGCCACTGCTGAGTCGCTGCCCCACGCTTCGGTCACATTCCAACCAGCGGGGCAAAAATCAGTAAGGGCAGGAGCAGAGAAATTATCGAAAGGGGCGGTGAAGGTCACGGTAATATTGAACGTCTCTCCCCTCTCCACCGTGTCAGGCAAAGCCCTGACTGCATCGACCGGTGGCTGCCCCAGAGCAATACCAGCAGGGAATACAACGATTGCCACCGCTGCCACTAAAATAACCAATCTTAATAATTTCACTTTCCTACCTCCCTCCTACCTTTTTCACATATTATAACACCTAGCCCCCTCCCGATGGAAGGGGGCTAAGTAAAACCAACTAACTACCTAAACGTTAGCAGTTAGCAGTTGCAGCCACAGGGGAATTGCCAGGCGTGGACCACCTGCGAGACTTTCCAGCCAGAAAGCTGCCAATCAGGATGCTGCGTTCCCATAGGTTCTTCCGGAGTAAACAGCATGTGATTGACGGCTTCCATAGCCATGGACATCGAGGCTGCCTTGCAGACAAGTCCGTAGTCACCTACGAAGTCCAAAACGTTCCCTGCAGCCAGTAGTTCTGGCGTTGACCAGTTTACGTAGTCGGGGTAAGCGGGATTACGGCTGCTTGGCATGCTACCACCGTCTCCCACGGGCCTTGTGTTTAACGTGAAGTAGCAGTATTTTGAAGCAACCTTGTAGTAGTATCCCGTGTCATCCGCGCAATCCTCATACACGGCAATGCCGCCTACTATACTGCTTGTATCCTGGTCCTCCCAGACATCATCGTCCTCGTACAGGTTAATCGTTACAGTATCCAGCACGTTCCCGAGAACATCGCGAGTCTCTCCAGTTTCACAGCCAGGGACTGTTACTACCTTCTCACGCTCCTCGCATATCATGGTCTCAAATGGTCCATCGGCACCATTCCAGTAGTCAACCCAGGCTGGATAATTGTTGATGGGACTACCAGCGCATGGAGGGCATGGAAGAGCACTACACTCGGGCCAGAAATTGGATCCCGGGCTAGCAGTCGCCGGAATGGTGACTTTATACTTGGCGCTGAAGGTGGCGGTTGAGTTATAAGCTCCAGCCCAAGCATACTCTGCCTTGTTGTAGTTACTCTTGTTATAGCTTGCTGGAGGGACACACCAAGTATTATTAGTCTCAACCAGCCAACCAGCGGGAGCATAGTCGGTCACACCGATACTGTTGAAGTCATCTCCCAGTGAACTGAAGTTCACGTAGACGAAGAACGAGTCTCCCGGATACTCGGCATCATAGTCCAGACGATCGGCAGGCAGGTCTCTGACAAGGTCCGTGAGCGTAGTCGCCGGCTGTACCCACAGGCTAACGTTGACACACTCGTAGTCAACGCTTCCGCAGCAGCCACTGATACAGAAGCTGCCGTTATATGTGCCAACAGCCAGTCCTGACGAATTAGCGGTCACGGTTAGCACGTCACTCTCGCCTATACCACAGTCGCCAGCCATCTGGTCAAAGCTAAGCCAGGAAGGTGCATCACAACAAGCGGGAGCAGGCAGACCAGCAATAGACTGGCCTAACAGCGCCCTGATGTCCAGCGGAGGAGCATTAAACGTGCCACCATCCCACTGGTACACAAAGTTCCTTGCCGTGTCCGACCACCACTGCTGCATGAACGTGGTGTTAGCTATGTCCCCCGGGTTAAGGAAGTGGGTTATTGTGTAGCAGTCATTGTAGGACACTGTCGGATCCCAACCAGGGCCAGCGGTCACCATAGCATGGCCCGTTACATTTATGTCGGTCACCGGGTCTTTTATCCTCATGTTGTATGACCAGGCCTTGCCCAGATAGTAAGGCCAGCCGTGGCAACCATTGTAGACCCAGCTCACATCGGCATATGCCGGACCAATCCCAACAATCGACAGGCTCGCGTGCTGGTGCACGTAATCCATCGTACATTTGTCAACTGTTACAGACGCGTCATGCATGCAGAGAGCTACTGTGGTGCTACTGGTGCGCTGAGGATCCGCTAGAGGCCAGTCGGCAAAAGCGTAGTAATTGTCAGCATCCTCACCGGTCACAGTTATCACTAACTGTGTGTCATTTACAAGGCATGTAGCACTAGGGTCGTAGTACGGATTTGAAAAGTTAGTCCCTGGTGGATACTCAGAATAGCTGTTCCAATACGTCCAGCTGTCGTTTACCGACCAGGTTGGCGGTGTGCCTACCTGCCAGCACAGGGTGTGTCCACCAAGGTTCGATATTGTAACAGTGCCACTGTCCTCGTTGACGCCTAACCTCGCCTTAAACTGAGGGATCGTGTTAGGGTCGACATCAAGGTCGCATGGCATCTCAACGAAGTTGGCGGTAACGCTCCTGGACAGGGCACTCATGGTTACCTGATTGGGGTTAGTGGCCGCGGCCAAATCTATGTCGCCGCTCCAGCTGTCGAACGTCCAGCCAAGCACTGTATCCTGCGCGTCAAGAGCTATCACAGCCCACCAGGACTGGTTGGAGACGTCGGGGAAGGGACCAAAACCAGATACGTCTCCCTTGCCAGCAGGGCTTACATCTACCGTCAGCTTCGGAGAGCCGATTATCACGGTGCCATTGAACATCTTGCTCATGTCACCACCGGTCATATCCTCACCAATAGGCCCTCCAATCACCTTACTGTATCGGGGCGGTGGACCACCAGTGTAAACCCAGGATACTGTGCTAACTCCTTCAAGTGCCTTAGCGGTACAGTTTATCCTGACCGAAGTGATGTCAACCGCATTAGTCTTTCCAGGTGCTGCAAAATAAGGGTCACAGCCGATTGTGCCATTGACATTGTCAATCGCAGGAGTTCCCATCATCAAAGGGAAGTCAACCAGAGTGACACTGTCCACAGTAAAGTAGCTGTTGTCGAAGTCGAGTTGGATATTATGCATAGTAACATCCTCAGCATCGGGGTTGTCGATCACAGCATATATACTAAACGCACCCAATGGGTTCGCATAGATGGTTGCCCCCCCGGCGCCATCCTCCATTGCCATGGTCACATTGTAACTGTTCGCAGCCACCATCCCTGGGACCGCCGGCACCGCTACCATAGCCAGTACTACTGCTATGGCTACAATTAAACTCACAAATTTACTTTTCAACTGTTTTTACCTCCTTTCTCACTTTCTCAAGCTCGATACTTAACCATTCCCAAATTCCTACTCTCAATAAACCACCTCCTTCATAATCTTTAACTCCAATCTCCGGGCCATCCTATACAGTCGCCATATGCATGCCAATTAACGCTGAGCTTTCCAAAATCAGACCCATCTACGTAGAGATCACGGCTGAAGTCAACCTGAGGATTCCAATTCCCCGACGGAGGACAACAGTAGCCATGCCAACCAACGCTCAGCGGTCCAAAATCAGACCCGTCTATGTAATCATCACCACTGGCATCTCCCTCAACAAGAACACCAAAATCAGTTCTCCCGGGGACACTCAGGTCTATTCCCGTCACCAGATTACTCAAGCTGGTAGAACCCTTCACTGCAATATCATAAGTGCCAGAAACAGACACACTAACCGTGAAGTTACCACTGGGATCAGTGGTGCCATATACCTTATCCACCTCAGTTTGCGTGCCAGCCGCGAATAACCTCACGGTAACATTGGTTGCCGGCAGCCCCTGAAGGTTAACATGCCCGTCAAGGCTGGTGCCTGCACCCGCAGTGACATTGAAGCCATCGATCAATGTTCCGGTTACACCACGCTTGGTTACCGAGACATTATGGAGACCAAGGGGAGCGCCACCGGTAATGCTTAAGGTCGCGTTTATCTGGGTGTCGCTGACCACCTCGTAGTCAGTGACCGATACACCGGATTCCAAATCGAAGGTTAACGGCCAATAAGTCTTGTTTACCAAGAAAAACTTGCCGTTGATGGTCACAGGTACTGAGGCTCCGGTATTGCCCGAATTGGGGCTCACCGACGTAACCTGTGGTTTGGGCAAAAGCGGATACCGGAAATCGTCCCCCGCCAAAGAATAAGTAGCGATGTAGATGGTCGTATTGGGAACAACGTAAGACTCGAATCCAGCGTAATAACCTGTCCCTTCATACCCTTCTGAATAACCGGGCATCATGGTAAATGAATGTTGGCATACTGTGCCGTTATTCATGTCAGCGCCGATCATATCAACAAGGACTATGGTCTTGGCAATACCGCCCTTCGTGGCTGCCTCGGTACTACCCCAGTTATTCTCGATAGTCCTGGTGCCAACAACAGAATGTAACGGGAAGTCATCCTGACCAACTAACTTATAATCCATCACCCCGGTCCTCAGTAAGCTGATCGTCCCACCTACACCGAGGTCTCCGGCATCTATGGTCTGGTTTTCCTCTCTACCAGGTGCCATTTCCTCCATCTCCATCCTGCAACCGTCGCAAACACCACCCAGTACAGGACCTCTAGTGAACTGCACGATCTCAGTCGTCTCATTGGTAATCCAATCAGTCTCATCTACTGATAAATTCCCGCTAAGATACAGCCACTCCTGGTCGTCTACCTTACCCTCCAGGCCTACTGGGGTCCTAGCGTAATGCCTCAAACTCAACGTGCCGCTAAGTGTTGTTCCAATAATTTGATAGGACATGTCCCCAATGAGGACACGGTTAGGAGGGGTAGTCAGTCCCGTCTCCCAGTCCTCCACGGTGTACACACGGCCTTCGCCTTTTATTGTGGTGCCGTCGTAATCATAATCAGCAGCACAAAGAAAGGTAAGATCGCCCAGCATGGTATCGGTAACATTGAATTTAGAATACAGAATGCCGATACCGTCAGGGGCACCTAAATACCAAGTTGAACTGCTAGGGTGTTGTATCTCAAAATCAAGTCTGTTCATATTGAAGTCTATGTTGCCAGTCAGGTCACCCGAAGTCGTCCCCGATGCCGTAGACATGTTGTAAAAGCGAGCAGGAGTATTATTATCATCGGGTAGATTAAGGATCACCCAAGGTCTGGCGAACTGGTTGAGCACAGAACCAAGGGTGGCGTTAGGTACCACGCTGAAACTCCAATTATTACTTGGGGTCACAGTTGCACTGAAGTTCACTGTGAGTGGGTTGGGGAGATCAGCTTCATCTGCTAATACCACCGGGGTCCCCACCGCAGGCACCGCAAGCAATGCCAGCATTAGAAGAAACGCAACAAAGATAGAAGACATGAACCGAAATTTGACCACAGGTCACCTCCCTTATTTATTATTTTAGTACCTGATATATTAATACTAGCCTATTAGTACTGGTACTTTAGTTACATACTACCACCACGCCGTAACCTTGTCAACTTTCATTTAGTTACCGTTAGTTACATTTAGCTACAAAAATTTCAATTTTTCTGATTTTTGGGTCAATAATAAAACCTTTTTTAATTCCTCGTTGATAACAGAAAAAACCTCCGGATTTTGTAGTTGCCTGATTCATCAGGCACAATCGCCCAATAAATTGGGCAACTACATTTAAAAATCCCTCTAAATCCCCCTTTAGAAAAGGGGGACTAAGGGGGATTTGACATCCCGAAAAATCAAAGTGCAAAAATGAAAAAGCAATCAGCAACCAGCAGTTAGCAGTCAGCCATCGGCAATCAGGGGGGAGGAGGTGGGGTTCTGAGTGCTGTTAGCTGTAGGCTGAAAGCTGATAGCTGAAAACTGATAGCTACTGAATGTAATTTTGATTTTTTATATTTAATTTTTGATATTGTTCAGCATTTCCCGGCGATAACACAAAGGAATCATTGCCACCTTCTTCAACCATGTTGAGTAATATCAAACTCAGTCTCCACTCTGCCCCCAGTAAGTGTACATTAGATTCCTGTCCGCACCGGTAAGCCAATCATCGGCGTTCAAATCACAATCAGGATTCCACCCAGCACCACCTTTATGGCTCCCCCAGCCTGTATACAGCAGATTCCGGTCTGCACCAGTAACCCAATTGTCATCATTGCAATCTCCCTCACGCATCATGCCAAAATCTACCGGCGTGGTCACACCAGCAGTAAACTCCACTCCATCTACTTGCTTGCACAGGCAGGTCGAGTTCTTAATGGAGACATTATAGGTGCCAGGGGTAATACCAGGAATGGTGAACACCCCGGTGTTATTAGTGGTGGCATTTTTCGGTGACCCTCCTATCTCACTGCCACCCTGGTAGAACCTCACCGTAAAGTTCTCTATCCACTTACTACTGGGAGGAGTGCCCCTTCCCGGAAAACTAACATGCCCCTCCAGGGTTGCACCGGCCAGAATCAACGGCAACCGATCCCCACCATGCGCTATATTTCCAGTACAATTATACGGGAGCTGGGTGTCTCCAAAGCCGTCTCCGTTAGTATCACTGCCGGTATAATCCGACCAGTAGTTTCCACCAATATAGGGACCACCGATGATGTTCGGTCCGGTAGTATTCGTGGTGTTCCAGGTGTTGTTCTCATTATCATAGGCATTAACTGTGTTGCTCAAGTAGTTGTTGTAGATGGTATTGTCGCTCGAAGAAGACAGGCCTATGCCGATGTGGTTGTCTGAAGCGGTGTTCCCCCTGAGCGTATTGTTGTTGCACGAAGAAGAGAGGTGAATGCCTTGGTAGGGATTCCCGTTTGCCGTGTTGTTCTCAACCGTGTTATTGGTGCTCCACAAATACAGGTAGATGCCGTAGCTGTTGTTTGATGCGGTGTTGTTCTCAAGTGTGTTGTTGCTCGAAGAATACAGGTAGATGCCCTCGCGGCCGTTTGAGTTAACGTCGTTGTTCTGCACCGTGTTGTTGTTCGCATCAGACAGGAAAATGCCGTAGTTGATGTTGTCGTAGGCAGTGTTGTTGATGAGGGTATTGTTGCTCAAGTGATGCAAGTAGATGCCACGGCTGTTTGAGTTTGCGGTGTTGTTCTGCACCGTGTTGTAGTTGCTGGAAGAATACAGGTAAATGCCGCTGTAGGTGTTGTCGTCAAGCGCGTTATCGGTCAGGTTGTTGTTGCTCGAAGATTCCAGGTAGATGCCGTTGTCGTTTGAGTTCGCCGTGTTGTTATAGAGGGTGTTGTTGTTCGAAGAATACAGGGCGATGCCCTGGTTAGTATTGTTCAAGACGGTATTGTCTCTGAGCGTGTTGTTGCTGCTTGAAGGAGAGAGGCTGATGCCCTGATTATTGTTCGATACGTTGTTATTACACATGTTGCAGTGCGCTGCACCGGAAAGATACATTCCAGAATAACCGATTCCAGTGGCATTTTCCACGCTGAATCCGGTGATGTTTACCCAATCTGCAGTCACATAGAACACAGGGTCATCTGGATTCGATGCGTTCACGACGCAGTTCGCATAGCCATTCTCAGATTTAATGGTTAAATTAGCGGTACTTACATCCACGTTTTCGTGGTATGTGCCATCCTTAACGCAAATCGTCTCTCCACTGGTGGCATTGCTAACTGCACTCTGAATAGGAGTACTGCTGGCATTGAACGTGCCTCCATCTCCCCACCAGCCGGTGGTATTGACGCAGATGTCACCACAGGTGCAATTGAGTCCAGCTGCCCCAGCAGTCACATTCCATATCCACGTCTGCGTATCGCTTCCATTTACATTGCTTGCCAACGCTGATACGTTCCACATTCCAATAGCGGCACTGGTATTCGTATAAACTGCCTCTGTCACACTCTGGTTAGTCTGGACCTGGGTTCCATTAATCGACCATGTAACGTTCACCACCTGGTCGATTGTGATGTTAAATGTTCTTGTTGCGCCTACTGTGTCATTAACTGGCGATCCAGGTGCGTAGGATGTGATGTTCGGCGGTGCCATACCACTGGGAACTAATGGCAACCAATCCCCGCCGTTTGTTATATTGCCGGTACAATTATATGGAAGTAAAGTATCTCCTAATCCATCTCCATCATTATCAATTCCATTGTAATCGCTCCAGTAGTTCCCACCAAGATAGGGACCGCCGACGATATTTGTCCCATTTGTCTTGGTGGTATTCCAGATGTTGGTCCCGTTGTCCCAGGCATTATTGGTATTATTGAAGTAATTGTTGTAGATGGTGTTGTTACTCGAAGAAGACAGCCAGATGCCGTACCCACTATTTGAGTTTACGGTGTTATTGGTAAGCGTGTTGTTGGTGCTCGAATACCCCAAGTAGATGCCAGTTTCATTGTTCAAGTTGGCGGTGTTGTTGGTAAGGTTGTTGTTGCCCGAATAAGCTAGCCAGATGCCATAGTCGTTCGAGTTGGCAACGTTGTTTGTGAACGTATTGTTGTTGCTCCCAAAAAGCAGGTAGATGCCGTACTCATTCGAGTTGGCGGTGTTGCTCTCAAGTGTGTCGTTGCTCGAAGAATACAGGTAGATGCCAACTTCATCATTCGAGTTGGCGGTGTTGTTCGTAAGGTTGTTGTTGCTCGAAGATACCCAGATGCCGCAGTCGTTCGAGTTTGCGGTGTTGTTGGTGAGGTTGTTGTTGTTGCTCGTATGCTCCAGGATGATGCCGTAATAGTTATTCGAGTTAGCGGTGTTGCTCGTGAGCGTGTTGTTGCTCGAAGAACCCAGGTGAATGCCCTCGCTGTTGTTCCAGGCAGTGTTGTTCTCAAGCGTGTTGTTGCTCGAAAACGCCAGGATGATGCCGTAGTCGTTCGAGCTTACGGTGTTATGCATAAGTTTATTGTCAGTTGCGTTCATTACGTAAATTCCAAATCCAGCCGTGTACCCGCTACCAGATGCTGTCGCGTTGTATAGCCCATTGTTGGTTATCGTGTTATTGTCGGCAGGTGCCGTGTAAGCCATGACGCAAATACCCATAGCACTTGCATTCATTCCGGATGCTGTTGTGTTGTATAATTCATTGTTGGTTATTGTGTTATTGTTGGCAGGTGCCGTGTAAGCCATGACGCAAATACCCACAGCATCTGCATCGTCTCCAGACGCTGTTGTGTTATAAACACGATTGTTATCTATCAAGTTATTGCTAGAATCCATTAGCTCAATAGCCCAACCCAGGACACCATGGGGGGGGGCCACAACACCGGTGGTATTAAATATGGTGTTATTTATGACTCGATTGAAGTGGCTGAGGCGCCATACAGCGATAGCATAACTGGTATTGCTGATGTTGCTATTCGTTACATTGTTATAGGTAGAATTCTCCAAACCTATCCCTGCCAGGCTATGAGATACAGTATTGTTATCTAAAGTGCTGTTATGCGTTGCATTCAGGTAAATCCCGCCCATGTTATTACTACACATAACATTGTTAGAGATGTTGCAGTGGTTTACGCCATAAAGGTAAACCCCGGTGGCATTGCTTCCCGTGGCATTTTCCACCGTGAACCCGGTGATATTCACCCAATCGGCGGTTACATAGAACACATGGTCACTTGAGTTTGTTGCGTTCACAACGCAGTTAGCCGCGCCATTTTCGGATTGGATGGTCAAATTAGCGGTATTCACATCCACGTTCTCACTGTAATTGCCATCCTTAACGCAAATCGTCTCTCCGCCGCTGGCATTATTGACCGCATCCTGAATGGGCGTGACGCTGGCATTGAACGTGCCTCCATCTCTCCACCAGCCAGTGGCATTGACGCAGATGTCGCCACAGGTGCAATTCATCACGGGTACAACTCCAGAGGTGCGTAAACGAATAGCAACATCCTCATTCCAGTTAGTTCCCAGGTCAAACCAGCTGCCGTTTGAACCATCGAGGCTCATGTATGTGCGGTTGGTTTCACTTGGTCCGTTCGGGTCGGCCGGGATAGGGAACTCGCTAACGCTGTTAGTGAAATTTATCACCACAATAACAGGGTCGCCGGCGGTCAGCGGCAGGGGCGAGCTCAAGGGCACTGAATGGTAGCCCGCTTCGGTGAAATTGTAGCTCAACTGGCTGACCAGCAGGTCGCTCAGATGTGTCCCATTGAAGTCATCATAGATGTATATATCCACATCCGTGGTGGCATCCGTGGTCCAGAACTCCACGCGGGTAGCATAGGTATTGCTGGACGGGGTGAAATTGCACAGTCCCCAGGCAGTAGTACTGTTCCATGGTGGGATAAACCCCCAGCTCTGGTCCCAGCAATCATCGTCGTAATACATGATTCCGCCGCCGTTATCGTAGTCCTGCCAGGAGTGCATAAATGAGGACCACATACCGATATTCGCTGCGCCATACCTGATGTAGAAATATCCGCCAGCACCCCAGCCGGCACCCCAGGAGTTCTTCACAATCCAGCCGGTTGCATTCCCGACGCCTCCCCACACAGGTGGAAGCATGTTGCTCCAGCCCACAATCAACACAGCATGGTTTGTACCGCTGCTAGTGTAGTTGAACGTGTACGAGCCGTCGTAGGTGCTATTGAAACCCTGGGATGAGTCCGCATATAGCGTGGTATAGACCGGTCCATAGGTCATGATATAGTCCTTCAGCACGGTGGTATTGGCCACCGACCAGGTCGATATGATTCTCCAGTCCAGCAGCGTCTTATTATACGGACAGGAGGAGTTGCAGCTGACATTCGCAGCTACATATGGGTCGTCTGTCTCCAGGACTATACCTTTCTGGGAGAACAGGCTGGCGAGCATCTTGTAGTTTCCTCCATCGCAACTTCCCCAAGGAAGCACGGGGGGAGGCGGGGTAGGATTGGGAGTAGTATAGTTATTTAGCTCGCGCCAGTTGCATTCCTTGGCATTGTTCTCGGAGTAGTCGGGGCCGGGGGGAGTGGTGTTGGTGTCGATTAATATCTTCGATTCGACATTGCCAAGTGCGGCAAAGGCATAGCAGGAACCGCAGGTTGACTGGTCCTTCACCGAGGTAACCTTATTTGTGCCATTTGGTGGTGTACGCCAATCAAATGAAGCTGGCGGTGGTGGTGGTGGTCCCACCGGCGACTCTCCCACCAGAGAGCCGTCGGGCATTCTCTGCCCGGTGATATGGGAGAGGTCCATCGTTGGCGCTATGAAACCTGTTCCATGCCCGTCTATCACCGGGGGCGGTTCTGGTGGTGGTGGCAGCCTCGGTGCCTCCTGTGGTACAGGTACCGGCGGTTCCGCCGCCTGAGCCGGTAAACTGTCGCTCACAGGCATTACCGCCATCAGGAACACGATAATCCCGATAATAAATCCCAGTTTTCTCATTCCAGCCTCCTTAAATCACTCAGGGCAAATCTTGGGGGTTACTGTTAGATGTGTGTATCGTTTAGATTACGGGGGGAGGGGCATATTTGTCAACAGCCCAGAGGGATTGCCGCGCCTTCGGCTCGCAATGACAACTGAATGAAGGCTCGCAATGACATGTCCCTTTTTGTCATTGCGAGGAAGTCCGTCAGGCGACGGACGACGAAGCAATCTCGCCGCCTTTTGTCACTTCAAGCTTATGAGCAAAGACCTCAATCATCTGAGTAACTCTAGTAATCTCTCCACAGAGATATTTGCTTTTCTCAATATCCCCTTCAATGTGCCTCGCTTAATGGTCTTGCCGGTATGTACAGGAACCGGGAAGGTCAATTTCCTGCCGCCGACATACTTCGTCAGTTGCACATGGCTTCCCTTTCGCCGCGTGATCTCGAAACTCTCCTCCTGCAATGCCTTCACCAGCTCTCTCCCCGTTATCCTGGGCAATTTGGGCATGTTACACTACCAGTTCTATCTCTCTACGCTTTATTTCTTTGAACTTGAGGTTCTCAATTCCCAGCTCTTCTACATGGAGTTCAGCAGCTTCTTTAAGATTACTGATGGCATCTTCTACATCATCTCCTTGAGTATAAATATCCAGTTCTGGGCAGTAGACTGTATAGCCACCTTCTTCCTCTTCTATCAATTCAGCAGTAATAATGATACGCTTCACTTTTCCTCCTTATCCATTTAGCATTGTTTGCAATATTATACACAATATCTGAATTCAAAGCTCAATTTAGTAGCTATTAGCTTTCAGCTATCAGCCTTCAGCTATCAACTGACAACTAACAACTGACCGCTGACTGCTTTGTCACTTTGCACTTTGATTTTTGAAGTTTTGACTTTCCCGGGATTGCGGAGCTTGTTCCGCGCGAAGCGAGGAATCTCTTTCCGAGATTGCTTCAGCACCGGAGTGCCTCGCAATGACACGCCCCCTCTGTCATTGCGAGGAGCGTTAGCGACGTGGCAATCTCCTCAAAAAGAAAAGGGCGGCTACAAAGCCGCCCTTTATACTACATAACAGCTTAATTTATTCCGGTCTCGCCGTGCCTCTGAGTATGAATATCACGGCCACGATAAGTGCGATAACAATCACCACAATGGCGATTATGCCGCCGGTGCCCAGTCCGCCACCGAACAAACCACCACCCACCACCTCAAACTGTCCGCTTTGCCCCGCCAGGGAAACGTCATAAACGCCTGCCTGCGATTTGCTTACCGTGAATATCACATTTTTACTTGTTCCGGCGGCAACAGACACCGTCTGGCTATCCTCAACCACTTCGTTGATATACAGGATGGCATTATAGCTGCCAGTTTCCCCACCGGTGTTAGCGACATTAATGGAGATTGTCACTTCCTGGCCAGGCTGAACCTGCTGCGGCGAGATACTAAGGCCAGAGGCAGAGAGACCCGCTGGCAGCACTTCAATCGCTGGCACCCCTAGCACCCCCGGTATCACTGCTTCTGCCGCTGCCGTTATATGCAAGCTAACCGGGACTTCCACCAAGGCAGACCCGGTAATGTTGATGATAGCGCTGTAATCCCCGACTGCCATGCCGGCGACATTAACTGACACCGTTACACTATCACGCTCACCGGTGGAACTACCACTTGTGGGATTTTCACTGAGCCAGCCAGCATTATCAGTTAGCGACCAGCTCAGTGTGCCGTAGCCCGAGTTCCATACCTCAAGCGTCCGGGCTGCTGGGTTTGCTCCCTCGGTAGTAGTGAAGCTAAGTGATGTCGGGCTAACCGAGATTGCCGGAAGACCAATCTCCACCGTGCCGTTAACTACATGGCTCCAGTTGAGGACGTCAGTTGAAGCCGCGTCTAAAATGTCTGTCCGATAACGTGGGTCAAGAGTGGTAAAGTTCAGATAGCTGGTCCCGGTAACATTCTTACTGTGGAAGTGTATGGTACAATAGACAAAGCCGGTATCAACCTCAGGGCCACCAGTTGATCTGCTATATCCGTGCTGAGCCCAGCCTGCGGTATTGTCCCAATCGGGCATACCAGGCTCGACATCAGGTGTATCCCCGGTAGGCAAGGTGCTCGGCGTATCTATACCAGTCACCTCAAAGTAGGTGGTATTGAACAGCAGGTACATATGCCAGGCAGTCGAGTTACCGCCACCTCGTCGAACCACGGCGGCATTTACCGTGAAGTCCTCATCACATCCCACCGCCGTCATATTGGGCTCAATTTCAAAGCCCCAGTCCGGCGGCAGCTCCACAAAGTTGGCCGTTACCGTCTTGGTAAACGCATCCATCGTGATGGTAGTGGGATTGGTGTTTCCACTGAGGTCTCCACTCCAGTTCGCAAAACCCCAGCCTGCCACCGAATCAATCGCCTCCAGGTCGACTACCTCACCCCCACTCCAGCTGGTGGTGTCGGGATAGGAACCTGGTATTACTCCCTCTATCTCCACATCTCCCTTGCCAGCAGGATTTACATCCACCGTCAGACTCGGAGTCCCGACCATCACCGTGCCGTTAACCACGTAGTCCCAGTTGAGGATATCAGTTGAATGAAGGTCTAAAATGTCTGTCTGATTCAATGGGTTAACGACGGTAAAGTTCAGATAGCTGGCCCCATTAACGCTCTTACTGTGGAAGTGTATGGTGCAATACACAAAGCCGGTATCAACCTCAGAGCCGCCAGTTGGTCTGCTATATCCATGCTTGGCCCAACCTGCGGTATTGTCCCAGGCCGGCACACCAAGCTCGACATCAGGTGTATCCCCGGTAGGCAGGGTGCTCGGCGTATCTATGCCAGTCACCTCAAGGTAGGTGGGGTCGAACAGCAGGTACATATGCCAGCTAGTCGAGTTACCGTCACCTTGCTGAACCACGGCGGCATTTACCGTGAAGTCCTCATCCCATCCCACCCCCGTCACACTGGGCTGGATTTCAAAGCCCCATTCATTCGCTGGATTGGCCGAAGTCACTTTTAGTGGTGCTCCAGGCAGCAGCGTCAACCCTAAAATCACTCCCAGGCATAAAACTACACTGATAACCTTCGTTCTCATCTATATCACCTCTCTCGTGCGAACTCTAATTCCAACATCTTTTCTCAACCTATTGAGCCGAACTGTAAAACATACTGGAAAGCCTGTCAACCCCTTATTTCAAATCAAATTCGTCATCTCTTGATTAAATTGACTCTCCCTCGGTTGAAGGGAGAGTCAATTAGTTGTTCAACAGCTAAAATGCCCAGCCAAACCAGTCACACTTTTCCACAACAGCATGTTTAACCCAAGCTTAGTCTCCGTTCTGCCACCAGTAAGTATACATTAGATTCCTGTCGGCACCGGTAAGCCAACCATCGGCGTTTAAATCACAAGCAGGATTCCAACGGGCATCACCCACTTGGCTCCCCCAGCCTGTGTACAGCAGATTCCGGTCTGCACCGGTAACCCAATTGTCCCCATTGGAATCTCCCTCCCGCATCTCACCAAAATCAACCACCCTGGTCTCACCAGTAGTCAACGTTACGTTAGTCACCAGCTCGCTCAAAGATGTCAGGCCCTTAATCCTGATATCGTAGGTGCCGGGATCAATACCAGCAATTGTGAACACCCCGGTATCATTAGTGGTGGCGTTCAGTGGTGACCATGCCGTCTCATTGCCTCCGTCGTAGAACCTCACCACAAAGTCCTCTATCCATGTGCTATTAGGAGGAGTGCCCCTTCCCGGGAAGGTAACGTTTCCTTCCAGGGTTGCACCGGTTACCGCAACAAAGTTCGCCACTATACTGTAGTTACCATTCATGGTTATGTTTGTATTTGCCAGGTCAACATCATCTATCGTGCTCACATCCCCTGTCCAGTTAACAAAGCTATAGTTGGTGTCTGGCGTCGCTACCAGGTCCACTACCTCACTGGCATTATAGCTGTACGTCCCCTCTCCTGGCGTGGTTACACTGCCTCCAGAGGTGCTCGATGTCGTCAGATTATAGGTAGGTATAGTACCAACTATCACCGTGCCATTATGCATCAAGCTCATGTCACCACCAAGCATATCCTCACCCAAAGGCCCTCCAATTACCTTAGTGTATCGGGGCGGTGGAGGTGGAGGAGGCTTGTAAACCCAGGATACTGTGCTAACTCCTTCCTTGGTCTTAGCGGTACAGTTTATCCTGACCGAAGTGATGTTAGTCGCGTTAGTCTTTCCAGGTGCTGAAAAATAAGGGTCACAGGCGATTGTGCCATTGACATTGTCAATCGCAGGAGGTCCCATCATTAAAGGGAAGTCAACCAGGCTGACACTGTCCACAGTAAAGTAGCTAGTGTTGAAGTCCAGCTGTATATTATGCATAGTAACGTCGTAACCATTGGGGTTACCGATTACAGCATAAATACTAAAGGAACCACTCGGCAACACATACGTGGTCGCATTCTCTAATGCAATGGTCACGTCATACTGGCTTTCAGCAAAGTTCGCCATGATGGTGTAGTTACCATTCATGGTTATGTTTGTCGTCGCTGAGTTCTCATCATCTATCGTCCCCACCTCCCCTGTCCAGTTAACAAAGCTATAGTTGGTGTCTGCCGTCGCTACCAGGTCCACTACCTCACTGGCATTATAGCTGTATG
>Ga0307422_1000336_pt1 | contig 27578 bp, 23 predicted proteins | sample SalMarWE160290MG_FD_202153 | JGI IMG/M metagenome (GOLD analysis project Ga0307422, IMG submission 202153) | Salt marsh sediment microbial communities from the Plum Island Ecosystem LTER, Massachusetts, United States - WE1602-90 | ecosystem: Environmental > Aquatic > Marine > Intertidal zone >...
ATTTCTGTCAATTAAGTTGGCAAAATGTTTAACCGAACATGTGTCTGTTCAGAAGGTTCAATTTGCAAGGCTTGCGCAGTCCTGAAATGCGAAGTTTACTTGTCGTAAATGAGAAATTTTAGGACAAGCGTAACGTAGCAAATGGGTCTTTGTGGACAGACACTACTTAGAGTTTGTCAATAAACTCGTAGTGTTTGTTCAGAATGTTCGAGATCAAGGCGCGTGAGCATTTTAAACCGCGGTATACTATAGTATTTGAGGATTTAAAATGCGAGCAGCAACGCGGATATCGGACATTATGGACAGACACTACTTAAGCTCGAAATCCTTATTAAATACCTCTATCAATTCATAAATTTTTCTTTTTGCCTCCTCCAGAAGGCCGGGTATTTCATCAAGATTTTCTTTCTTTTTTGCATAATCTTCAATTTTAAGCAAATCATCCTCAATATAACGAACACCCAGGAAAGAAATACCCGGAATAAAGCGATGGGCTTCTCTGGCCATTGACTGATAGTTCATGGCCGACAATTGTTCTTCCATCTTTTCTATGGCAGGGGGTGCGGTTTTTTTAAAGGTAGTTACCATTTCAAGTATAAATTCTTTATCCCCGTTCGATATTTTATTTAAAAAACTTAAATCGTATTTTGGTGAAGTGTCCATGGGTATAAATATAATTAATTACGAAGAAGTTTTCGGAATGAAATTGTAAATACTGATTTTTGATTGAATTATTTTATTATTTATTTGCATTATGAATTCAGGGAATTCATCAAAAGATTTAGACAAACAACAAAAATCATACATAATTGACAAAGAAAGTTATTATTTTGCATTGAATGGCCTGAAAGTTGTATAATATTTATGTAAATACTATTTTTGCAAATTGATTTTCAATTGCTTAAGATTATATATGTTTCACAAATAATATAAAAAGATGGAAAAGGATTTTTTATTCAGGATAGTATTATTAGTTGTTGTTATCGCGAATCTATCATTAACATCATTCTCACAACGCTATCTAAGTGATCCTGATTATGGAGCAGACAGTGCTAAACGGAAAGAATGTGCACAAAATTTGTCCACGATGAGCGAATTTGTGAAGATTGATATTTATGATTATGCCTTTGATGCCTGGAGATGGTGCTTTTTTAACTGTCCGAAATCAAGTAAGAATATTTATATTATGGGTGCAAAAATATTAAAGCATAATATAGAAAATGCTGAAAACGACGAAATCAGGAACCATTGGATTGATACCTTAATGTTTTTATATGATAAACGTATTGAGCACTATGATCAAAAAGGTTACGTTTTGGGTAAAAAGGGTGTGGACTTGCTTAGGTACCAAAACAATCAGATTGAAGAGGCTTATGGTTATTTGAAAGAAAGTGTACAATTGCGTAAGGGAAAATCGGAAGATGCCGTTGCTGTGACATTAATGCAGTCAGCTAATGTGTTATTTAAAAACGGCCAGATCTCTGAAGATGAAATGATCAGTAATTATGTCTTAACTATAGAATCACTGGAGCAGAAAAGTAAACTTCGTGGCAACAATAGCACAAAACGTGCATTGGAAACCGTGGAAAGGATATTTGCGGTATGCGGCGCGGCAGATTGTGAATCACTTGTTGATATTTTTGGTCCGAAATACACCGAAAATCCCAATGATGTTGAATTATTGAAAAAAATAGCCGATTTGCTTGATAATGCCGGATGTAAAGACTATGAATTATACGAAAAAACATCAGAAAGCCTGCATAAGATAGAACCTTCATCGAAATCTGCTTATCACCTTGCACGGTTATTCGTTATGAAAAATAATTACCAGAAAGCAGCTGATTATTATGAAGAAGCCATTAAATATGAATCTGATCCTAAACAACAGGCACAATATTATAATCAATTGGGTGTAATCACTCATGCTCATTTGGATAATGATCCGAAAGCAAGACAATATGCGCTTAAGGCAATAGATCTTGATCCGAATTACGGACCTCCCTATATTTTAATTGGGAATGCATATGCATCATCAAGTAAAGAATGCGGTTCATCAAATTTTGAAATAGCTGCCGTATTTTGGGCTGCTGTAGATAAATATGAAAAAGCCAAACAAGTTGACCCTTCTGTGGAAAATGAAGCAAATAAGCTTATCAATCAGTATTCAAAATACTTTCCAACAAAGGAAGAAGCCTTCTTTAACGGGTATACTGACGGTGATACTTACAAAGTTGGAAGCTGGATAAATGAAACAACAACTGTCAGGACAAAGAAATAATGACAGGGGTCTTAAAAAAACAGCCCGGATATTGAAATATTAATTAACATTTTCTTCTTTTTTTCTGTAAGACGTTATCTTTATGCGCTCGCTGAATTATAAACAATTTATGTATATGTTTATATTTTACAGTACTTATTTTTATAGCAAAGTGAGTATTTGAAGATAAATTGATGGAGACATTTTACCTTGTAATTGTATTACTTCTCTTCGGACTGGCAATATCAGACCTTATTGTTGGTGTAAGCAACGACGCTGTTAACTTCCTGAATTCTGCAATAGGTTCCAGGGCAGCACCTTTTCGTATCATAATGCTAATTGCTGCCCTGGGGGTTCTTGTTGGAGCAACTTTTTCGAGTGGCATGATGGAGGTTGCCCGAAAAGGGATATTTCATCCCGGCCAGTTTTATTTCAACGAGATAATGATCATATTCCTGGCAGTGATGATAACAGATGTTATCCTGCTTGATCTGTTTAATACATTTGGGCTTCCTACTTCCACAACAGTATCTATTGTTTTTGAATTACTTGGTGCAGCGGTAGGAATGACAATAATTAAAATTTCAAATTCACCGGAAGGGATAAACGAGTTGGGAACATATATTAATTCAGGGAGCGCACTGCTCATTATCTCGGGTATATTATTAAGTGTTTTTATCGCCTTTACAGTGGGAGCTATTGTGCAATTCCTTTCCCGGATTATTTTTTCTTTCGATTATTCAAAGACTATAAAATGGTTCGGATCAATTTGGAGTGGTATGGCTATAACCGCCATTACATACTTTATCCTTTTAAAAGGGGCCAGTGGATCATCATTCATTACAGAAAAGACATTGATCCTGATCCAGCAAAATATGACCCTGATATTATTTGGCAGCTTCGTTTTCTGGACTCTCTTTATGCAGATCCTGATATGGGTATTCAGGATAAATATTTTCAAACTGGTCATAATGGTTGGAACCTTTGCACTCGCCATGGCATTTGCCGGAAATGACCTCGTGAATTTTATCGGGGTTCCCCTGGCAGGATATGAATCATTTAAAGCTTACTCTGTTTCAACAGGATTTTCACCTGATTCCTTCCTAATGGATTCATTACAGGAACAAGTAAAAACACCAACTTTCTTCCTCCTGATCGCAGGTATAATTATGGTAATAACACTATGGGTATCAAGAAAAGCCAGGTCAGTTGTTAAAACCACTCTTAATCTCAGTAATCAGGATATTGTCAATGAACGCTTTGAATCATCATTGCTTGCACGTTCAATTGTAAGGCAATCAATATATGCAAGTAACTGGTTTAAAAGCGTCATCCCAAAACGCATGCTTATTGCCATTAATAAACGTTTTGATCCCACCTTTTTTAAAAAAGCAAGCAAGAAAGGTTCCGGTATATCCTTTGACATGATCAGGGCTTCCGTTAACCTTGTTGTTGCCAGTATTTTAATAGCATTTGCAACATCATTCAAGCTTCCATTATCAACAACCTATGTAACCTTTATGGTAGCTATGGGAACTTCATTGGCTGACGGGGCGTGGGATCGTGAAAGTGCAGTTTATCGTATTACCGGCGTAATAACTGTTATTGGCGGCTGGTTTTTTACTGCACTAAGTGCCTTTACTGTGGCATTCACGGTTGCATTAATTATTAACTGGCTGGGATTATACGGACTTATAGGACTTGTGTTACTTGCGGCTTTCTTTGCCTTTAAAACTCATGCATTACATATATTCCGTTCGAAAGAAGAAGAAAAACTTGAAAAAGTTAAAAGCAGTGACCTGCTGCTAAACAGTGAAAACATATATACAACCTGTAATCAGATTATTATTAGCACACTTGTAGCATCATCGGCATTATATAAACAGGTAGTGAATGGATTGATTGCTGAAAAGAGAAAGAAAATAAAGAAAGGACTTAAAGAAATAAAAAAGCTTAATAAGGAGGTTAAAAGCCTGAAAAATAATATTCATAATATTATAAAAAGACTGGAAGAAGAAGAGTCAGTGGAAAGTGGCCATTATTATGTTCAGATCATTGATTATTTGAGAGAAATTGCCCACTGCATGACCTTTATTGCCGAACCATCCTTTAAACATGTAGATAATAATCATACTCCTTTGGTAAAAGCTCAGGCTAGGGATCTGTCAGATTTCGCCAATAAATTGCAGGATTATTTTGAAATTATTATTACGATTTTATCGAGTAATAATTTCAGTGACATCGATAAATCTACCGGTCATATGTATTCTCTTGTAGATAATCTGACTAAAATGAGGAAAAAGCAAATCAAACAGATAAAGAAAGAATCCCTGAACACCCGAAGCAGTCTTCTTTATCTTGATATACTTGCCGAAACACGTAATTTACTTCTGTATACAAATAATCTTGTGAAAGCGGCCAGAGATTTTGTTGAATATAAAAAGCTGGGAATAATTCGCAAAGCTTCGAAATAGGGTCTGCTGAACATGTCTAAAGTACATCATCATCAAGGCGGCAAAGCGAAGGTATCTGGCAATATTGTCTCCGTATCATGCTCACTATATAGAGTCTGTCTATAAACCCGCAGTGTTTGTTCATAATGTTCGAGATCAAGGCGCGCGAACCGAACGAAGTGAGCTCTTGAACTCAATTTTAAATGAGTTTAAGAACTCACTTTTAAAAGTGAGCTCTTGAACACCTTTAAAAATTATTATAGTTGTGAAAAACATTTTAAACCGCAGTATACTAAGGTATTCGAGGATTTAAAATTTAAGCAGCAACGCAGATATCGGACATTATGGACAGACACTATTTAGCCGGATTAAACTTATAGCCTACTCCTTTGATGGTTATTATGAGCTCACCTCCAATTTTTTCTCTCAGTTTGCGTACATGTACATCAATTGTACGATCACCGACAATAATATCATCTCCCCAAACATAATGAAAGATCTCTTCCCGTGAAAAAACTTTTCCCGGTTTTGATGAAAGCAATAATAATAACTCAAACTCCTTCTTCGGCAGAATTAGTATTTTTCCTGCTTTTGTTACCATAAACTTTTCCCTGTCAATCTCCAGGTCACCTGTTTTTATCATACCATATCCAATCTTTTCCTTTAATTCGGTAATCTGTTTACTCTGACGTTTTAGCAATGCCTTAATGCGACTGATCAACACTTTGGGTTTTACCGGTTTGGTAATATAATCATCACCGCCGGCTTCAAATCCGGCAATTTGTGAATAGTCTTCACCTCTTGCAGTTAGAAAAGCAATCATAGTTTGTTCCATACCCGGAATTTCTCTTAACAGTTCACAGGTCTCAATACCATCAGTTTCAGGCATCATAATATCCAGCAATATTAAATGAGGTTTTAATTCCCCGGCTTTTCGCAATGCATCTTTGCCATTTAAAGATGTGTAAACTTCAAATCCTGCATTTCTTAGATTATAAGACAGAAACTCAAGTATATCCTTTTCATCATCAACTAACAATATCTTGTATTGACTATAGTCCATTATTTTAAGAATTTAACATTAAAACATTACACCTCCATAGTTTATGGACTGACACTATTTAATGATCCATACATTTTAAAATACTGCCCCATAATTTATCAGCTGTTTTATCCCAACTGAATTTCGCTTTTTGTATACGTCCTTTTTCTATCAGATCATTCCTCAATCCGCCATCAAGGAACAATTTTGTCATGGCCTTATAAATTGATTCGGGTGAATGTGGATTGACATACAATGCTGCATTACCTGCTACTTCGGGCATGGATGATGTTTTTGATGTAATAACGGGCACATCACTGAAAAATGCTTCAAGCAAGGGGATACCGAAACCTTCGAAATAGGAGGGATAAGCCAGGGCAAATGCCGAAGCGGTGATTTTTCTCAAAACATCTATTTCCAATCTCCCTGTAAAAATAATATCATTTCTATTTTTTGCCTTCTCCAAAGCCTCCTGTACATTACTTGTCCACCATTTCTTTGAACCGACCACCAACAACTTAAAATTTGAATTATGTGATTGTTTGAACATTTCAAATGCCCTGATTAAATTTGCCAGGTTTTTTCGGGGATGTATCAAGCCGACAAACAAGAAATACGGACATCCCTGTGAATAATGATTTTGAATATCAGCCCTGGCATTATTATCCATTGGCTGATAAATCTCATTAGCCCCATTATAAACTACATCAATCTTTTGAGGGTCATATTCAAATCTTTTGACAATGTCTTTTTTTGTATATTCCGAAACAGTAGCAATACGTGTTGCTTTATTAATGAACCTTGGGAAAAAATACTTGTAATATTTGCGAACATGCCAGGGTATGAATTCCGGATAGTGGAAAAAATTCAGGTCATGGATCACGGGTAGAGAATTTATCCTTGTGTTCAGAGACAACCATCCGTCAGGAGATAAGAACAGGTCGGGTTTGTGTTTTAGCAAAGCTAACGCCAGGCTATATTCAAAATAAATATACCATAATACCGGATGTCTTGCCTGTGGAGGTATCACAACAGGTTTAATATTATCAGAAAAGATAAACTCATCAGAAAATTCGCGATCAAATAAAAAGATAAATTCATGCTCCTTATGCCGGGTAACAATGCGTTTCAAAGTTTCATATGTAAACCATCCTATCCCTTCAAGTCTGCCGGGGAGCAGCAAGCGTGTATTGACTGCTATTCTCATAATAATCGAAGTATGAACAAATGTAAAAAAAAAAGGTGAATGAGGAATACAGTCGGCTACACTACAAACTTTTTCAGTAGACCCTTCTTATCCCTGATGAGTCTGCCGAAGCAGGTCGTTTACAGTTTTCACCGGGTTAAATGTTTCGATGGGTACTTCAACAAAAATAGTATTCCAGTCCGACATCGCTCCATTCCATAAACCCGGCAATTCGAGGGCTTTTAATTCTCTGCCGTCTTTGGATTTATTGGAAATAAAGCCTGTGGCCGGGTCACGATATTGCAACAAATCGAATTTTTCACCCTTGTAGTCGTAAACACTGCAAATAATATCCACCGGGTTAAAATGAGTGGAACTATCATGTATTTCTTTTTGATCGGTACGGTTCATGTCTATCTGGGTAGTTTCCACTATTTGCAATGATATAGTTCCATCGGGATTCACAGCCCAGAACGGGCCCCCACCAGGTTCACCCTCATTCTTAACCATACCGCATACACGAATGGGCCTGTTCAGTTTTCTTTTCAAATATTCAATAAGCTGATCTTCATTATTAAAAGAATTAGACCCGGGTAATACACATAATTCATTTTCCAAAAACCATTTGATCTTATCCAGTATTCCTCTGTCAGTAGTTGACATGTTGAGTTGTTTCAAAAATGCATCAATCTCCTGCTTATAAAACATAAGTATACCCGCCAAAACCTTTTTATATAATATTGTGGTGGGTTTTAAATTATCCGGGACAACATTATCAATGTTCTTTATAAAAATAATTTCCGCATCCATATCACACAGGTTATCCAGTAACGCGCCATGACCCCCGGGTCTGAATAATAAACTGCCGTCTTCTGTGTGGAAAAGTTCATTTTCAGGAGTAACAGCAATAGTATCAGTAGAAGGCTTTTGTACTGAAAACGAAATTTCGAATTGCACTTCATACTCTTCCTGATATTTTTCTTTAACACGATCATACAATGACTTAAAAAGCTCCAGGTGTTCAGGGGATACCGTCATGTGTATCTTCACGGTGTTATTTCTATTTTTAGCATAAAGCGCGCCCTCGGCAAGATGTTCTTCAAATGCAGTGCGGGTTCCATCGGAATACCTGTGAAAGTTCAGCAAACCTTTCGGAAGGCTGCCATAATTCAGGCCTTTATCAAACAAGAGGTATTCCAGTATCTCTGTATATTTGCCTTTATGTATAAGGTCACTAACCGAAGTGTCATGTTTATCCGCGACTTTTTCAAGATCATCATAAAATTCGAAACGTGAAATAGAATTAAAAAATTCCAGAACACTATTATTCATAGAGCTCACGGGTTCGGAACCTTCCCGGCTGATTTCAGTATAAAACTCCAAAAGATCTTTAAACATGCGGGATGCCGCACCGGAGGCAGGTACAAATTTTAGAAGATCAACATCTTTTTTGTTATTGTATATTCTGTTGAAATAATTCGTTTTTTCTTTATCCAGTCTGATTATACCATTTTCAGGAGTAGCAGCATCCTTAATTTCCAACTTCGGGAAACCCGATTTGAAATGTTTAATCTGGTCATATACCTTTTCCCGGCTAATACCTTTTTCCCTGAGTTGTTTAAGATCGTTCGCTGTAAACATAATAAGGTTCGTTAACTATAAATGGTTAGTACTAAATTTCTATTACCCCCGGAATTACGGAATTCACAAAGATAAATCCCCTGCCATGTTCCCAGGTTTAAACGGTGACCGCTTATCGGAATAGTCAGTGACTGACCGAAAACAGATGATTTAATATGCGCCGGCATATCATCCGGCCCTTCCAGGGTATGAGTATAAACCGGATGATTTTCAGGAATAAGCTTATCAGAAAAAGACCGAAGATCTTCTCTAACCGATGGATCCGCGTTTTCATTCAATGTTATTGCTGCCGATGTATGCTTGATAAGTATGTGCAGCAATCCCGTTTCGGGTAACTCATCAAAACTATTCTTTATTTCATGGGTGATAAGATGAAAACCTCTCCTGTAACCTTTAAGTGTTATTTCTTTTTGCTGAATCATGGTACAATAAAATTATCACATAAAAATAAAACAATTATAAGGCAAGTTTGTAAAAATTCTTAAATGACAAAGATTACAATTAATTTTAATTATTTTTGAAACATCACCATTCTTTGCGACAACACATGTTAATCTGATGAAAAAATTCTCAATTATAATATTATTAACAACAATACCTCTATTTGTTCAATCTCAGGAAAAAAAGCTGATACAGTTTACCGGGCGGCTTTACAGTGAACTGCTCGAACCCCTGCCCTACGCGCATATATTAATTCTGAACAGTTTACGCGGGACTATAACGGGTGAAAAAGGAAAGTTTTCTTTTGTTGTTGAAGAAAATGATTCGATTTTATTCTCGACAGTCGGATACAGGCGAAGAACAATTGTAATTCCCGATACTCTTAAAGAACCCTTTTTTACCCGTGATATTATTCTTGAACAGGATACATTCATGATAGATGAAGTACGCATCTATCCTTGGAAATCATATGAAGAATTCAAGGAAGCATTTATAAATCTGAAGTTCCCTGATGATGATATGGAAACGGCCCGGAAAAACATAGCACTCATAAAAACCCAGATAATCATGGACAACACCCCCGACCCGGGAGCAAATTTTAATTACATTATGCAGGAACAATACCGTCAGACTTTCACCCAGGGCCAGTATCCAACTTACCAGTTATTCAATGCCTTTGCCTGGGCTAAATTCTTTGAAGCATTAAAAAAAGGAGATTTTAAACAAAAAAAACAGGGCGGTGATTAATTTTCATGCCATTTTAACAATTTTACCGCATTGATCAAGTTATTTATACAAAATACTGTTTCCCATTTATATGCGCATTAAGGTTTTTCTTATATCCTTCTTTGTTTTCATACTTCAGCACAGTATGATTAAGTCGCAGGAGCATGCACTGATCAAAGGAAAACTGACGGATGAAAATAATAATCCTTTATTCTCAGCCAGTATCGGTTTGGAACAAATACCAGTCGGAACAGTATCAGACGACAGGGGATCATTTGAACTGCAGGTACCGGCAGGCAAACGTATTACCGTGGTATTTTCATACCTGGGATACAAAGAAGAACGCCTGCCTTTGAATTTGCAACCCGGGGAGATATATGAAATAAACCTGAAACTTACTCCTTATTCCGAGAAAATTGACGACGTTGTTGTATATAGCCAAAGTGAAAGGGCTAACACCCTTGTCCGGATAGATATAAAATCAATTGATCATATCCCGAACACTTCAGGCGGATTTGAATCAGTATTAAAAACACTTCCAGGTGTTTCTTCGGGAAATGAACTAAGCTCCCAGTATTCTGTACGCGGTGGAAATTTCGATGAGAATCTTGTATATGTAAATGATATTGAGGTCTACAGGCCTTTCCTTGTCCGTGCAAGCCAGCAGGAAGGCTTAAGTTTTATCAATTCCGATATGATCTCATCCATTCAGTTTTCAGCCGGTGGGTTTGATGCACAGTATGGTGATAAAATGTCATCAGTGCTGGATATCAAGTACCATCGTCCAACTGAATTTGGTGCCACAACAACTATGAGTCTGCTCGGCGCTTCAGCACATGTAGAAGGTATTTCTCAAAACAACCGATTTACACATAATTCAGGTATAAGATATAAAACCAATCAGTATCTCCTCGGTACACTTGATACCGAAGGGGACTATAAGCCAACCTTCCTTGATATTCAGACTTTTCTTACATATGATATAACAAAAGAATTCGAGATTAGCCTGCTTGGAAATTATTCCCTTAATAAATTCAAACTGATCCCTGAAGTTCGCAGAACTGACTTCGGAACTTATCAACAGGCTTTGAGCCTTGAAATAGAATATGACGGCCAGGAAATTGATCAGTTTGACAATTATATGGGGGCAGTTTCCTTTAATTATAATCCCCGCGAAAACCTTTCACTAAAACTCATCGGATCGGCCTTTAGTTCGATGGAAAATGTAAGTTATGACATTCAGGGTCAATACTGGCTTAACCAGCTTGATAATACAATTGGATCTGAAACACAGGGCGACAGTATTCTCAATATAGGAGTCGGCACGTATCTTGAACATGCACGAAACACACTGGATGCAAGAATATTATCCCTTGCACATAAAGGAAACTGGTTTTATGGAAAGAATAACTTCAAATGGGGAATTAAATACCAGGCGGAAACAATATCTGACCGTCTTAATGAATGGGATTACGTGGATTCAGCTGATTATTCGTTGCCCTATTCCAATTCCGAGTTGTTGTTATACAGTTCATCGCATACGGAAAATGACCAGTTATCATCAAGAATAAGTGCATATTTCCAAAATACATTCAATATCAGCCTGAATGGTTCCGACATGTTTCTTACACTGGGCCTGCGTTCACATTACTGGGATTATAACAAACAACTCCTGATCAGTCCGCGAGGTACAATATTCCTGAATCCGAACTGGGTTCCGGACATTACATTCCATTTTGCCACGGGTTATTATTACCAGCCGCCATTCTACAAAGAATTAAGGGATCCTGAAGGCAATATATATGATGATATAAAAGCCCAGAAATCAATCCATTATGTAATCGGAAGCAATTACAATTTTAAAGCATGGGACAGGCCTTTTGTTTTTACCACTGAATTGTATTATAAATATCTCTATAATCTCATACCTTACAAAATAGAAAATGTCCGTATCCAGTATTTGCCGGATTTTTTTGCACGCGGCTATTCAACGGGCATCGAGTTCAAGATCAACGGTGAGTTTGTAAGGGGGATCGAATCATGGGCAAGCCTTTCAATAATGCGAACAAAAGAAGATGTTTATAAAGATTATTATATTAAGAGGGATGGAACCGTTGTAGTTCCAGGTTATTACAGGCGACCGACTGATCAGTTGATCAATTTCAGTTTATATTTTCAGGATTACCTGCCCAACAATCCTGATTATAAAGTTCATCTTACACTAATGTTTGGCTCTGGATTACCATACGGGTCGCCTGATTATGACCGTCCATCCGAGATATATTCCCTGGGACAGTATAAACGAGTTGACATTGGATTCTCAAAAGCGATAAACAGAGATATCGCTAACGATTCACCCCCGGGTGTACTTGGCAGGTTTAAGGACCTTTGGGTCAGCGCGGAAATACTTAATCTTTTTGGTGTGGAGAACAGGGCTTCTTTTGACTGGATCAGAACAGTCAATAACCAGGCAGGTCAGCCAAATGTTTTTGCCGTTCCTAACAATCTTACCGGCAGACGTTTCAATGTACGACTAACAGCTAAATTTTAATGCCGTAAAACATACGGATGGGGAAATATTCAACATATCCTGAAATATATCAAAGTATGCATATTTTTAAATTTTATACATATGTCTCGTATATTTATTAAATAATATATAAGCTTCAAAAACATCATCATCAACAGTCCAGCTATTACTAATAATTGAATTATCTCCATAAAAAGGGGGATGTATTTCAAAAACATGACAAATAACATTTTCAGTTCAAAAAAATAATTGTAATTTTATCTTTAATTAAATATGCATATTTATTCAAATTGTAGAACTTTTAAAATAACCGTTTATGAACAGTCAGGATTATATAGATAAGGAACACCAACACGGGGCCCACAATTATCATCCTTTACCTGTTGTATTATCAAAAGGAGAAGGTGTATTTGTATGGGATGTGGAAGGAAAAAAATATTTTGATTTTCTTTCAGCTTATTCGGCTGTAAATCAAGGCCATTGTCATCCCGACATTCTGGCTGCATTAAAAGATCAGTCAGAAAAGCTTACATTAACATCCAGGGCTTTCTTCAATGATTGCCTGGGTGAATTTGAAGAGTATATCACCGGGTTCTTTGGTTATGATAAAGTATTACCAATGAATACCGGGGCCGAAGGTGATGAAACCGCATTAAAACTTTGCCGGAAATGGGCGTATGAAAAAAAAGGCATACCGGAAAATCAGGCAAAGATCGTTGTATGTGAGAATAATTTTCACGGACGTACGATCACTATAATATCCATGTCGACCGATCCTGATGCATATAAAGGCTATGGCCCCTATACACCCGGATTTGTTATTGTACCATATAATGATATCAAAAAACTTGAAAAAGAACTGGCTGATCCGAATGTAGCCGGTTTTCTTGTCGAACCCATACAGGGTGAAGCAGGTGTATATGTCCCTGATGACGGATATTTAAAAGCTGCCTTTGATCTGTGTAAAAAGAACAATGTATTGTTCATAGCCGATGAAGTACAGACAGGACTTGCCAGGACGGGAAAAATGCTGGCATGTGATCATGAGGGTGTACGTCCCGATATTCTTATACTTGGGAAAGCATTATCAGGAGGTGTCTACCCGGTATCTGCCGTGCTGGCAGATGATGACATCATGCTTTGTATCAAGCCGGGTGAACATGGATCAACATACGGGGGTAATCCGATAGCTTCCAAAGTTGCCATTGCTGCTCTTGAGGTACTGAAAAAGGAAAAACTTGCTGAAAAAGCTACCGAACTCGGGCAATATTTCAGGGACGAATTAAAAGTGCTTGAACAAACAAACGAAAGTGTTGAACTGGTTCGTGGAAAAGGACTTCTGAATGCTATTGTTATAAAGCCTGTTGAAGGAAAAACCGCATGGGATGTATGTCTTTCATTGAAAGAAAACGGGCTGCTGGCTAAACCTACACATCAGCATATCATTCGCTTTGCTCCCCCGCTGGTCATCACAAAAGAACAACTAACCGAAGCTATTGGTATAATAAAAAAGACACTTTCAGAACTGTAAATGAATATAATTAGTGTCTGTCCATAAAGTCCAATTTGCCGCGTTACGCTTGTCCGAATATTGCTCATTTACGACTAGTAAACTCCGCGTTTCCGGACCGCGCGAGCCTTGCAAATGTAACTTTCTGAACAGACGCATGACAAGTTAAACATTATGCCAACTTTATAGATAAACACTATGAGTTTATTGACAAACTCTAATTAGTGTCTTTCAATAAACTCTTGCAAAAAAACCCGGTTTCCCACCAGGTTTTTTTTATTATATAAGTTTTACTTTTAAGAGCTTTTTAATGTGTAGTCAGTAAGAATATTCTACTTCATTAAAAAGATAATTATATATACACAACCAATTGCCATTAAATGCGTATGAATAAAAAGAATTTCAAATAAACGATCCGGCATAACGGTCCGGGCATTAAACGAATATAGCGGATTTATGAGTCAAAAAATCCTGGTAATCGATGACCATAGTTCCTCGAGGGAATTGATTGCCGAAGTGCTTCAGAATTCTTCCGGGAATTATAAGATATTTTTATGTGAAACAGGTAAAGAAGGATTAGCAGCTGCCGGTTCAAAGTTACCTGATATGGTAATACTCGATATAATGTTGCCTGATATATCGGGTTTTGAAATACTTAAAAAATTAAAAAAGAATAAGCAAACCGCCAACATACCGGTATTGATAATTACTGCTTATGATAACCCCGAGAATCTGAAATATGCTTTTGAGCTGGGTGCATATGATTATATTAAAAAGCCACTGGATGTAAACGAATTACAGTCAAGGGTAAAGAAAACACTCAGCATTGGCGAAACAATAGAAACAATCCGGAAGGAATTAAAAAGTCATCAGCAGGAGATCAATCAACTGGAACAAAAAGCTTTGTTTTCCAATAACGCGCTGAATTCATTTGTACTTATCAATACCAATGGCGAAATGGAATGGGCAAATGAGGGTTTTAAAACATTGCATGGTTCCAGTCTGGAAGATTATAAAATCCGGTATGGAAATACAGTTTTCAGCCTTTACAGGGATTCGGAAATGGTGGAACTGTTTAATTCCTGTATACGTGATAAGAAGACCGTAAATTTTGTATCGAAAGTAGAAAATAAAAAGACAAATGATAAATGGATCCAAACCATACTTTCACCCAAATACAATGATGAACAAGATATTGAAAAGATCATTGCCGTAGAGAATGATATTACCCTGCTAAAAAAGAAAGAAGAAGAGCTTAATCAGCGTAATAAAAAAATTATGGCCATCACCAAAGATTTGGAAAAGGCCAATCAACTTCTTGAGAAACAACGTGATGAACTACAAAATCAGCAGGTAAAAATTGAAAAAGAGCAGGCTAAATCAGAACGGTTGATACTTAATATCCTACCCTTTGAAATTGCAGTACAGTTAAAATCCAAAGGAAGAGCAGGTACCCGTCATTATAAGCTGGTCTCTGTTATTTTCACTGATTTCAAGGGCTTTTCGAACATCAGCAAACAACTTGAACCAAAGGACCTTGTTAATATTCTGGATACCTATTTTGCCAAATTCGATGAAATCACAGGTAATCACTACCTGGAAAAAATAAAAACCATGGGTGATTCATACATGTGTGCCGGAGGATTACCCCTGCGTAACAAAAGTAATCCGGTTAACTCGGTACTGGCCTCATTGGAAATCCAGGACTATATGAACCGCCTGAACGATGCTAAAGTGATAAAAAACTTATCAGTATGGGAGTTACGATTAGGTATCCATACCGGGGAAGTTGTCGCGGGAGTTGTAGGCCGGAAGAAATTCGCGTACGACATATGGGGTGAGACAGTAAATATTGCGCGTCGAATGGAACAGTCAGGTCAGCCAGGTATGGTAAACATATCAGGTATTACCTACCAATATATTAAGGATTACTTCGATTGTGATTACAGGGGTAAAATTGAAGCTAAAAACATTGGCAAGGTAGATATGTATTTTGTAAACCGCATTATACCGGAATTATCCGCCGATAAACTGGGCTATATCCCCAATGATAAATTCAAGAACATCATTAATCAGCTATAGTAATTCCTACTCTTCATGTCGTTCCTTCAAAACCCTGACCAGATCTTCAATTCTGAGCTGGCGATAACTGAGCAGCACCTGCAGATGGTACATCAGGTCTGCCGCTTCGTTTAGCAAGAGTATATCATTCTTATCCTTGGCTTCTATAACCAGTTCAATTGCTTCCTCACCAAACTTTTTTGCAATTTTATTTATTCCTTTTTTGAATAATTTTGTCGTATATGAACCTTTGGGCCTTTTTTCTCTTCTGTCATCTATCAAATCCTGAAGATCAATAAGAAACCGGAGTATTCTTTCGTCCTGGTTATTCTCTTTAAAACATGTATCATGTCCTTCTTCTCCAACAGGGCCGGCGGGATATACCTTAATCAGCATGCTATCGCTATCGTAGTCCGAAAGGATATCCACCACATGTAAATAGTTTCCACTTTCTTCTCCCATTTTCCAAAGTCTGTTTTTTGACCGGCTGTAAAAGGTAACCAATCCTGTCTTTTTGGTCTCTTTCAGAGCTTCCTTATTCATAAATCCAACCATCAACACTTTGCTGGTAATATCATCCTGGATCACTGCAGGCAGTAATCCGTTAAGTTTTGAAAAATCAGGTTTCATCGATAATATATCTGTTATTAAATTAATAATAAATAACTTGCCTGCCATTCATTACTACTTTCCTTTCCATATTCTCTCTCATATTCTTACCGTAATTTTCCGCTCAAACAAATACTCCTTTAACCGGGGTACGGTTATTTCCCTGAAATGAAAAATACTGGCAGCCAGGCCGGCATCGGCCTTTCCTTTTGTAAACACTTCCGCGAAATGTTCCATGTTCCCGGCACCACCTGAAGCAATAACAGGTATTGACAACATGTCCGCCATCCTGGCCAGGGCATTACAGGCAAACCCGTTCTTTGTACCGTCATGCTTCATGGATGTAAAAAGGATCTCACCTGCACCCCTGTTTTCAGCTTCCTTAGCCCAGGAAAACAGCTCCTTATCCACAGGTATTCTGCCACCATTGATATATGTTGTCCAGCAGTCATTTTCCTCGAATGCGTCAATAGCTACAACAACAAACTGACTTCCGAAGTTTTTTGCCATCAAATCAATCAGACCGGGATTTTTCAGGGCCGCCGAATTAATGGAAACCTTATCGGCTCCGGCAGCCAGCAATGCACCGATATCCCCGATCTCACTGACCCCACCTCCTACTGTGAATGGTATGTTCAAATTCCTGGCAATTCGTTTCACCAGCTTAACAAATGTTTTTCGTTTTTCGTGAGATGCAGTGATATCAAGAAAAATCAGTTCATCTGCTCCCTGTTCGGCATACATCGTTCCAAGTTCAACAGGATCACCTACATCACGAATATTAACAAAATTTACCCCTTTCACTGTCCTGCCATCCCTGATATCAAGACACGGTATGATTCTCTTTGCCAACATGTTTATCGCGCAGAATTTAAAACAAATTTTTCAATATCCTGTAATGAAATTTTATCTTCATATATGGCTTTACCTATTATCACACCAAAGATATTCATTTCAGCAAGTTTTTCAACTTCTTTCATTTCTGATATACCCCCGCTGGCTATCAGTTTAATATCACTGAACTTACAATTCAGGTCGCTGTACAGATCCATTGATGTCCCTTCCAGCATGCCATCCTTGCTAATATCGGTACACAAAACATATTGTATTCCCTGCTCAAGATAAGATCTGATAAATGAATCAATGTCAATATCCGTATTTTCAAGCCAGCCGGATACGGCAATTTTTTTTTGTTTCACATCGGCACCGAGTATTATTTTATCTTTGGAATATTTTTCAAGCCATGATGCAAAGAGCGTTTTGTTTTTTACGGCAACTGAACCTATTGTAGCTTGATAAGCTCCGCTGTTGAATACAATCTGAATGTCTTCATCATTTTTTATGCCCCCGCCAAAATCAATTTTTAAACTTGTTTTTGACACCAGTTTTTCAAGAACTTTCCAGTTTATCACATGCTTTTCCCTGGCACCATCCAGATCAACAAGATGCAACCTTTTTATCCCGTGTTCTTCAAACCTCAGGGCTACATCCAGGGGATCGGCGTTATACACCTTCTTCGTACTGTAATCCCCTTTGGTTAACCTTACGCATTTGCCGTCAATGATATCTATTGCAGGTATAATAATCATAATTTCACAAAGTTTTCCAGTATCCCAGCTCCCACTTTGCCGCTTTTTTCAGGATGGAACTGGGTTGCATAAAAGTTGTCTTTCGATAATACTGCACTGAAGGGATGAATGTATTCGGTTGTTGCCACTGTATCGCTGCCTTCAGATGCATAATAACTGTGCACAAAATAGACATAATCACCTTCGGAACATCCGTTCAGCAATTCACACTTCATATTATGCAATGTATTCCATCCCATATGTGGCACTTTAGTGGTATTTTCCTTTCCTTTTCCGGAAATAAACCGTTTTACCTTTTCACTGAAAATACCAAGGCAGTCAATATCTCCTTCTTCAGAATGACTGCACATCAGTTGCATTCCCAGACAAATTCCCAATACAGGTTGTTTTAATCCTTTAATTAATCTGTCCAGTTGATGCTCTTTTAAATAATTCATTGTTGTACTTGCTTCCCCCACTCCCGGAAAGATAACCTTATCTGCCGATATAATTTCATCAGGCACACCGGTAACAATGGCATTGATCCCTATTCGCTGCAAAGCATAATCAACCGACATGATATTACCTGCATTATATTTAATGATCGCTATATTCAAACCTGTAATTATTGATGATATACTATTTTTTACTTATCTTACCCGAATACTACAGTCCGGTTTTTGTAAATCAGGATTCTTCTTTGCAGATGCAACAAAACAGCAGTTGAAAGAACGATCTTTTCAAGATCCTGCCCTTTACGAATAAGTTTTTTAACCGAATCTTTATGGCTTATCCTTGTTACACCCTGTTCAATAATGGGACCTGCATCAAGTTCAGCCGTAACATAATGGCTTGTCGCACCTATCACTTTCACCCCTCTTTCATAGGCTGAATGATAAGGTTTTGCCCCGGGAAAAGCCGGCAAAAATGAATGATGTATATTTATGATCTTATTGGGGTATACAGAAACAAATTTATCGGATAATACCTGCATGTAACGGGCAAGCACAATAAAATCAATGTTGAATTCCTTTAAAACAGACAACTCGCTCTTTTCCTGTTCAGCCTTATTTTCACTGTTAACCGGAAAATAACGAAAAGGAACAGAAAACTGTTTGGCAACCTGCTCCAGATCCTTGTGATTACTAATGATCAATGGTACCTCGACCGGCCATTCACCTGCAATAACACGTGAAAGAATATCATAAATGCAATGCGACATTCTTGATACAAATATGGCCATTCTCGGTATCTGATCATTAAAATACAGCCGCCAGGTCATATTATATTTTACCGCGATCTGTGTATTAAAATAATCCCCGATCTTATTACCGGGTATCAGAAAATTTTCCAGTTCCCATTCTATACGCATAAAAAATACTTTATCCTGCCTGTCAACATGCTGATCAAGATAAATTATATTTCCGTTATTATTATCAAGGAACTCGGTAACTTTAGCAACAATACCCTGCTGATCCGTGCAATGCATCAGTAGTATCGCTGTGTTTTTCCGGTTATTACTGTTCATTTCCATAATAATTAGAGTCTGTCTACAAAGTGAAAAAAATGTTTAACTGGTCATGTGTCTGTTCAGAAAGTTCCATTAGCAAGGCTCGCGCGGTCCGTAAATGCGGAATTTACTTGTTGTAAATGAGCAATTTTCGGACAAGCGTAACGAAGCAAACGGGTCTTTATGGACAGACACTAATTACATTGTTCCTTTGGTACTTGGTAACTCATTACTTGCAGGATCACGTTTAACAGCCATCTTTATTGCCCTGGCAAAAGCTTTAAAGATAGCTTCAATTTTATGATGTTCATTTGTTCCCCGGGCCATAATATTCAGGTTGCATTTCGCTTCATCGCTAAATGATTTAAAAACATGAACAAACATTTCAGTTGGCATATCTCCGATTTTTTCCCGTTTGAATTCAGCATCCCAAACCAGCCAGCCGCGTCCTCCAAAATCCATCAATACCTGCGCCATGCTATCATCCATAGGCAGAGCAAAACCGTAACGTTCAATCCCTCTTTTTGAGCCCAGTGCCTGATAAAATGCCTGTCCCAACGCAATGGCGGTATCTTCAATAGTATGATGTTCATCTACGTCCAGGTCGCCTTTGACCCTGATCTTAAGATCACAGCCCGAATGTCTGCCAATTTGTTCCAGCATATGATCAAAGAACCCCAGTCCGGTAGATACTGACGATCTTCCCGAACCATCAAGTTTTAGTTCAACCAGAACATCTGTTTCACCGGTCTTCCTCTTTACACGGGCTGAGCGTTCCTCTACAGATAAAAAATCATATATCCTGTCCCAATTATTGGTTGTCAAAACACAAACTTTATCCAGACCTTTATCCTTCAGTTTCTTCGCGCTTCTTTTATCTGAAAACCAGATCGCGTTTGCACCCAGATTTTTAGCCAGCTCAAGGTCTGTAATCCTGTCACCAATAACATATGAACTATGCATATCATAAGAAGGCCCCAGGAATTTTTTTAATAGTCCCGTTCCGGGTTTACGCGCCGGGGAACGGTCCTCAGGTACTGAAGTATCAATTCTTATATCATCAAAAGTGATCCCCTCATTTTCAAAAGCTTTTAAAATTTTGATCTGTGATGGTATAAAATTCTCTTCAGGGAAAGAAGGTGTACCCAATCCGTCCTGATTGGTAACCATGACCAGCTTAAAATCCAGATTTTTTCTGATCTGGTATAAATTCCTGAAAACCCCGGGTATAAACTCAAGTTTATCAAGGGAATCTACCTGGTAATCACCTGGCGGTTCCACTATCAGGGTACCGTCCCTGTCAAGAAAAATAACTCTTTTTTTATTGTTCCTGCTCATATTTTTTCAGTGCTTCAAGTAATATGTCGTTCTCCTTTTTAGTCCCAATGGTAATCCGCAAACAACCTTCACATAACTTTATTGTTGACCGGTCACGAATAATGATCTTATTTTTTACAAGATATAAATATATTTCCCGTGGCTTTTCTGCTTTTACCAGTATGAAATTTGCATCCGACGGGTATACCCTTTTAAAAAATGAAAAAGCAGAAAGCTGCTTCATCACGCGATCTCTTTCTCCGAGTAAAACCTTTACCCATTCTCCTTTATAAGCTGTTTTATCCAATGCTTCCAGTGCTTTTGCCTGGGTAAGGAAATTCACATTATATGGATATTTGATCTTATTCAACTGAGCTATAATCTTTGGATGTGCAAATGCCATGCCCAATCTTATGCCCGCCAGACCCCAGGCTTTGCTGAAAGTCTGTAAAATGACCAGTTGTGGAAATTTCTTCAAAACGGCCAGGAATCCTGGTTTTTGTGAAAAATCAATATATGCTTCATCAATAATAACAATTCCATTAAACCGGTTTATAATATCCAAAATTACATCCTGTCCGAAGGAATTAGCCGTAGGGTTATTGGGTGAACACAAAAACAAAAGCTTGGTATTCTCTCTTACTGCATCCATCACGTTTTCGGCAATCAACTGAAAATCCTTTGACAGTGATACCCTTTGTACTTCCACATCATTGACCGAAGCAGCAACTTCATACATCCCATAAGTTGGTTCGACAATAACAATAGCATCCTGCCTTGGTTCACAGAAAACCCTTATTATCAAATCAATGGCTTCATCACTGCCATTCCCGAGAAAAATATTTTCAACACCCGTGCCTTTGATCTCTGCAATTCTTTCTTTCAGCTTACGCTGGAGTGGGTCCGGATATCGGTTGACCGGCTCGTTAAAAGGATTTTCATTGGCATCGAGAAAAACTGCCTCTTCACCGCTATACTCATCTCTCGCGGAAGAATAGGGTTTGAGATTCTTTATGTTTTCACGTATAAGCTGATCAATATCCATTACTTCTCCTTTCGTAAATATTTCAGACGCAGACCGGCTGCATTTTTATGGGCATCAAGTTTTTCGGCCTCTGCCATAATCATGATGGAGTTACCGGAATTTAATATTCCTTCCTCAGTGATCTGTTGAAATGTTATTTTTTTAACATAATTGTCAAGATTTACTCCATTATAGAATTTAGCATAGCCGTTAGTTGGCAGGGTATGATTTGTACCTGATATATAATCTCCCGCACTCTCCGGAGTGTATATACCTATGAAAACCGATCCTGCATTAATTACTTTCTCAGCGAGCTCTTCAGCATTTTTTGTCGCGATAATCAAATGCTCCGGTGCATATTCGTTTACCATTTCCATTATTTGATCATCATCTGACAATACAATCATTTTGCTGTTCTCCAGCGATTTACAAGCTATCTCTCTACGTGGTAGCAATTCCAGTTGCCGCTTTACTTCGCGTGACACCCTCTTAATGATCTCCGGATGTGTTGTTAACAACATTACCTGGCTATCAGGCCCGTGTTCGGCTTGGGAAAGAAGATCAACTGCAGCAAACTCGGGAGGAGTGTCGGAGTCGGCAATTACCATCACTTCAGAAGGACCAGCCGGCATATCAATAGCTACATCATGCATTGCCACTATTTGCTTTGCAGCCATAATATATTGATTGCCAGGCCCGAATATCTTGTAGACTTTTGGCACTGTTTCAGTGCCATAGGCCATTGCTGCAATAGCCTGGGCCCCTCCAATTTTAAATATCTTACTTACACCGCTAATATATGCTGCATAAAGGATAGCCGGGTGCAACTTTCCATCGGGCCCTGCTGGCGAACATATGATAATATCATTACATTCGGCAATATTCGCAGGTATTGCCAGCATCAATACAGTTGAAAAAAGAGGGGCTGAACCTCCCGGAACGTATATACCAACTTTTTCTATTGCAATACTCCTTTGCCAGCAGGTAATACCTTTGGCGGTTGTAATCCTTTTAACACCTTTATATTGGGCTCTGTGAAAACTCTCAATATTTCGGTATGCCCGATCAATGGCATTCTTCAATTCAGGATATGTATTTCTGACACCTTCCTTAATTTCATCTTCTGTAACCATTAAATTGTCCGGACAAGCACCTTCAAATTTTCTGATATATTTTCTGACTGCCGGATCACCATTCATTTTGATATCAGCAAGGACCGGTAACACGATATTATCCAGTGTACCTGTATCCTGCAGCGGGCGATCTAATAACCTGCCCCAATCTTCTTTTTTCGGATATTTTATAATGTCCATCATAGCTTATATGATCATTTTCTCAATCGGAATAACCAGGATTCCTTCGGCCCCGTTATCTTTTAATCTACCTATCACTTCCCAAAACTGATTTTCATTAACAACGGAATGCAATGAACTCCAGCCAGGTTCGTGCAGGGGCATTATAGTAGGGCTTTTAATGCCGGGTAATAATTCAATGATCCTGTCCAGTTTTTCATTCGGGGCATTCAATAAAATATATTTATTGCTTCCTGACCGCTGTACCGATTGAATCCGGAACAAAAGATCATTAAGCATTGGCCGCTTCACCTTTGAAAGACCGGGATTGCCAATAATGACAGCTTCTGAACGGGCGATTACCTCCACTTCTTTCAAACGGTTACTCACTAAGGTGGATCCTGAACTTACAATATCAAATATGGCATCAGCCAATCCAATTCCGGGAGCTATCTCAACTGAACCGCTTATTTCATGAATCTCCGCGTTAATATTATGTGCTTTAAGATATTTACGTAAAATACCCGGGTAAGATGTTGCTATCTTCCTGCCGGTGAACCAGCTGTTATCCTTATAATCCGTTGATTGGGGTATAGCAAGCGACAACCTGCACTTTGAAAAGCCTAATCTTTCAACTAATTCAACATTCCTGTCCTTTTCCATAACTTCATTTTCACCAACAATACCAATATCTGCAACCGCATCAGCAACATATTGCGGGATGTCATCATCCCGCAGGTACAGGATCTCAAGAGGAAAATTGGTGGCCACAGTAACTAACCTGCGTTTACCCCGTGTCGTTTTTATTCCGCATTCTTCTATCAGTTGAAGCGATCTCTCACTCAGCCTCCCTGTTTTCTGTATTGCAATTTTTAATCTTTCCATATCATTACATTGTCCAACTACAACTTTTTTTATCTAACAAATATTTAAGAGTTATATAAAACCCTTAATTTGCAGAAAATAACATAAAAAAAGGCTTGCAGCACCTGCAAACCTTAACCTAATATTGTTTGTACATACCACACCTTTTTATAGCAAGCTATATATGATGATAATGATAGGTATGTGCTTTAATTATGTTCATATTTTCTAACCCTGCATGCAAAATTAGTGATTTTTTCACAAAACTTCAAAATGAATCAAGAAAAATTATTACTTGGCTCTTATATGCTTTTTCACACAATGAGAGTTGAACACCCCCTTCATTATTAATATATATATATAAAGCCCTAATTATAATTCTTTAAAACAAACTCCGGATTAAATGTCCCTTATCAGTTTATTCTGAGGTGATTTTTTAATAACAGAAACAAATGAATCAAGTACCTTATCAATCTCATTTACTTCTCTGTTTGATTCTACCGCAATTTGATTATTTCCGGTATTCTCTATTGCATCAATAACCGACCCTACTGTCAGGACACTGCTATCCCTTGCAGGTTGATAAGCACTTTCATTGGAATCCTGTGTTACGGTTTCTGTCAGGATACCTGCATCGATCAGGTTGTATATGATTTCCCGCACAACCCTGACCGGAATTCCAAGATTATGTGATAATTGTCCGGCAGTCATTGCATTTTCTCCGTTTACAAAATTTTTCACAACAGCATGAGTAATAATCAGTGCAAATTTCTTCCGCGATGAAATGCTGATATTAAAGGATTCGAATTCCGATTCAAAATGTTCAATATTCTGATTGGAAAAAGAGATTTCTGCACCAAAAAGCACTATCAGCCAACTGATATTAAGCCATATCAGGAACAGTGGCAAAGCGGCAAGGCTCCCATATATGGCACGGTAACCTGACAACAACGACTGAAAATTAAAATACCCCCATTGTAACAATTGAAACATAGTACCTGCAATTATACCTGCAATAAATGCAGAACCAAACTTTACTTTTGTATTAGGCATAATTATATAAAGCAGTGTAAATACCATCCAGATCAATAAAAAAGGTATCACGGATACCAATACGGTAAGTAATGGCCCGATATATCCAAGTAAGGGTCCCTCACCGCTATCTTTGATCTGTGAGGATATAAAACCTGTCAGACTGCTGGAGAGAAATAATAAAACAGGAGCTATTACAATCAGGGATATATAATCGCTGAATTTTCGTGAAAATACCCGGGATTTCTTGATCTGCCATATATCATTAAAGGCATTTTCAATATTTCCAAGGACTTTCATTACGGAAAAAATCAACACCACCAGACCTATACCTGCAATAAATCCGCCGCTTATATTTTCCAGGTACCCAACGGCAGTGTTAATTATCCATTGTATGGCATCCCGCGGAGCTGACAACCTTGATTTGATCCAGCCTTCAAGCCCCTGGTCAAAACCCAGTCCTTTTGCTATTCCAAATACCATAGCAAATATGGGAACAATGGATAATAAGGTAAAATAAGTCAGGGCCGAAGCCCTTAGCTGAACCCTGTCTTCATTAAATCCCCTTATAGCAACCAAAAATATTCTTATCTGACGAAAGAGGATTCTATGGCTTCTGGGCTTTTTAACAAGAGAAAGATGCCAGATGTCTTTCTCAAAAAATTTACGGATTTTTTTTAGCATGTCAAATAAATATGGTTCATCTTATAAAAATAGTTATTTATGTTAAATACTTTTCGCAACTGTTCTTGTATATTTTCATTGTTTCCTTACATTTACGACATTATTTGTAAAATAGTTATCTGAAAATGCCTGCATTTAGTCTTGAAAACAAAAATATACTCATTGTTGAGGATGATGAAATGAGTTTTCTGTATTTAATGCAGATCTTTAAATTAACAAGTGGAAACATTATCAGGGCAAAAAACGGGAAAGAAGCAATTGAAAAGGCAACCTCATCAAGCCAACTTGATCTTATCCTGATGGATCTTCAACTTCCGGATATTCCGGGAACAAAAGTTATCGGAACAATACATAAAAAAAATCCGGATATTCCAATCATTGCACAAACTGCAGCACGCTCCCCCGAAGAGCATGAAAAGGCTTATAAAGCTGGATGTTCTGATATACTTGTAAAACCTTTTAATATGGATGCCCTGCTTGAAAAGATCAATGAATACATTTTATAGGCAGCGAGGGGAATACATTTTATGATTTTTTAACCCGGTAAAGCCAATAATGCAGGATATAATTAGTGTCTGTCCATAATGTCCGATATCCGCGTTGCTGCTCACATTTTAAATCCTAAAATACTTTAGTATTCTCCGGTTTAAAATGTTCACGCGCCTTGATCTCGAACATTCTGAACAAACACCAGGACTTTATAGACAAACTCTAATTAGTGTCTGTCCATAAAGTAGTCAAAATGCTTAATTGTACATGTGTCTGTTCAGAAGGTTCCATTTGCAAGGCTCGCGCGGTCCGAAAACGCGGAGTTTACCAGTCATGAATAAGCAATTTTCGGACAAGCGTAACGCGGCAAATGAGACTTTATGGACAGACACTAAATCATAATGTTGCATGAATATTGAGATTCTTCATCTGATCGAAGGTGCCCGGAAAGCACACGGATTAACTGTGATCATTGATGTTTTCAGGGCTTCTTCACTTGCCTGTTATCTTTTTGACCGTGGTGCAGAAAAAATCATACCGGTTGGCAAAATTGAACTTGCATATAAGCTTAAAGAACAGCATCCTGATTATATTTTGATTGGCGAACGTAACAATAAAAAACCTCCCGGTTTTAGTTTCGGTAATTCACCCTATGAAATACTTAATCAGGATTTTTCAGGGAAAACAGTGATCCATACAACAAGTGCAGGCACTCAGGGTATTGTTAATGCAAAAAAGGCTCTGAAAATTATTACAGGGAGCTTTGTAAACGCCGGGGCGGTAATTAAATTCATTAAGCATTATCAACCACGAAATGTATCCCTGGTAGGTATGGGATATGCAGGTACGACTCCCATAGAGGAAGACACATTTTGTGCAGAATATATAAGAAACGGTCTGGAGGGTAAAAAGAGTAATTTTTCAGCGATGGTGGAGACAATAAGGAAAACCAGCGGACGCCGCTTCTTTGATCCGAAAAAAGCAGATTACAATCCACCTGAAGACTTTGGTCTTTGCCTTGATCTTAATGCTTTTAATTTTGTTCTTGAAGCCGTTTCTGATGATAAGAACATTATCACCCTGAAAAAAGTAATACTCTAAATAGTATTCAACTTTTTAACTCACCTTCCTGTAACGTAGAACAGCAAACATAAGCATAATACTGCCATATACTGCCACTGAAATCCAATCCGCCAAAATATCCCTTATCCCCGAACCCTTCAGTAAAATCATCCTTACTACACGGATGAAATATGACATCGGATTCATAATATTTACCTTTTGGGCCCAGTCAGGCATACTTTCCACGGGTGTGAATATTCCACTCATTAAAATAAAGACC
>Ga0307422_1000338_pt1 | contig 27553 bp, 24 predicted proteins | sample SalMarWE160290MG_FD_202153 | JGI IMG/M metagenome (GOLD analysis project Ga0307422, IMG submission 202153) | Salt marsh sediment microbial communities from the Plum Island Ecosystem LTER, Massachusetts, United States - WE1602-90 | ecosystem: Environmental > Aquatic > Marine > Intertidal zone >...
AAAAAGTTCAGATGTATAAGTTTTTTCAGGAATCGTATAAATTTTACTAATACCATACTTTTTTAGAATTTCTATATTGGCTTCTTTAAGATCCAGAAAATAGCGATCATTTTTGATTTTTATACCATCGATATTAAACTTATCGAAAAATTCAAATATTTCTTTTCCCACTTCGTAATATTTTGGGTCTATACAGGGACCGAGAGAAACTTCCCAATCTTCGAATTTTAGATTGTACAGTTCTTTCATCTTAAACAAGAAATTTTTAGCGATCATGAGAACCGTTCCCTTCCATCCAGCATGCAGAAGCGAGAGAACTTTTTTTCCGGGATGATAAAAAATTATGGGAAGGCAATCCGCGGTTTTTATACACAAATTTAATCCTTTTTTATCTGTAAAAAGTCCATCCCCCACAAGTTTTAAATCGGTTCTTGCTTTATGAATAACCGAAGAATGAATCTGAGTAAGTTTTATGTAATCGCCTTTTATCTCCCGTAGTGGATCGAATAACTTTGTCCCCTGAAATATTTTTACCTTCGAATTAAAATAAAATTCATACCATTTCTTTTCGTTTTTGGATATTTTCAGCCATTTTTTCAATTCTGCCATATTTTAATTCTATATTACTTTTCACTTAAATCAAGCTCAGTATCAGGTGGAATTTAGATTTATTTCAAAAATCACCCTTGACTAAAGCGATTTCTTTTGTATAATAACTCTATAAAAGGCGGATGGTGCCTTAAAAACAAAATCCTTAAGGAGGAATGTTTATGCGTAAAATTTTAGCAGTTTTAATGTTAGTATGCGCGCTGGGTCTTTTTGCGCAGATACCTGCGGGTACAAAATCAGTAGCGGTTCTCACAGGTGGAACAAGTGATTTTCTTGTAGAAGATGGTGATTTCGCATTCGAAATTAATGTAAACGGCGGATATTTCATAATGGATGGTCTCGAGATAGACGCTATTCTTGGAATTGACAGTGATGGAGATATTGGAGACGATCTTGAAACAAAAATGGCATTTACACTCGGTCTCGGAGCTATGTATCACATGCCGTTTAGCCCAACGTTAGGTGGTTACCTCGGTGCCGCGTTCACATATATGAGCGTTGGTGATGGTACGATGGCTGTTCCGATCGACGCGGGTCTCGAGGTTTTCTTAACTCCTAACAACGCAGTGAGAGTCGGCGGAAAATTTACCTTAAATCTCGAAGAAGAAGCGGATAATAACCTCAACATAGTCCTCGGTACAGTTCACTACTTTTAGTAAGTAAGGACAGAAATTTACTCTCGGCACCATCTGTCCTTTATTACTTAAAGTTAGTTAAATAAAAAAAACGGAATTTGAAAAAATTCCGTTTTTTTATGAAAGATTTAAACCACAAAGCCACAAAGATCACAAAGAAAAAAGAATGAAACCACAGATTACACTAAATTAACACAAGAAATTGCACCGCAAAGACGCGGAGAACGCAAAGAAAAAATTGTTGTTTAAAACCAATTCCAACCTAAAAATTCCCATGTGGAACATGTAGAGAATTTAGTTGTTTTTTAACTCGGTACTCAACACTCCGCCCTTATATAGATTATTGAAGAAAAAAACCAGAGTTAAAAAAAATGCTCTGTAGCGCGGGGGTTTATCCCCCGCTATTGATTGTTGGGGACGAGCCCCAACGCTACAAAAAATAAAAATTAGCGCGGGGGTTTATCCCCCGCTATTGATTGTTGGGGACGAGCCCCAACGCTACAAAAAATAAAAATTATTCGTGCTATTCGCCTGCCCCGTAGGGAAGGATGAATGTATCGGGGTGTTATTTGTTCTTTTTCTTTGTGTCCTCCGTAATCCTTGTGTGAGAATATATTTTTTTAAAAACGCATTAAAACCCTTGACATTTTTCACTGGAGGCTTATAATTAACACATAAACCTTATAAAAGGAGGTAATATGAAAAAGTTAGCGTTGAGTTTAGTCTTGTTATTTGTAAGCGCGCCGCTCTTAGCAGGTCCAATAGGTTTAGGAATCGGTGTAGGCGGCGGTATGGAAATTTTGGTACCCGGGGAAGAAGAAGCTGAATCGGAAATGGCTCCGGCAATTGTTGCCGGGGTAGATTTTTCTCTTCCCGGCATACCGGTAGGTTTACGCGGCGGTTTTGAGTACGCCTGGAAATCCAGCAACGAAACATTATTTGGTTGGGATCTTGGTGGAGTAGAAGCATCTTTTTCAGTCATGGCAATTCTTCTCGCGGTTCAGTACAATCTCATACTTCCGGGAGCTCCCATGTCTTTCTATATCGGCGCTGGCGGTGAATACGCCATGACTAAAATGAGTTCAGATGAAGAAGGCGCAGAAGACGTAGAGGAAAATGATTTTGGCGTCCTCGGTTATGCCGGAGGAGTCTACAGTATGGGCAAAATTGGAATATTCGCTGAAGTGGGTTATGGAATGATATTTTCTAAAGATGAAGACACAGGAGCCGAAAATTTAACTCATATTCCAATCAGAGGTGGTATAAGGTTTAGTCTGTAAGTAAAAAAGTTTTAGTTAGATAAAAAGAGGCGTGTACGTAGGTATACGCCTCTTATTATTTGTCGTTGCAAACTCTTATTCATGAAGCTGTAGCGCGGGGCTTCTTCTCCGCTATACATTGTTGGGGATAAACCCCAACGCTACATTTTTCCTGGGTAGATGATGATTTTAATCAATAGTATTAATTTTGTTGTTTTTCTCTGCGACCTATGAGTCTCTGCGGTGCAATTCCCCTTGAGATTACTTCGGCCGGATCCGGCAAAATGTCAAACTCGTAATGACAATTTTTTCGTGTGTTTTTTTAAACAAAATAAAAAGGTGTGGTGAGGTTTTTATGTATTTCATGTATTTTCGGTTTAACAATTTTGTTGTTTTTTCTTTGTGGTCTTTGTGTGCTTCGTGGTTCAATCAGTTTCTGAAAGGTATCTTTTTATCAATTTCGTGGTTACCGGCGCCGCGTGTGCACTTCCATGACCGGCATTTTCTATAACCGTAAAAACAACAATTTCAGGATCCTCAAAAGGAGCGAAACCGACAAAAAGAGAATGATCTTCTCCGTGAGGATTTTGAGCTGTTCCTGTTTTGCCCGCGACTGTTATATTTTTTAATCTGGACCAGTAAGCGGTTCCCTTAAGTGTGTTTACTGCATTTTTCATTGCTTCTCTTACGAACTCAAGATTTTCTTCGGAAACCGGCAGACTTATTTTCTTGGGTCTGAATTTTTTAACGAGATTTCCATTCTTATCCTTTATTTCCTTTAGTATATGCGGCTGATAAGTCCATCCTCCGTTAGCAACCGCGGAAAAGAAGACAACACCCTGTAAAGGCGTTACAAGTACTTCGCCCTGACCAATAGCGAGATTTGCGAGAACTCCTCTCGCCCACCCTCTCTTACCGTATTTTTGGTCATACCATTCCTTTGTAGGTAAAAAGCCCGATCTCTCCCCCGGTATATCGATACCGCATTTTTTGCTAAAACCCAATTTTTCAGCGAAATCTACTGCCAATTCGAGGGTCATCGACATTCCCAGCTGATAAAAATAAATATCGCACGACTGAATTATTGCGTCCATAAGTTTTAAAGATCCATGTCTCTTCCAGCAACCGAAATAACGATTTCCAATCCAGTACACACTATCACAGGGGCTAAATTTTGTTTCTTTGTTAACCAGATTATTTTCCAATCCTATAATAGTAGTCCATATTTTCGCTATCGAACCGGGAGGATATTCGCCCGCAATAACCCTATCCCACAGAGGCGCGTTTTCATTACTACGCAGCGAATCCCATTCAATATTTGAGATCCCCTCAGTTAGTTTATTTGATTTATACCCGGGTTTTGAATAATACAGAATAATTTCCCCATTTTTCGGGTTCATAGCCACACAAGCACCGCTCTCAAACTCCGAAAAAAGAGAATCAGCATAAAGAGTTAGCTCTTTCAACACAGTAAGACGAACATTAAAACCCTGTTCCGGCAATTTCCCGTAAGAATCGTCAAACCTTTTTACAACTACACCTCGCGCGTCTACCTCATAAATAGAGGCGCCTTTTTTACCCCTGAGAAATGATTCATATTCTAATTCAACACCTTTCTTTCCGACAATATCACCCATATGGTAGTCATCGGCGAATTTTTCTAACTCTTCTCTCGTAATTTCTCCGGCATAACCCAATAAATGTGAAAATATTTTATCGTTCTCATAAAAACGCACTGGTTCCGTAATCAATCTAACCGAAGGAAAATCCTCCTGTCTCTCCACTATTTTCGATGTAGCTTCGAAAGACAGTCGTCTTATTCTACAAATTCTGAAACCCGGATTTATTCTTTTTAACAATTCTCTCCTTTTAATTACGAGAACGTCGCATAATCGTTTTACTTCAAGGGAATCGAGATAGTAAGGATATATAATTAACGAATAAGAAGGTCTTGATTCGGCTAAAATCTCACCTTCATCAGATAAAATTTTCCCTCTTGGTGGAATAATTAAATCCCTTCTTATCCTATTTTTTTCCGATAAACTCTGGTAGTAACTTTTCCTGGCTATTTGAAGCTGGAATAAACGTAAGGTCAGAGTAAAAATTATGAGTAAAATCAGTATTACAGGAGCTTTTCTCATTTACTCTCTGGAATATCTTTTTATCAAGTACAATATTACAAAGCCAATCGCGGTATTCAATATCGCTTCCGGAAACAATCGGGTAAAAGCTACCCAAAATATGTTTACGATTTTATTAACCTCAATTATCACCTTAACCATACCCACAAACAAAACCGTCAAAAACAATAAAACAAGAGAATTATACTTGAACTTAAAAAATTTTTTCTCGATTAGATGTAAACCAAATACAATCGAACTAAATATCAATGGAAAAGTGCCGGTAAAAACAGGAAGATAAATTTCATAGATAAAACCAAGAAAAAAACCCGCAAAAAGCCCGTATAAAGGATTCCAGTATAACGTCGCAAAATAAAGCAAAATTATTACAGGTTTTAATGAAATATTTCCCATCAAAAGGATTTTTCCTGAATTTAAAGAAATAAAAATAGAAAATAAAGATAAAAGCAATAGAGTAATGACTTTCATTTCTTTATAACGAATACAACACTGACCCGATCGAGATTCTCAAAAGGTTCAATTTCTATTTCTAACGAATATTCATTAATTTTTTCTTTGACACCGGTTACTACTCCCACAGGCAACCCTTTCGGAAAAACAGAACCCTTACCTGAAGTCACAATAGTATCTCCGTTTATTAAATCAGCGTATTGAGGAATACCTTCGACAAAAAATTTTTTGTTCCACTTGAGTATTCCTTCCACTTTATTTTCCGTGTCTTTTACCGAGACAGCGGAATTGTAATTCTTTAATGTTTGAACTACAGCGGTATTTTTACCTGATTTAAGAACTTTTCCAATAATACCCTTAAAACTTATAACGGCATCGTTTCTTTCTATACCATCCGTGAAACCTTTATCAATCCGAAAAGAAAGATTAACTTCTTCTGGAGTTTCTCTCCGAATCTCCGCAGGTATTATTTTTTGGGGATAATTAAGCTTAAAATCTATAATTCTCTTCAACTCCAGATTTTCTTTTTTTAATTCACTAAAAAGGTGTTTTTCGTAGGAAAGAACAGCGATTTTCTCAAGTAATTTCTTGTTTTCTTCCTCAAGTTTGTGACTTTCTAAGAATTTAGAAAAAAAATTGCGAAAATTAAAAGATAAAAGATCATAACATTTATTTCCGAGTTCAGCATTACTCACACCGTCAAAAATCAAAAGAGACAATGAAATAAAAACAAATAAAATATAAAATCGCAGAAGCTTTTTTTTCACTATATGGATTCCATTAATAAATTTCTGTTTCCTTCTATATTTTCAAGAATAAGACCTGCACCTAAAACCACTGATTTTAAAGGATCTTTCGCGATTTTCACTTCTAAATCGGTTTCTTCCTGTATCATTTTATCTATTTCTTTTATCAGCGCGCCTCCACCCGTAAGAAATACGCCTTTTTCAACAATATCGGAAGCTAATTCAGGAGGAGTTTCAGACAGAGCTTTTTTTATGGCGTTTTTTATAAGCCCAAGTGCCTCTTTCATAGCTTCCAATACTTCACCCGTTTTTATTTTTATTGATTTAGGTAAACCATCGACAAGATCACGGCCGCTTACCTCCATTTCATTTTCTTTCCCGGTTACCACGGCAGCGCCTATTTCTTTTTTTACTTTCTCAGCCAGCGCTTTTCCAATCGCCATATTATATTCATCATATAAATAAGTTTGAATCGAATCGGTCAATTCGTTGCCTGCTATTTTGACCGAAACCTGGTTAACAATACCCGATAAAGCAATCACTGCGATTTCTGTTGTACCTCCACCAATATCTATAATCATATGTCCTGTAGGTTCTTTTACCGGAAGATTCATTCCCATAGCAGCCGCTATGGGCTCGGCAACAAGTAAAACTTCTCTGGCTCCAGCTTCCTGTACCGTATTGAGGACAGCTTTTTTCTCAACAGGTGTTATGCCCGAGGGAACAGCTACTAAAACCCGCGGTCTGATAAATAATTTTTTCTTCTGTACTTTTTCAATAAAAAATCTCAACATTTCCTCAACCACTTTGAAGTCTGCGATAACACCATCTTCAAGAGGTTCGGAAATAATTATATCTTTAGGTGTACGACCGAGCATCGGAATAACTTCCTTTCCTGCCGTGATTAATTCTTTCGTCTCTTTATTAAGTGCCACCATCGAGTTTTCATCGAGAACGACTCCAGCCGATTTCGTGTATATTAACGTGTTAGATGTGCCAAGATCAATAGCTAAATTTGAACTTTCCAGAGACAACAATTTTAACAAGCGCTTTAATTTCATTCCCTCCTCCTTCTCCGCTATATTTCAACGAATATTCTAATAATAAAAAACACTAATGTCAAGAATCCCAGAGAACCATATATATAAAATACCTTTTCAATCATTTTCTTATAGGAAAAATGCTTTTTTACTCGCTCTCTTCCCTTTCTACCCATTATTTTTCTCTTATTCTCATCACAAATTAACTCACTTAATTTTTCCACATAACCACTTAAATCGTCTGGAGGCACCAGATATCCTGTTACTGAATCAAGAACCGCTTCCGTTGTACCATCAACGGCGGAAGCGACAACCGGAAGACCACAAACCATTGCTTCAAGCACGGACAGAGGTAACCCTTCCCATCTCGAAGGCAAGAAAAAAATATCCATCTCTGAAAGAATATGCGCTATGTTACTTTTCCAACCCAAAAGCTTTATGCTACTATTGTCCGATATTAAATCTTCCACACTTTTTCTCAGGGGGCCATCCCCAATATAAACAAATACCACATCCCGGAATTTTGAGGTAATTTCTATTGAAACTCTTGCCCACATTAAAGGATTTTTTTGAGGCTTAAAGTTGGCCACGGTTACAATTTGTATTGGACCATTTTTCTTTTTTTTTAGTTTAAAGTCGTCGATATTTACGTAATTATGGACGCAATAATATCGCACTTTTTTACTCATTCCCCATTCAATAGACTTTCGTATATGAACGCCGGCAACCGATATAACGACATCTCCGAAACAGGACGCAACGCGTTCAGCATTCAGGTAAATGAATCTTTTAAGCGGCGAAATATAAGGGTTTATGGCAAAACCATGAACAGAATGTACAGAACGTACAAAAGGGAGCGTTCCAGAAACAATTCTGCCTAAAACACCGGCTTTAGAACCATGTGTATGCAGAATAATCAAATCGTATTTATTATGAAGTTTAATTAAATTTTTCCTTAACTTAAAAAGACAAATTATATCATAAAAAAGGGATATTTCTCTTTTCAAACAGGGCAGAGTTATGTGGTTCTCCTTAAATTCCTGGTTCACAGTATAATAAAGTTTTCCGCTTTCACCTGTTATCAGTATTCCCCGATCTTGTAACTCCCTCATTAAATCTATAACTATCTTCTGAGCTCCACCTAACTCTAATTTCGCAATAAGCTGGACAACTATCGCCGACATAACTTCTCCGCAATTTCTTTGCCTTCTAAAATAGATTCTTCCATGTAAGAATATTTCCATCCACCTAATCTTCCCGCTAAAAGTATATTATATTTGTTAAGAAAAACGTTGATTTCGTTAAGAATCTTATCTCTGTTCTTGTTATAAATAGGGTACGCGTAAGGAATATTCAGTAAAGAAATACAATCTACTGTTTTCTCTTTCAAAATACCTATCTGTACCAGATTCTTTATAACCTTATCCACGATGCTTCTATCGGGTTCCTCTTTCCTGTAAGAAATTTCCGCCCATAATGAAGAGTGATCTTTGGGAACCACTGCTGATGAAACATTTGAAAGCGAACCGACGCGGTAAAAGGGATATTTTTTTTCCGGAAAATATATCCAGTGAAATTTAGACGAGTTCTTATCAACTTTTTTTATTGAGTCGGCAAAGGAAAAACCGCCCTTAAAACCGATATTTATACACAACACGGAATTCCAGATTAATCCTCCTTTATTTATTTTATAACCGTTTTCATCAACCGTAAATATTCTTAAAAATTCAGGAAGAGGTATTGTGGCAACAAGATTTTCATATCTTACCCGTTCGCCACCAGAATAAACATAATTTTCATCGACTCGCTTAACTTCTCCATGGGAAATTTTAATATTTTCAGCCAGTGAAGAAATAAGTTCTCCGATACCTTTTTCCGGATAAAAAAATTCGGCGTTGTATTCCCCTACTTCCTCTGAATAACGAGATGACTTCTTGGGAATATAGTTGTCTAAAAAATCGGGAGGAATTTTTTCCAGCGGATAATTCCATAGCTTCTGGTTGTATGGAGAGAAAAATATTCGATACAATTCCCTTCCAAAGTTATAAATAAACCACTCTCCAAGATTTCTGGGCTCTTGCTTATTTCTTAAAAAATAAGATAAATTTGACTTTATTCTGGATTCAAAAGGTAAATATCTTATGTTAGATTGTATCGGATAAGGAATAAGCCTTTTGTTTAAGTATATATATGAATTTCGTTTGATTTTTTTAATATCTGGAACGAGTTCTCTTGCGAGGTTTTTAACATACGAAGTTTTGCAATGAAGAAAATGTCCGGTATAATTAAAAGTATAACCGTTGATATTTATATTTCGGCAGAGACCTCCCGGCACTTTTTCTTTTTCGATAATAACAAAATCTTTTCCATTTCTTTTTAAATGGTAAGCGACAGATAACCCGGTAACACCCGCGCCCAGAATTACAATCAAGTTTTACTCCTGAAGATTATCCCGAAAAAGATAAAGATTAAAACCGCGATTGAATACAGAATTACCGCGCCTTTAACAGTAAGACGGGTAATAATGAAAGATGCTTCGCAAAGAGCTATAGTAGCCAGATATATTATAGCGATTATTGAAGGTACAGGTAATCCGGTCGCTTTAAGCTTTAAAACGAAATGGTCATGTGAACCCTTAAGCGGGTTCCGCTTTTTTATAATTCGAAGAATAACAACATAAGCCGTATCAAATAAAGGGATAAATAAAATAAGTAGAGGTACTAAGAAAGCAATAGGATTAGTAGCTGTATATCTTGTTATGATAGCTAAAACAGATAACATAAAACCGAGAAAAAGACTTCCCGAATCTCCCATAAAAATCTTCGCCATGGGCAGATTAAAGGGCAAAAAACCGAGACAACTTCCAGCGATTGCGGCAGCCAAAGCAGGGTATGTACCTATTCCAAAAACCGAAATAAAAATAAAACTTGAAGCCGCAAAAAAACCAACTCCCGCGGAAATACCATCCATCACATCTATTATATTAAAAGCGTTTGTTACCCCAACTATCCAGATTAAAGACAATATTATATTCAAATATTCCGGGAAAATAGCAACTTCCATTTTTATACCCGACCACACAGTAAATATACCTATCAGAAATTGAAATAGAAGTTTTAAGTATCTGGAATAAGGACGTATGTCGTCCATAAAACCAAGGAGAAAGACCAAAAAACCAAAAATTAATATTTTCCACTCATTACTAAAAAGAAGGTAAGTTGAAGTTCCCAGAAAAATCGCAATTCCCCCGCCATAAGGTGTTGGTTTTGAATGATCTTTAATTCCTTTCGGTTTGTCTATGAAACCTATTTTGCCGGATATTTTTGAGAATATAAAAGACAAAAGGAAACTAAGAGTAAAGGCTATAACAAAAGAAAGCAATTTCAAGACTCCCGAACTGATTTCAAAGTAAAGAATTTATTTATTATTTTTGTTAAACTCATAATTTTACTATCTAAATTTATGAGTTTACGGAAATTAGTCAAGTCGAATATTTTACTGAATGAACTTAGTTAATGATAGTCGGGGGATTAACCCCCGTTTTACTAATTTCCGAGACGTTTTTCTGTTTATGGTATTTTGAAAAAAAATCATGAAATTCCTGGAAAAAAATATATTGACAAATTTAAAAAAATCTGTATAATAATTATAATAAAAAAAAAGGAGGTTTTTTATGAAGAAAATATTAATATTTTTCGTAATAGTTATTCTTGGCAGCACGAATGCTCTAAAAGCATCCGGGAATTTAGCAGATGGAGGAAAATCTAAACTGGATTTATTCCGGACTTCAAAAGAATTAGCCACCGATGATCCTGTAGAAATCGCTCCTGATAACGACCCAAAATCGACATGGTACGAGGATAAAATAATCTATGACGGCTCGGTTAACGTTAACGCCTGGGCAGTTGCTCAAGGCATCGATGACGATGCGATCGACGTAGATTATTTTGCCGGAGATACTCTGAGGGCGGTTGTCGCGTGCTCGGATTCAATGGTTAGAATTTTCAGGTCCGACGACAACGGACAAACCTGGGTATACGCTAACGGGTTCCAATTTTTATATGATAATGCTACCGAACCTCATATCGTTCACGGACCCGACAGCACCTATCATGTTCTTGTCAGGTATCTAAAAGACCAGGACCAGCTTTACGCACGCACATATAGAACAGCTGATGAGTCAGTAATATCGGGAAGCGATCAATATATATCGGGAACCGATTCAGTAAAAAATTACACGGTCTGCACAAACAGACAGGGTTTTCATGATTATTCCGTTTTTGTGGCTTACCACAACGGACTCGGAGGAGCCGGAGCGGACCAAATAAAGTTTACCAGAACCACGGATCAGGGACAAAACTGGACGGCTCCGGATGGACTTCAATACGCAGGCTCAGGCTTCCCCGATTTAGTCTATGGAGGAGACAGCACATTACACGAAACTTACCTCGCGATTCTTTCCGACACTACCTATAGAATAAATACACGAAGAAGTTATGATTTAGGAAACAGCTGGGAGGGCTCAATACACTTAGAATCAGACACGTTCCCGAAGATGGGTCCGCAGATAGCGGCAGGCTATAATGAGGGGGGAGATGTATGGGTAATATGGTCAAAACAGAATCTTTTAAACGCTAACGACGACTGGGGTCTCCGATGGTCATGGAGCACCGACTCGGGCGCAACCTGGCCGAATCCTGCATGGATAAACAGTAATATCGATTCCAACGAAGTTCTTCCCAGCATCGCGGTCCACGACGCCTTCGGTTCAACGTCCAATACTCCTTATGTCACCTTTATCAAATCTTTCTACGATTATACCGGAGAAATTTCGGTCAGGTCTTTTGAATGGCAGAATGCCGATAGTTCATGGTCTGCCGATTCCTGCTATGCGGACAGCGGAGCTGTGGTAACAAGACCCATTCAGACTTTTATCGCAAGTGGGATACCCGCGATAGCCTATGTCGGAGCCAATGCGGATAAAGTCTATTTTGATTCCTGGTCGAACTCCTCGGGTATAGAAGAAGACAACGATATTACCGCTTCAGACGGGCAAATAAAATGCAGTCTCGATCAAAATATTATTATGGGAACTGCCGTGTTAAAATATACGTTGCCGATTGAAACGACTGTTAACGTTTCTCTCGTAAATATCCTGGGTCAGAAAATTGAAATACTTGATAACGGTGAAAAAGCCGGCGGAGAACATACAGTAAGCGTATCCGCCGAAAACTTGTCGCAGGGAATTTACTATATAGTTATAGAAACAAAAAACGGTGAAAAAGGTATAACGAAAGCAACCGTTCTTAAATAATAAGGAATTGAGAAACAAATAAAAAGGGGGAGTTTCCTCTCCCCCTTTTTATTTGTAAAATCAAAGTGATACTGAGAAAAATAATAACCAAAATAGAAAAAGAGAAATTTTCTTTACTTTCAGGGTTTTTAACACTTTTTTCGATAATTTTGACCCGCAATATACTTGAAAGTTCCTTTGAAGGAAAACAGATTCTGGGTTTCTCGGTAATTTCGTCACATTCCTTTTTCATGACATTCGTGCACTTTCCGCTTTTTTATATATCCCTTTTCGCTTGGATTATTTTAGTGTTTAAGCTGTTAACAAAAGAAGATACAATAAAAATAGCAAAAACTATTACAGTGGGAATGGCGGTCATTATTATTGCTCCGCTCCTCGATATTATAGTTTCAAAAGGCAGCGGTTATAAATTAACGTATTTAAAAGGACCCGAAACAATTACAGAAATACATAAATTTTTCTATTTTACGAAAGATCTGCTGCAGGCAAGCTGGGGACAGAGATTGGAGATTTCTTTAGTCCTTACGGGAAGTTTTTCCTACATTCTGATAAAAACAAAAAATTATTTTAAGTCTATAATCGCGCCAATTATCGTTTACCTGATCATTTTCCTCCACAGTGTATTACCAAATACTGTAGCAAAAATACCTTCATATTCAGGCTTTAAAAGTCTCACTTCCGCGACAATTTTAGCCGGCGGAATATTGCCCGTCGACAGCCAGAATTATTCTGTAATTTTTCTCATATCTACCATATTCGCCGGAGCTTTAGTTATATCAATCGAAAAAAGAGATAAAATAAAAAAAGTATTTAATCTAAAACATTCCTGTATCGCGATTATTTCGGTCCTTCTGGGAATTATATACGGCTTACTTCTTATATTCAAATATTATCACTTCATTCTAATAAATCCTATAATTTACCTTTCGGTACTTTTAAGTTTTTTAATTGTAATATTTACTATTACTACTACAGAAAAAGAAATTAATTCACCTGAATTCCACTTACTTGCCATAGGAATAATATTCTCCGGTATTTCTCTCGGATATGTATTTTTAACTCTAATTATAATTACATACATTTTAAAACGTTTTATTAAACCAAACTGGATTTATCTTTTCACAATATACATTGCGGGTTTTTCGTTAATTTTCCAGGAGAGTACCTTTAAAACAATAATTCCCTTAAAAAACAAAAATATAGAATCAAAAGGAAAAGAACTCGCGGGCTGGACATTCTTTTTAAACGGCAATTATGAAAAAGCTTTATTCACCTACTTGAGAGCCAACTCTATTTCCCATAACAACGAAACTCAAAAGAGAATTGGACAATGTTATCTTAGCATGGGACATCTCGAGAAAGGTATAGGTGAACTTGAAAAAATCGAAAAACCTGACTACGAAACGATTCTTTCTCTGGGCCAGGCATATACACAAAACGGCAAAATAAAAAAAGTTATAAGTACTTATAAAAAAGCTATTAAAGAAGGATTATCTCAGGAAGAATTTTATGTGAAAATAGCTCAAATCGCTTCAAGAAGCGGTATGGAAGATGAAATGAATAACGCGATCAATAGAGCCGAACTTTACGGAACCCCGAAATATAAACTTTACCAGATTAAAGCGGATTTTTATTTCAGAAAAGGTAAATTAGTCGAAGCCATGTCTATGTACGATAAGTCGTTAGCTTACAACCCAAGATCAGCCGCATCGCTTACAGGTAAAGGAATGACATATTACAGACAGGGAAAAATAAACGAGGCAGAAAGACAATTGTTAAAAGCGCTGGAAATCGAACCGACCGGCGACGCCATTTATAACAACCTGGGAATCTTATATATGGCGCAGAATGAATATAAAAAAGCCGAAAAAATATTTCATAAGTCTTTGAAAATTAATCCAAATCAGGAAGAGGCCTATTTCAACCTCGGTCTGATTTATGAGGCAAAAGGAAATAAACTCAAAGCGTTACAGATGTACCAGAAGGCGTTGACCGTTAACCCTGACTATTTACCCGCAATAGTAAAAACAAAGGTATTAAAAAAATGATTGTTTCTTTAATAATATTTATCGTCGTTACCTGCGGGGGATTTTTATTCATAAAAACCAGGGAACCGGGACTGATAAAAAACTGGCTGAAATCATCCCGCCCTTTCATTGCTCTTCATTATATTTTTCCTACCGTATTAGGCATTGTGCTCGGAAGTTATATATTCAAGGAACCTATCAATCTCTTAAATTCGGCTCTTCTTTTATTTTCTATCCTGTTTTCCTTTCAGACTTCAGTAATAACGAATGACATTAACGATGTCAAAACCGACCATTTATCAAATAAAAATAGCCTTTTGAGTTCAGACTCTTTCCCGATAAGTTATTACACATATTTAAGCATTTTTTTCTTTATAATTTCATTACTTTCCGCGTTAATCATCAATTACAGATTGTTTCTTATAGTAACATTAGGACATATACTTCATTTTTCTTACTCGACAAAACCTCTCAGATTAAAACGTTTCTATCCTGTATCCGTTTTTATTCTATCATTAGCTGCTCTGCTCACCGCTATTTCCGGCTACGCCCTTTTCAACCCGTACAAACCTATTATCTCATTCCCGTTGAAACCGGCTTTATTGATTTTCGTTCCTCTATTTCTATCTTTAAATTTCCGAGACCTTTCAGACTACAGGGGTGACGGGAAAACGAATATAACAACTTTATTCACAATATTTGGTCTTGAAAAAGGAAGACGAATAAACGCCTGCCTGGTACTTTTAAGTTACTTGCTTGTACCTTTAATTCTAAATTTCTATCAGCTCTTTATAACTACATTACCTCTTGGAATTGCAAGTTTTTATTTTAGTTTAAAAAAACCATTTAACGAAAAGATGATATTTTATATATATTTTATGTTAATTGCGGTTTTAGCGGTCTTATTACACACAAGAACCGAAATATTCCTCGGTTCAATCTTTTAATCAGATTTAGGCACTGAGGCACAAAGAAACAAATGAATATATTTGTCTTTTACTCCTCTACCGATTTTTTCACAGGCATTGTAAAATTTTCTACAAATTAGTTTATAAACAACCAATCGCTTTCCCCGAAGAACAAACTACCCAGGACAAAAAAACACCTCTGTGACTTTGCGGCAAATTCTCCTGCGAGTATGGATTCTCAAACTATATACCTTTTTTTCTTGCCCTCCGTGTCTCGTTGTGAAAATTTATTTGCAAGTCTTGTGATAATCTCGTGTTAATCTTGTGGTTCCTATCGGGAGATGGGAGGAGTTTTAAAGATAAATATATTTTTTTTCTATGCCTTCTTTGGGTGTGTAAAGATGGGTGAAACGGATAAAAAAATCTTGTGTTAATCAGTGGAATCTGTGGTTTAAACTGGGTTTGTGTGACTGGCTTTTGCGTCTTTGCGGTAAGAATCTCGTGCTAATCTGCCTGCCGTGCAGAGAGGAACAAACGTTCAGGGTGTAATCTCGTGATTTCTTTGGGGTTGTACTTTTATATCATGAATTTTCAGTGAAACTTTGCCATTCCAGTCGTCTATAAACGGCGAATAAGCTATGTTAAACTTTTTAGAATTTCTTAATAAATCAATTTTATAACCGAGAGAAAAACCAATACACGGAATATATTTATCTTTATTTTTTACGGTAAATTTTAAATGATTTTTTCCAACGATATTGGGAACATCCGCCAATTCGATATCAAAAGCCGAAAAAACCGGTTTTGGATTACCCACCCCGAAAGGAGCTAAAATTTCGATAGCCTTTACTAATTTTTCGTTGATCGATTCGAGCGTCAGGGGAAAATCTATCAAAAGTTCCTTCTGCGGAATATTATTACCCAAATTTTTTATAACTTGCTCTTCAAAAGCTTTCTCGAAAGAACGGATATTTTCTTTCTTTATAGATATTCCGCAGGCTTGATCGTGACCACCGTATTCTTCAAGTAAAACTGATAATTCTTTTAAAGAAGCGGTAATATTAAAACCCGGAATACTTCTTCCAGAACCCCTGCAAATACCATCTTTTTCAACTATAAGAATGGTCGGTCTATTAAGTTCTTCGACAATTTTCGAGGCCACTATACCTATCACACCTTCATGCCATTCGTCGCTCGAAAGAACTATTCCTGCATTCTCTTCTATATTACGCGAATTTAAAAAACCAAAAGCCTCTTTGTAGATTTTTTCTTGAAGTTTTTTTCTCTCAATATTACAATTTTCCAACTTCGCAGCGATTGTACCGGCCTCGGTATTATTATACGTACATAATAAATCGACAGCTTCTTTAGACTCTCCCAATCTCCCAAGAGCATTAATTCTCGGGGCAATAAGAAAAGCTATATGCCAGGCCTGTACCTGCCCTTTCTTAAAACCAGAATTTTTTAATAATGAAACTATACCCGGCCTGCGGTTTTCATTGATTATTTTAAGACCAAGGAAGGTTAATATCCGATTTTCTCCGGTAAGAGGCATAATATCGGCGACTGTTCCGAGCGCCACAAGGTCAAGATTCCAGAGAAGAAAATTGAGAGAAAGATCTGACATTTTTTCTATCCCCTGACAGAGTTTAAAAACAACTCCAACACCGGCAAGATCTTTATAAGGATAAGAATCCGATAAATAAGGATCTATTTTTATTTCAGCGGGATTGTGTTTTTCAGGTAAATGATGATCTGTAACTATAACCTCCAACCCCAATTCTTCAGCATATCGAATTTCCTCTTCACCATTTATACCGCAATCAACGGTAATTATGAGATTCGTACCCCTATCCTTCAATTCTTTAATACCTGATTTATTTAAACCATATCCGTCTTCCAATCGGTGCGGAATATAAAAATCAACACCGGCATTGAGTTTCTTTAAAACAGTAAGCAATAAAGAGGTGGAAACCACCCCATCGACATCGTAGTCACCAAAAATAGAAATCTTTTGATTAGATTCAATTGCATCTAAAATTCTTTTGCTCCCTTCCATTACACCATCCAGAGAAAAAGGATCGTGCAAACCCTCGATAGAAGGATTTAAAAAGGAATCAACATCCGAAACACCCCTAACATTAAGCAATGTTTCAAGTATAGCTTCAGTCGCTACTGTATCTATCAACTTTTTAGACTTCAATCTCCACTTCATATTTTAATACCTATGTATTTATACAGCAATATCTTAAATATTAAAATATCAAGCAATTTATTTTAACTCCCCTATCATATCGCAACCCACAACATCCGAAATTAAACATGGGTAGAAGCTGCCTATCTTGATCTCTTTATCCCCTGGTAGAATCCAGATAACCGGATCGATATCCGGGGCGGAATTTTTAGTTCTTCCGTAGTACTCGCCTTCTTCTATTCCATCGATAATCACTTCGAACGATTTGTCTATAAACTGCGTGTTTTTTCTTGCTATTTTTTTTTCGATTAATGATGTCAATATGTCAAGACGGCGCATAATCTCTTTACCGGCAAGAGTCTTCATTGAAAAGGAGCGAGTTCCTTCTTCATGCGAATACGCAAAAACACCGGTATACTCGATTTCTTTATCGCGTATAAAAGAACAGAGTTCATCGAAGTCCTTTTTTGTTTCCGTCGGAAAACCCACAATAAAAGTACTTCTTAAAGTAAAATCATCCATAGAGGTAATCAGCTCTAATAGTTTTTCTATTTCCTTTCTACCGTAACCACGATTCATATCTGAAAGAACCGAATCGGATACATGCTGTAATGGAATATCGAGATAATTGATAACGTTAGGAAAGCTCTGCATTGTTTTAAGGAGTTCCTCGGAAACATAAAGCGGATGAAAATAAAGAAACCTTATCCAACCGGGAAAAATAGGAGCTACTTCCTCAATAAGATTAACCAGGCTATTTCTGCCTGGTAAATCTTTACCCCATGAAGTTGTATTTTGACCGATCAAAATAATTTCTTTAACACTTCCCGGTAAATTAAAAATTTCTTCTTTTATCGCGGAGAGTTCTTTAGAATGGGAAACACCTTTTAGCTGCGGAATCACGCAAAAGGCACATTTAAAATCACACCCTTCCTGGATTTTAATATATCTGTAATGTTCCGGAGTAACACGCGGTATTTTATACAAATTTTTTCCTAAAAAACCGAGATTTGACCTGACCTCGGACTTACCATTAGAAATTAATTCGGAAATTTTTTCTATTGATCCCGTACCAACCAATAAATCGACCTCATTCATGGTTTTGAGCAATTCCTCTCCATATCTTTGCGCCAGACAACCGACAACAACAAAAATTGCTTCTTTATTTTTATTTCTAAGTGATAATATTAAATCGATCGATTCAGAAACCGCATCACTTATGAAAGCACAACCGTTAACAATTATTATATCTGCTTTTTCCGGAAACTTTATAAATTCAAAACCCGACGACTCCAATATATTCGAAATCGCTTCACTATCAGCTTCATTTCTGGGACAGCCAAGTGTTTCTAAATAAAAAGTTTTTCCTTTAGGGATCACCTATTCCTATCTAAAAAACATCCAAAGGATTTTTAGCTTTTCCAAGAATATCTAAAGCCGCCTCAACATGCTCGTCATCCGAAATCGACGCTTCATATCTGCCTTTAGTTCCCTTTTTATTATAAGCGAGTCTGATTTTAAGACCTCTTTTTATTTCGTCTAATGCGCCATTCCAATCTTTTTCTGAAAACGCATCAGCTTTTTCAGAAGTGCTCTTTACGTAATCTTTAACTCTATTTATAAATTCTTCTCTCATTTCTGGAGTCAAAGGTTCATCATCAGGATAATTTTCAAAAGATTCTATTATTTCCATTATGTTAGTAGAATCTTTTTTTAAAGATTTCTTAATTTTATCTTTGAAAGCATTTATCATATCGGTGGTTACAGTTTCAACGTCCGGATGTCCGGATAGATAATCCACAATAAAATCAAAACCATAGGTGTATATTTTTTCGTAAAAAGGTGAAATTTTAACCTTAATTATAGAATCCGGTACTATACCCCCACCCCCCTTAACTTCTCTATGTAAAGAACCTCTGGTATGATAAACTTGGCTGGTATCTTTTATCAACTCTCTATCAATGCATCTACCAGAAGGAGTATGGTACCTCGCTATTGTTAATTTAATGGCTTTTCCACCAGATAATGGATAAACTCTTTGAACAGAACCTTTGCCAAAAGTTCTGGCACCAATTAAATATCCGCGATCCCAATCCTGAATCGCTCCTGCTACAATTTCGGCACCGCTGGCAGAAAACGGACTGACCAAAACAACAAGTGGATACTTAGAATAAGAACCATTAACAGAACGATATGAATCCCGTGAAACCATAGTTTTACCTTCGGTATAAACAATTTCTTTTCCTTTTTCGATAAAAAATGATGCCACTTCAGCGGCACCATCGAGAATACCGCCGGGATTATTCCTCAAATCCAGAATAAATTTTCCAGCTCCCGCATCTATAAGTGAATCCAATACTCCTTTGACTTCTTCTGGAGTACTTTTGCTAAAAGAATTAATTACTATATAACCAACATCTCTTTTCACTAAACCAGCATAAGGAACGGACTTAAGCTTAATTATGGCTCTTGTTATTGTAAAATCAATTTCTTCCTCTAAGCTTTTTCTTGAAATAGTAAGAGTTACATCTGTCCCCGGTTTTCCTCTCATCATTGAAACCGCTTTATCCAACTTCATATCTTTAGTGGAAATTCCGTCAATTTTAACAATTTTATCACCCTGCAACAACCCCGCTTCATAAGCCGGAGTACCCTCTAACGGTGAAATGATCGTTATATATTCTCCCCTCTTAGATATTTGTATGCCCAGACCTCCAAATTCACCCTCCGTATGAACTCTCAGATCTTCATAATCTCGCTCTTTTAAATACGCCGTGTGAGCATCAAGACTATCTGTTATAGCCTCGATAGCCCGATCGAGCAATTTATTCATATCCACTTCATTTACATAATTATTATCTATAAGTCTTAAAGTGTTCTCGATAGGTCGCAAAGCGGTAAAAACATCCAAGGAAGAATACACAAAAGCGCCAAAAGCGACTAAAACAAGAAAAAACAAAAAGCCATATTTCTTTTTTGAAACCATTAAAATCCTCCTCTATTTAGAAAGACTAAAACTTTATTTTTTATCATTTCGTGAATTTCGTTTATAGTCTCCTTTGAATTTATTATAAAAAACCTATTCTTATATATTTTAGCCAAATCGAGGTAAGCTTTCCTGACTCTACGATGGAATTCCAAGTTTTCTCTTTCAATCCTATCGAAATTTGTAATTCTATTTCTCCCGATTTCAGGATCAACATCGAGTAAAAAGGTAACATCCGGTTCTCTAATATTGAATAATTTTAATTTTTTAAGTATTTTGACTTCCTCTTTTAATCCCCTTCCCGCCGTTTGATACGCAATTGTTGAATCAAAATATCGATCCGAAATAACGATCTTATTTTTTTCAAGATTAGGATTTACAACTTTTGCCAAATTTTCCGCTCTATCAGCAAGATACAGAAAAAGTTCTGTATATCTATCAATATCTTCATTGCTTTCGAGTAGAATATTCCTTATCTTTTCCCCAACCACAGTACCTCCCGGTTCTCTTGTCAATACAACATCTTTTCCTTCTGACAAAAGATATTCGTATAACAACTTGCATTGAACCGTTTTACCTGAACCTTCGACTCCCTCGAAGGTTATAAAAAAACCAGTTTTTTTTTTATTTTTTTTATATGATGCTATTTTGTACCTTTCCTATTTCTTATTTTTTTTGTTTTTGCCATACTTTTTAATAAATTCTTCGGTTTTCTCCTTTGCTATAGAATCCGGATACTGGACAGGAGGAGATTTCATTAAATAAGAAGAAGGTTCTATTAAAGCCCCTGAGATATTATTATCAAGAGCTAACTTCATAAGTCTGATAGCATCGATTATTACACCTGCCGAATTGGGCGAATCCCAAACTTCAAGCTTCAACTCTATATTTAAAGGAACATCGCCGAACGTCTGACCTTCCATCCTCATATAAGCCCATTTCCTATCCGACAACCATTCAATGTAATCAGAAGGACCTATATGAATATTTTCTTTTCCAATATCGAAGGGCAAAATGGAAGTTACTGCCTGCGTCTTGGATTTTCCTTTCGAAGCCAGACGCTCCCTCTCTAACATATTAAGAAAATCTGTATTCCCTCCAACATTCAATTGAAAAGTACGTTTCAAACGAACTCCACGATCATTAAAAAGTTGAGCGAGAACCCTATGAGTAATAGTCGCTCCCACCTGAGATTTAATATCATCTCCAATTATAGGAAGCCCTTCATCTTTAAATCTATCCGACCAATATTTTGAAGAAGCTATAAAAACAGGTATAGCGTTTATAAAACCAACCTTAGCCTGAAGCGCCTGCTCTACATACCATTTTGTAGCTTCCTCACTGCCAACAGGCAAATAGCTGATTATAATATCGGCTTTGGTTTCTTTTAAAACCTTTACAATATCAACTGTTGAACCTGGAGCTTTTTTTATAACATCGGCTAGATATTTACCGATACCATCATGAGTCATACCTCTCTGTACTGTAACTCCAAGTTCAGGAACATCGGTAAATTTATAGGTATTATTGGGATCGGCAAAAATCGCTTTCGAAAGATCCTTCCCAACTTTAGTTCCGTTAATATCGAAGGCGGCTACAAATTCAATATCTCTAATATGATATCCGCCCAGATCAACATGCATTAATCCGGGTATCGACTTTTTAGGATTCGCATTACGATAATAATGCACTCCCTGAACCAGTGAAGACGCACAATTTCCCACACCAACTATTGCTACTCTGACCTTATTATCCATTAATTACCTCCGTTTTCCAGCCTTTTGTATGCAATTAATATCCTTTGAATAGCGGTTATATTGCTTCCTATTGCCAGAACACTCATAATATAAATCATTTGCTGCGGCAAAACTATCAAACCACCACTTACAATGATAACACGTTCCACCCGAGAAAAGAATCCTTCCTTAATATCCACCCCAAGGGATTCCGCTCTTGCCCGCGTATAACTTGTCAAAAAAGCTCCTAAAACAGCTGCGAAACACACAGCCGTCATCAAAAAATCTTTTCCCGCAAAAGCTATTGAAAAAAATATAAAAAACTCTCCATATCTGTCAAGTGTCGAATCGAAAAAAGCTCCGAATTTAGAAGTCTTTTTACTTGATCTCGCAATCTGTCCATCCACAGCATCCAATATTGACCCGATGAGTAAAATTATACCTCCGAGTCTAAATCTACCACTCAATATTATTAAAGCGGCACCAAGTACAATTACAAAACCTCCGAAAGTTATAATATTAGGCGACATAAAGGACAGGCTTTTAACAAGTGGTTGAAGTATTATCCTCGATTTATTCTTCAGTTTACTCCAACGCAATTTTTACCTCCAATCAAAACCACAAATTCTCCTTTTAATTTAAGTCGGTCATTAAGAATTCGGCTTGCGGTACCTCTTATTACTTCTTCATAAATTTTAGTCATTTCTCTCGTTAAAACTATCTCTCTGTCCGGTAGAATCTTTTCCAGTTCTACCAGTAATCTTTCAACTCTTCTTGGTGATTCGAAAATTATAATTGTCTTATTTTCTTCTCTAATGGACTCCAAAATTTTATTTCTCTTTCCCTTTTTTTTGGGAAGATAACCGAGAAATATAAACTTATCGGGAGGAAATCCAGATAAAATCAATGCGTTTATCACGGCGGATGGCCCGGGCAAACCTGTAAAATCTTCTTTGCCTTTTATGAGATTTTTGACGAGATAATAACCGGGGTCAGAAACTAAAGGTGAACCGGCTGATGAAACGAAAACAAAATTTTTTCCCTCTTTTAATTTATCCAATATCCAATCCGTCATTTTCACTTTGTTGAAATCGGTATAAGATTTTAAAGGCTTTTTTATGCCATAACGATTGGTTAAAATCTTAGTTTTTCTCACGTTTTCACATATAATATAATCCGCTTCGTTCATTATTCGTATAACTCTGTATGTAATATCTTCAAGATTTCCAATGGGGGTAGCCGCAAAATATACCAAAGTTATTCTATATCTAACCTGGATAATTTTGACTGCTCAAAAAAACCTGACCTTTTTAAAGCAAATCGGTAATCTTTGAGTGCGCTGTGAATAATTTCATCCGTTTTCCTTCCAAGAACAACAAAAATCGCATCCGAAAATTGATCGACCCAGTCGGCAACAGCTTCCGTTATTTCCCTATCAGTCGCAATAAAAGGGGTACAAATAATTTTAAGATCTTCTTCGATTTTAAAACTCTTTAAAATACTCAAGTTCTGACAGGCATTTTCATATGAAGGTATCAACGTTTTTCTAACCAGTGATACGCCAACCACAGAAATAAAAGATGTTATTAAAGAATTAAAAAATTTCAAATATAGCTCTATTAAAGCTGGATTCGCCTGACCGCTCATTTCTTTTCCCTTGTAAGCGCTTATAAGCATGTCTTCACTTTCTAACAAAGACCTCAAAGTTTCCTTGTTTATTTTTCTTTTATTTCTCTTCAGAGGATATATGATCTGAGGATTTCCCTCTTTGAATTTCACGAAAGAATATTTATCCGACTTATTTAATGAAAGAAAACCGTTAAATTTAAGAGTTTCCAGCTTATTAAAAAGCGCGTTCAAATTTATCTCTCTAATTTTTTTGTCTAAAAATAAAGGTTTTTCCTTAAATAGTGCCATTATTATATTAAGCAGATCTTCATCGATCATATAAATATTAACAATTCCCTGATGTGCTTTTTTAGCTTTATCCAAAACTTGCGCCAGAGGATGTTCTTCTAATCTATTTTCACGGTAAACACCAGCACTTATTGTCTCGCCATTTTTAAAAAAGAGATATTCATTGCTTTCCGGATATCTTATTTCTATGTATCCCATGAGATGCCCTTCTCTGGTTTTCTTAGCCTGATTCAAAATATTATCAAAATTCACATACTGAACAGGCGCATTATTCAAAACTACATTACCTTTGGGGAAAACCATCCTTCTCTCTTCTCATTTAATATCAATTATATATTGAGACAATGAAATGTCAAGAGAAACCAAAAACCGCAAATACCCCACCTCTAAAAAGGAACCACGAGATCACACAGATTTTCACAGGATTTTCTTGTTTTTATATTTGATGATTTGTCGTAGAAATTTTGGGCAAGCAAAAATACAGTCTTGACAAGTAAAAGAAAAACAGTTAAATATCACTAAAAGAAAAGGAGACGTCCAAAAAATGTATATAAACGATGATATATTCAGGAAATATGATATAAGAGGAATAGCGAATGAAGACCTTACAGACGAGTTCGCATATTGTCTCGGCAGAGCATTCGGAACATATGTAAAGAGAAAAAAACTTATAAATATTGCTGTCGGTCGAGACGTTAGAGAAAGCTCGCCGAGGCTTTTCGGAAATATTACAAAAGGAATTATTGATACAGGATGTGATGTAACTGATATTGGGGTCGTACCAACCCCCGTGTTATATTTCACTGTTTACCACTACAATCTCGACGGTGGCTTAATGATCACGGGAAGCCACAATCCTATAGAATATAACGGTTTCAAAATGATGAGAGGAAAAGAAACCGTATATGACGAACAGATACAGGAATTGAAAGAAATAATAAAAAAGGAAAATTATGAAGAAGGAAAAGGACAAATAACAAAAAAAGAAGTGGTAAAAGACTATATTGAATATATCTCTTCCCTTATTTCTCCCGAAAAATCGCTTAAAATTGTACTTGATCCCGGAAATGGTACGGCTGGTCCAATTGCAACCGAATTATTCAAAATTCTCGGAGCAGATTTCGAATGCATCAATTGCGAACCTGATGGGAATTTCCCCAATCATTTACCCGATCCGACTGTGGTTAAATACACAAAACAATTATCCGATAAAGTTAATGAAATAAAAGCCGATATAGGAATAGGATATGATGGTGATTCGGACCGCGCAGGAATAATTGACGAAAACGGAAGACTCATTTACGGAGATCAACTCCTTGGGGCTCTCGCCAAACCCATAATTTTAGCTAATCCCGGGACAGAGGTAATATTTGACGTAAAATGCAGTCAGGGACTCGTCGAATGGATCGAAGAATTAGGCGGAAAACCTTTAATGTGGAAAACGGGGCATTCATTACTAAAAGTAAAGATGCAAGAAACAAGAAGTTTGATAGCTGGAGAAATGAGCGGACATATCTTTATAGCTGACAACTACTACGGCTTCGACGATGCTCTTTTTGTATCCGCAAGATTTTACGAAATTGTTTCAAAGCTAAATAAACCGGTCTCAAAAATAATTAATGAAATGCCTTACTATGAAAGCACTCCGGAAATTAGAACCGAAGTTGGCGAAGACGCTAAATGGAAAATTGTTGAAGCTGCAAAAAAAGAGTTCGGGGAAAAATACGAAACAATTCAAATTGACGGCGTGCGTATTCTCTTTGAAGATGGTTGGGGATTAATAAGAGCTTCCAATACACAACCGATAGTAGTAACCCGCTTCGAAGCAAAGACAAAAGAAAGACTGGAAGAAATCAAAAAAATCGTAACCGACTTCATAAATGAAAAAAGAAGAAATTTTATCAGAGCTAACTCGAATTGCCTGTAAAATAGGAATCAAAATTATAGAAGACAAATTGTTAAAAAAGGGCGGTTACTGTCGTGTTTTTCAAAACAAGTACATTATAATGGATAAAAGAATTTCCGAAGAAGATAAATTAGAAATTCTCATAAAAGCCCTGCAAAGAAATAATCTCGAAAATATCTACCTGACGCCAAAAATAAGGGAGTTATGCACTGAAAAAGAATAAATTCGGTCTTGTCCTGGGTGGCGGATCCGGTCGAGGAGTCGCGCATTTAGGTGTAATAAAATGCCTCGAAGAGGAAAAAATAAAACCCGACATAATATTCGGAACATCTATAGGTGCTCTGGTAGGCGCTCTATACGCTCTCGGTTACAGTTTTACAGATTTGACCGAAAAATCTCAGGAAGTGATTCAATCTAAAGAATTTAAACAATTAGGCTTCGAATTTTTTAAAGAACACAAAAATACCTTTCCATTAAAAAAATTAAACTGCTATCTCAGAGAAAGACTCACTTACGCGAGAATGGCAGTAGCTCAATTTATAACAAAAAGAGAAACTCTTGAGAAAGTAATTGAAAAATTTTTTCCTGATATAAATATTGAAGATTTAAAAATTAAATTTGGTTGTACTACCCTGGATCTTGTCTCGGGGAAAGATATATACATAGACAAAGGACCACTACGAGATGCAATAATAAAGTCTATTTCTATTACCGGTGTTTTTCCCGCATGGGAAGAAGACAACAAAATAATGGTCGATGCGGGTCCCACTGCGAATGTTCCTGTTGACGGTTGCAGATATCTCGGAGCAAGTAAAATAGTAGCTGTAAACATCGGGTCTAAACTTTCCAAATATGAAGAAATAGGGACAGCCATAACTATGAATATGAGGGCGGATGAAATAGCAAAATTCAGATATAATATGCTTCAGGCTGAAAAAGCCGATGTTTCAATCCAGCCAAAGGTAGAAAAAATCCATTGGGCGGATTTTACAAAAATAAATTTCGGAATTAGAGTCGGTTACGAAGCCACTAAAGAAAAACTACCGGAAATAAGAAAACTTCTAAAACCATCTATATTTTCAATATTTAAGAACACTTTCTCTCGAAAGAAATAGCCGTCAAGACACTAAGAAAAAACATATTTTTCAATTTTTAATAAAGGCTCAGCAATAAATATATAAGAACAATAGGGTAGCCAGAATTTCTAAGTTCAGTGAGGTTTTTACCTCACTGAACTTAGAAAAAGACTTAATACAACGAAAAAACGGACTTGTCTTGTTGTTCCACGTAAAAAGGCACAAAGAAACAGGAATTTACGCTTAAGTTTGTAGAATTCTTTCTGTAAAGATTTAAAATCCTATAAAAAGATTGTTCTCCTCCACAAACAGTATCCAGCACTCTAATCAACAGATGAATATTGTAAGAATAATCATAAACAAGATCTCCTTCAAAAGACATTCCATCTATATCAATAGTAAAAGACTTTCCTAAACTACCTTTCAACTCAAATGGGGGATTAATCATTTTATCCGAATCATTAAATTTAAACATGATAAACCTCCTCTAAGAAATAAAATTTAGAAGAGCCGAATATAATCTGGATAACCACTTTAAAACCACCGTTCTACTAAATTATTAAAGAACTATTAAGGTAAGATACAAGAATTATTCCAGAAAATAAGTCA
>Ga0307422_1000339_pt1 | contig 27503 bp, 19 predicted proteins | sample SalMarWE160290MG_FD_202153 | JGI IMG/M metagenome (GOLD analysis project Ga0307422, IMG submission 202153) | Salt marsh sediment microbial communities from the Plum Island Ecosystem LTER, Massachusetts, United States - WE1602-90 | ecosystem: Environmental > Aquatic > Marine > Intertidal zone >...
TCAAAATCCTGTGCAAGATCTTTCCGGTACCGGTGCGAGGCATCTCCTCTTCCTTGATGAAATCCAACGATTTCGGTCTCTTGAAGCCCGCGATCTTGCCCTTGGTGAAATCCATGATCTCCTTTGCAAGCTCATTGCTGGCAGAGTAGTCATCATGCAGGATAACCACTGCCTTCACGGCCTCACCCCACTTATCGTCGGGAACGCCGATTACCGCCATATCCTTTACCGCGCGGTGGGCTCCCAGGATATTTTCCACCTCCGAGGGATATACATTCTCCCCGCCTGTGATGATCATATTCGCCTTCCTGTCCACCAAGGTATAGAAGCCGTCTTCATCCCTTGTGGCCATATCTCCAGCAGAGGACCACTCTCCCTCAAAGGCATCCTTGGTCTTGTCCGGCTCTTTCCAATATTCCTTGAAGATCATGGGTGTCCTGTAAAAGACTTCTCCCACGTCACCGTCGGGTACGGGATTTCTGTCCTCATCGAGGATCTTGATCCTGTCCGTGCCGAAGATCTCCTTGCCGATAGAGCCGAGCTTCTCGAACTGCCACTCCGGCCTTAGGAGTGTGACCAGGCCGCCTTCTGTAGTGCCGTAGGCCTCCCAGAGTTCTGCCTTTTTGAAGTAGTCCATAATCGCCAGCTTAAGTTCCTTTCTGGCAGGCGCCGAGGATACAAGGAGCTGCCGAATAGAGGATACATCGATCGAATTTTTCACCTCGTCGGGAAGGGAGAGCATCATAATGTAGTGGGTTGGAACCAGTGAGGTAAAGGTGATCTTGTATTTCTCTATGGTCCTGAGCAGGTCTTCAGGATCGAAGCTTACCATATTGTACACGAACACCGGGGCGCTCACCAGGGTATAGGGAAAGGAGTAGAATATGGAGTTTACGTGGCACATGGGCATCACCAGCATCACTTTATCGGCGGGTATGACGCCCTGGTTTATGATGTTTAGGACATATTGGGCATGGTAGCTTTCGTGGGTCTTCACCACGCCTTTCGGTCTTCCCGTTGTTCCCGAGGTATACATAAAGGTCCAGATATCATCACTGTCTACCATAATATCCGGCTCTTCCGGAGATGACTTAGAGAGCCATTCTTCATAGCCGATATAGCCCTCTGGAACGGGCTTTTCTCCCAAGTAGATGTATGCATCCTTTGGAACGGGAAGCTTATCCTTGATGCCGTTTATCATATCCACAAAGGGCTGCTCCACGATGAAGGCCTTACAATCCGAGTGGTTGACGATATATTCGATGTCCGGCGGTGCGAGCCGAAACATGAGGGGAACGATAATCTGACCGCCCTTGGCGCACCCAGCGTAGATGTCCATCCACTCGCCGCGATTGTAAGCCAGGACGGCGAATCTCTCTTGATAGCCAACGCCTAACCCTGAAAGCCCATGCGCTAGCCTGCAGGCCCTCTCATTCCACTCCTTGAAGGTGTACTCCTTGGATTTGTCCTGCCATCCCAGTTTGTCGGGATAATTGATGGCATTCATTTTGACAACAGTGCCTGCGTGCATCCATTTGCTTGTTGTCATGTTTTCCTCCTTTGTAATGGTTTCTTGAGTTCATTGAGTTGATTGGGTTTGTTGGTGAAGCTTCCAGGCCGAAGATCAACAGGCTTCATCTAAAGGAAATAGCATACTGATATCTTGGAAAAAACTCCATAAACTCAAGGAACATTAAACAAGAGAATCGGCGACTATTTCGGTAATATCCATGACCTTGATCTTTGGCCGCTCTTCCTTGGGGATGTATTTTATTCCCTTTCTGAGGTTATCCTTACAGGCCGAGCATCCGGAGACGATGATCTCCGCCTCTACCTCCATGGCATCTCGCACCCTAACAGCTGCCATTTCCGCTGCAAGCTCTGGCTCAAGTGCAATAACGCTTCCTCCGCCCCCACAGCATCTAGCTTTCAGGCGGTTTCTGGCCATCTCAACGAAATCGACATCGGGAATGGCCTTGAGTATCTCGCGTGGCTCCTCAAAGATCTGAAAGGTCCTGCCAAGGTCACAGGGATCATGGTAGGTGATCCTTTTGTTAAGGTCGCCACCCAACGTAAGCTTCTTATCCTCTAGTAATCTCTGGATATAGTGAACGGAATGATATACCGCTACTCCCAGGTCGCCTACTTCGGGGTAGAATTTTCTGAACGTCTTATAGCACCCGGCACAAGGAGTCACCAACTCCTTTGCACCAGTGGCCTTTATGCGTTCAATGAGGTTTCTGGCAGTTTCCCTAAATTTTTCCAGATCGCCCATAAGATGCAGCGGAAATCCGCAGCAGATTTCCCCTTCCCCTAAAAGGGTGTAATCCACACCGGCAGTATCCATGATCTTAAGGAAGCTCGGCACGATCTTCATATCGAGGTAGCTTGATACGCAACCCATAAAGAGGAGCGTTGGCGCCTTTTTCTTGATCACGCCGGACTCCATCCTTTTCTTGACCGATGCTGGAAAGATGGCGACCCTATCTCCCTTTTTCGCGGCATAGACGTTATCCGTGCTAAGGATGCTCTCCCTCAGAGCCATGACGGGCTCAGGGGCAGCTCCCGAGGCAAAGAGCTTCTCTCTGCCCTTCTGGATAATCTCATCCACCTTGATTTGGGCGGGACAAAACTGGGTGCATGAATTACACGTCGTACAGGTATAGAAGGATTCAGCCAGCTCCTTGGAAGGCCCAATTTGTCCGGTCATCAGGTTGAAGGCAAGGATGTTCCTGCCCCTGGCATTTCTGGATTCAAGCTGTGTTACCTCATAGGTAGGACAGCCGAGGCGGCAGAATGCGCAGTTGATGCATGCAAGGATCTCGTTATCCGCATCGTAGCCGAAGGAGTTAAGTCCTTCGGGGTGCTCGAGAAGGGGCTTGAAGGCAAAATAGTCGTAGATATCGTGTTTATTGTGGTCAAGCCCCATTTTGCCGGGATTTAGTATGTTGTTGGGATCGAGGGCCTTTTTGATGGCCCTCATCACATCTAATCCATGGCCCATCTGCTTTTCTATGTATGGCGCCCTAGCAAGACCTGTCCCATGCTCAGCGGTAATGGTGCCCCCCATCTCAAGGGCAATTTCAGCAAGTTCATCAGCGGCCGGTTTAAGCCTGTCCCATTGATCCCGGCTTCGCATATCGGTTACAAAGGTAGTGTGTACATTACCATCTCCAATATGACCAAAGGTAGTAAGCAGCAAGTTGTATTTTTCTGCGACTGCCTGTGCTTTCTTAATAGTCTCAGGGATCTTTGATGGGGGTACGCCAAGATCTTCTGATATTGGAACAAGCCGGTAGCCTGGTTTTATTCTTGAGAGCGTTGGTATCAGTTTTCCTCTGGCCTCCATGATTTCTTCAGCCTTGGCCGGGTTATCGCTCCAGGTGAAATCCTCCACCTGATATTTCTTGCAAATCTCCCCAATCCTGTCCATGTCCCTGGCTACGACTTCTTTGGCGCCATCGAGCTCTATAATAAGCATGGCCTCTATATTGGTTACATCTCTGTCTATATATTCTTTGACTATCTTGAGGCTGTACTTATCCAGGATCTCGCACGCGGTGAGCTGTATCCCGGATGCGATGATATCGCTCACCGCTTTGCCCCCGGCATCCAGGTCCTTAAAGATCGCGAGTGCCAGGGCAGTATACTCCGGAAGAGGTCGGATCTTCACCGTGATCTCGGTAATAACCCCCAGCGTTCCCTCCGAGCTTGCAAAGACGTGGTTAAGGTCATATCCCATGGATGATTTGGGTGCTCTGGAGCCGGTTTCAATAACGGTGCCGTCTGCTAAGACCACTTTCAGGGCTTTCACGTAGTCCCTTGCCGTGCCGTATTTTATGGCGCGGTGCCCGCTTGAGTTCGTGGACATCATACCGCCGATGCTTGCGATGAGCTCGCTGCCCGGATTGGGGGGAAACATGAGCCCCTGTTTGGCAAGTTGCCTGTTTAAATCCATACAGATCACGCCCGGCTCCACCACCGCGTAGAAATTATCTCCGTTGATCTCCAGGATCCTATTCATCCTATGGACATCAAGGAGTATACCCCCTTCAGTCGGTAGGGAGGCGCCGGTCTGACTCGTTCCCGAACCCTGGATTGTTACAGGGACCTTCTCATGGTTGGCCAGTCGCATAATACTGGATATCTGCTCCGCTGTCCGCGCATAGACTACCGCATCGGGAATCCCCACGTGTACCGACCCGTCACGCGAGTTGCAGATACATTCCACTCGGTCAGAAAACGTATTCTCATCTCCTACGATACGCTTAATTTCATCTATTATATCCATCTCCGTGCCTCTCAAATGCTAGCGAAGCTCCGCCTCAAACCAACAAGTAACGAATGGATTAAGATATGACCCAAATTGCTTTAATCATGTGGCGTAGGGCACAAGGCGCATGGCGCACGGCCTTATGCCTTATGCCTTTGCCTTTTCTTATATCATCCTACATCAATAGCAAAAACTTGACACAAATTTTAGATATTAGCTGATATAGGCGGCTAGTAACATAGCTATGATTTAGCTATAAAATAACTATAATTGATAAAAAGACAGGCTGTCAAGAAAAAATGGTCGTTACACAACGGTGTATTTCGGGCCTCCTCCGCCCTCTGGAGGAACCCAGGTGATGTTCTCAAACGGGTCCTTGATATCGCATGTCTTGCAATGGACGCAGTTAGAGAAATTTAATTTCAATGTAGGCTTGCCCGTTTCCTCGTCAATCTCCATCTCATACACATTGGCAGGGCAGAATCGTGTGCAGGGGTTCTGGTATTGTTCCCTGCACGTCGTGTAGCAGATGTTGAGATCAGATATCTTGAGATGCGGTGGCTGTTGTTCCTCATGAATAGCGCCGGAGTAATACACATCGGATTCCTTATCAAATGTTATCTTACCATCGAATTTAGGAACCCCTCTCTGCTCGTCTGTGGGTGAACCGGCGCCATAGTAGTCAATGACCTTTGTGCAGTGCACGTAATCGGACTCTGTGGAGAGCCTCCCTTTCAGGATTCTTCCTCCTAGGATATACTGGAATCCAGCCTTTATAAGGGCCACCCAGAGTCCCTTTTGGAATGCCTGATGGAAATTCCGTACCTTGTGGAGCTCCTTACCGATGTAGCTGTTCAAGACCGTGTTTTGGTAGTTCTCAAGCTGCTCTGCCGAGTAATCATCCTTCATGAGGGAGTTAAGGATCGTTTCAGCAGCGAGTATGCCGGATTTCATAGCAACGTGTATGCCCTTGATCTTTTGGCTGACGAAGAGGCTCGCTGAATCACCTACGATGAGCCCGCCATCAAAGGCGAGTTTTGGAACCGAAAAGTATCCTCCAACTGGTGCTGTTTTCGCGCCGTACTGAATGATTGTCCCGTCCTTTATTATCTCAGATACGTAAGGGTGGACTTTGAACTTTTGAAATTCGAGATGGGCATCGAGATAGGGGTCGTCGCTGTCGAGCCCGGTGAGCAGACCCAGGGAAACCATGTTGTTCTTCATCCCGTAAACGAACCCCCCTCCATAGGTATTGCTCTTAAGTGGATAACCCATACTATGGAAGACCCTGCCGGGCTCAAATCGTTCTTCTGGAACCTCCCACACCTCTTTCACGCCGCATACATAGGTTTGTGGGTTTTTTCCTTCATCTAAGCCCAGTTTTTTTATGAGATCCTTGGCAAGACTACCCCTTGAACCCTCGCCGAATACCGTGACCTTGGCATGCAGATCGATGCCAGGTTCGAAATTCGATTTCCTTTCACCGTCCGGGCCTATCCCCTTGTCGCCGGTCCTTGCCCCAATAACCGTGGTGCCATCATAGAGGGTCTCTATTGCCGCAAATCCCGGAAATATATCAATCCCGTTCTCCTCAACCAAGGAGCCAAGCCAATGGGCAAGCTTCGAAAGGGAAACGATATAATTACCGTGATTGTTGAGAGGGGGTGGTATCACAGGAGACCTAACCCGGCCATTTTTGGTTAACAGGGACACCTCTTCTTTGGTTATCTCACATTCTAATGGTGCGCCCCTATCGATAAAATCAGGAACAAGCTCCTTGAGTGCAATGGGGTCCATGATCGCGCCGGAGATGCTATGCGCACCTATATCAGTACCTTTTTCGAGCAGGGCAATCGTAATATCCTCAAGTTTTTTACCTTGTCCTTGCTCCTCAACCCTTTCGTTGTGTTTTCGAATAAGGTTTGACAGATGAAGGGCGCCGCTGAGACAGGCAATGCCCCCACCAACAAAGAGCACGTCAACTTCCATGATTTCTCGTTCTTCTTCCACCATTCAATCCTCCTATGAATTATCTGAGTCCTATGGGATTGTTTTGTATCCCATAGCAGAGATGTCTTATAGCACAGCACCTAAAATCGCTGCAAGACAATCTTAGAGACGGATAAGCTATGATGCCATATAATATATGACGAAAGGAGAGAGGCAAGTGGAAGCCCATGAATTGATATGGAGAGACCTAGACGCCTACAGAAACAGTCGCATCCTTCTGTAGGTCTTACGATGAGCAATCCGTGGGGTCCAGCGGATGGTATATTCCTCCCACCGCGCCATCAGTGGCTGGCGAGGCAATGAATATAAAAGCCTTTTGGGGACTACAAACATCAAGCCAATGAAAAGAGTGTTGAAATAACTCATTGCCCTTGTAAGATAGCCCCGCGTCCCAGCTTTGAGGAAGAATATCTTTTTTGCTAAATGGAGATCTTTTGAGGAGCGGTTCTCTCGACAGTGACGTCCTATGCCTCCTTTTTGAGATCCTCTACCTCTTTTTTGAGGCTTGCAACTTCCTCTTTCAATTCATTTGTGTCAGGCTTTCCCTCAAACTTATCTGCGCTCCTCTTATCCTTCAGTTCCTCTATACCCAGATAAGTAGCTAAGGCACCGCCTAAAATAAGCAGCGCGGGTATTCCAGCTGCGAGGGCCTTTACAAAATATCCCCACCAGATAATGATTCCAATAACACCCAAAATAAATGCCGCTAAGCCACCAAATAGTGCCGCCATGTATACCTCCTTAGATTATGTATTCACGTATTATTTCGCCGAAAATCTTGCTTCTTTTACCACAGGAAAATGTATCATTCAAGAATTTAATTATAAAAGAACGTGTTTGTGCCAAAAAATTGTTGCTATGCTTCCACAAGTAACATAGCTCCTTTATGGAAACTATGGGTTTTCTGTGACAGGAGTATTGCTTGCAGTTTTCAACCATGATAACCCTCCCTGCATTTCAATCCTAGCTATGCAGCCAACAAGCGCTGTCTGGGGAGGAGCACCGGAGAGGGTCTGCCCAGGAAGGGAAAGTGCTCCACGGCCAGCCCCATTCTGTAACGGTGCCATATGAATACGTGGGATTTTATTGTCCCACTCGGGGATTGGGAGAAAAACCCTCGCCCTTAGGCGAAGATTTTTAGTATGCCCGAAGTACAGGGAAAACAGCAGAATACCCGCCCGCCTGCGGGACGCTCCAAGCGTTGAAACCATGACGCAGCAACTGCGAGCACCGGGTAACCATGCCCGACCGGCGCAAAGGCATAGCGGGCAGGTCGAACAAGGAATATCGAATATAGAGGTGATCCCTTCGTAATGCTGCGGTTCGTTGTTCAATATTCGATATTCAATCTACGGTCTTTCCGGGCTGGCGAGTCGAATTCATTCGACGAAGCCGTGTCAGCCCGCTGGAATGCTATGAATGGGTATCACTCTGGAGCGCCTGATCAATGTACTCCTCCTGGACCCGGAGCGTCTTATAGGAATGGTTCGTGAGTTGGGCGTGCGAGGCTTCAAAAGCAAATCTTCTGTCTCAGACCATCATGATACCCCTCAGTGGCTGTTCATGCTTCACTGCTGCATTGCCTGTATTTTCTTTGACAAATGATGCAAAATTAGATAGAAAAATTGTAACACGTTAGCTTTTTGAAAACTAATCCCGGCCTTTGCTCGAGGCACAATAGGTGCCCTTGGTAACACGCATGGGCATGGGGGTGTCTTTTCTTTACCATGCCCTTCAACAGGAGGCCTCAGCGTGCCCTGATACATCAGGGCACACGCGCAACGCGGACCTGACTATTGTATGCCATGGCGGTCGGTGCCCTGATGTATTGGGGCCTGCCGGTGCATTACTTTTAGGGCATGGTAAAGAAAAGACACCCCCATGCCCATTCACCAGTTAGTTTCAAAGGGGTAACGTGTTACGAAAAATTCTTTTTCACAGGAAGGTATTGCCATAAGCGCTGAAGCCCTGAGTGCATCAGGTTGTAGGTACGGGTCTATTTATTCAATGGAACAGGGAAACATTTTTAAATAAAGCACCCACTTGGAGGTTCTCATGAATGATATCAAAGATTATATATTATGCGATAACTGCAAGAATAAAAACTTTATCCGGGTCTACAACTTTGCTCTGCAGTTCAGGAAGGTAAATTTTTCAGATGACGTGATCTACGATGAGGTTTCAGAAGAACTCTATCAGTGCACTCACTGCCAAAAAATATTTACAAAACAACAAATAGACGCGCGCTTAAAGGAAATGGTCAATAAGAGATTGAGGTCTTTATCGGACAGCGAACGATGAGCCCGCTATGGAGCAGATCGAGGTTTATAATTCTTCTTCGCTCTCCTGGGAAAAGAATTGAAACTTGCATGATCCTATCTCAATCGTATCGAAATCATTTAAAAAGTGGCTATCTTTTATTGTCTCATTATTCACTTTGACCTTTGTTCTTCCGCTTGTTACGGTAAGAGCATAGCCATTTGGCCTTCGGCTGATTGTTGCCGCGGTAGGGGGCATAAACATACCGCCAAGTCGTACCTCTGAGGTTTCAGCCTTACCAATTTTGGTGAGTTTTTTCGTTAGTTTTATTTCGCCTTTTCGCGATCCATCGATAAAACTAATAATACCTAACATCTGTTTGTGAGATAATGCTTCCACTCCCTTTTCTTTGGCCTGCTTCTCTAGCAGTTCCTTATGCTGTGCGGTGTCAAGGATCATAGTCCTGTCTAGATCGGCCACTTTTATTTTGGCCTGTTCCTCTTGGGACATTGCAAAAAAAAGCAGGTGTTTGCCAACGGTAATCTTATCCTTGTGCTGTAATTTATGGGAGGCGATGATTTTATCATTGACAAATGTCCCGTTTGTGCTCTGTAGATCGGTAAGTATATAGATATCCCCACTTTTATCTATTCTGGCATGGAGACCTGATACAGCAAGGTTATCGATCACGATATCATTGCTGTCATTACGCCCAATGGCGAGGCTATCCTTGGTAAAAGGATATTCTTTAATCACCTTCTTGTTGAAGACTACTATAATCCTTGCCATAACATAAGCCCCTGTTTATAATTATCATAAAAAACGTGCGTTCTCATTATTTTTTTCTCGTGAAGTGAGGTAAAAGTTTGTTCAATATCCCTGATCTTTCGTCCTCTACCTGTTCTATGTACACCAAAGAGACAGTGGTATTGTCGTGGCCACCCCTTTCGTTGGCTTCATTTATTAGTTCCTGACAGATATGTTCCAGATCATCGCCTTGATTGATGATTCCCATTATCTCCTCATCCGAAACAAGATCAGTCAGCCCATCGGTGCAAAGTAAAAATCGATCCTTGTCCATGGGCTCGATCTCAAAAATATCTATATTTACGGTCTCAAGTGAGCCAAGATTTCTCGTAAGGATGTGCCGTAAGGGAGAGTTTTTTGCCTCTTCTTGGGAGATCAGCCCCATCTCCAGCTGTTCTGCTGCCATGTTATGTTCCTTGGAAAGGGGCTCTATGGCGTTACCCCTGAAAAGGTAGATCCTGCTGTCGCCCACATTGGCGGATATCACGGTAGAAGGCATGACTGCAAGGACTCCGATAGTCGTGCCCATCCCCTTGTATTCATCATATTCATTGGACATTTCGTAGATTACCCTGTTTGCCAATTTGATGCCGCTCAATATGTAGTTCCCCATCCGGCCCAGGGTATGATCCACGAAATCGAAAAGCTCATCTTTCGGGACCTCTTTCTTCATCCAATTTGTTATGTTTCTTTGAATAATATCTACAGCTACTTTGCTCGCAACTTCTCCTGCCGAATGACCTCCCATGCCATCGGCTATTATATACAAGCCGCGAGCGGTATCCATAGCAAAATAGTCTTCATTGCTAGCTCTTTGCAGGCCTGCGTCGGAAATGCCAGAAGCACGCAATTTCACCATTTCCCCCTATCTTTGAGATTCAACACTGCATTGATTGTGCTTTTTGCGCCCTCAGTGCATCAATTTTATGAGCTACGATTCTTATATATTTGCCTAATTCATTGACTGTTTGGAATCTATAGTCTGGATTTTTGGCCAGCACCTTGTCGACTATTTGCTCACAGGGCTTAATAACCCTTGGATTTATCGTGTGAGGCGATGGGTGTTTTACCTGAGTAATCTGGTAAAAGAGGCTATTGAAGTTTCCTCCTTGAAAAGGCAGTTCCCCAGTGAGAAGCTGAAAAAAGACCACACCAAGGGAGAATATGTCTGATCGAGCATCTATTTTGCCTGCCATAATTTGCTCAGGGGACATATAGTTTGGGGTACCGAGGATTATTCCGCTCCTCGTCTTTGATGAAGACATCGATTTTGCTATGCCGAAATCAGTAACCTTTATCCTGCCATTTTTTAAAAGCATTATGTTGGCAGGTTTAATATCCCTATGAATTACACCATTGTTGTGGGCATACTCTAAGGCATCAGCCGTTTGAGCGATAATATCCAAGATCTTACGGATTGGAAGCAGGCTATCCTTCTTGCAGTATCTATCTAGATCCTCTCCGTCCAAGAATTCCATGGCCATATAGGTGAGGTCGTAGTCTTCACCCACATCGTATATGGAAACGACACCGGGATGTGAGAGCTTTCCTGCTAACTCGGCTTCCCTGAAGAATCGCTCCTTTATCTCTTGCAGCTGATTTTCCTCAAATTCATCTGAGAAGCGAATCGTCTTGATGGCTAAAAGCCGATTTATCTTTGGGTCTCTTCCCTTATAGACCGTGCCCATTGCTCCTTTTCCGATTTCCATGAGTATCTCGTATCTTCCAACAGTGGGCTTTACCTCCAGGTCATCCGATATGACTATCTTCTCCTCCTTCCTTCCTTGGTAGGCACTCAACGGCAGAGAACCCATTATTTTTTTTAACTTCGGTATTCGCTCACTGAGGTCCTTAAACCCCTCGCCCCTCTTGTTGATATATTCATAGACAGAAATGGCCTTGTTGATCATTCGCTTACGCTCGTAGTCAAGCCCCAGATTGTAGACTATATCCCTTAGTTCATCATCAAGGGGGCATTTTCTGAATTTTTCAAAAGCAAGGTCAAGCAGGCCTTGGCTTTGAAGGCTTATGCCAAGCATTCGGTTGGTTTCTATGGCATCCTTGGACATAACCTCTTTGCCGATAAAAAGCAGGTCCTTCCCCATTATGGCGCAGTAGGTCACTGCCAGGGTAAAAATAATATAGATGGTCTTGAGCCAAACAGAAAAGAGCATGAAGAAAATAACGGCGGTCAAAAATACGAGAAAGATCAAGCCGGCGGTTATGCCAGTGCGGTTTAAATAGCTTACTTGGGAATGGAGAAATGTAGAGCCCAGCCCCAGCAATATCAAGATAAGGGCCTCTAGATATGCCATGAAATGAGGTCGCCTAAGGAAACGACCGTGCAGGAAATCCTCGATCACGTTGGCCATAAACTCGACCCTCGGCATGTGGGGGTCTACTGGGGTATCAACGAAAACCCCGCCTTTTGCGGTATAGCCGATGAGGACAATCTTGTCCTCAAAGACAGCCGGGACTTTTTTTACGTTCAGGAGATCCGCGAATGAATAGTAGGGAAACGATTGCCTGCCACCCCTAAATTTAATCAGTATTTCCCCATTGCTGACAGGTACGGGCTTTTCATTTACCATGAGCCCCCGGGCCTTTCCTATCACCTCTCCAGGTTGCTTATCGAGATAGTTCAGAACAAGCGAGAGAGGCAGGGAAGACATGAGGTGCCCCCTGAAGTTGATGAAAGGGATATGGGCCTTGCCCATCATTAACTCATTGGGGGAAAAATTTATGTGCCCTAGGCCATGGCCACTCTTCGAGAGCTCTGGAAACGGTGCGATTATTTCCTTCACAGATATGGCCTCTACATTTTTTGCTATCGTGTCCTTTTTTACTGTCTTACCGTTGAGAAACGACTCAGGCGGAAGCACTAATTCGGCATCATATTTTCCAAACGTTCCGAGCACTGGCAGGATGATATTTCCGGATGTCTCCACCATTTCGAAGAGAGTCCTGTCGTTGTCCAGGCGGTTTTCAATTTCCTTCAATCTGGCAAGTATCCACTCGTTTGCCTTCCCTGCCTCAACCCCATGATCTTTCTCTTTAATCTCATTGTAGAGATACCTTACTTCCTCAAGGGCCTGATTTTGTTCTTTTTCGCTGAACACAATATCGATGCCGATCAGCTTTGCTCCATTGTTTTTCAGGATCATAATCATCTCGGCTATCACATGTCTGGGCCAGGGCCATTGACCGACCTTGCGTATGCTCTTATCATCGATATTTACGATGGAAACCCTGCTTTCCCCGGGGTTGCGGGGTGTGTCGAGCCTCATCTCAATCTCATAGATCACCCCTTCAAGCGATTCAAAAAAGGATAAGGGAAAGAAGGAGAGATAGAGAAAGATTGAAGCGACAAGCGCGCCAATGTATAAATTAGCCTTTTTGTTTCCTATCTTCATTACTTGGGATATGATAAAGTTGGGTGTAGTAATTGATATAGGTTCATAGTTCTGCTAGCATGCTGAAAAGATATAAAAAGTCGTGCATAAGGAGCAAAAAATGTTTCAAGAATGTATATCAAATTAATAGATCTGTGTCAAAGAAAACAAATGTCGTTGGATGGCCCAGTGGATATACACCGTGCTCGGCGAGGTCACATCCAGCACAAACACGGGATAGCGCCATGTGAAGCAAGGCTCTCTCATCGGCAATTGCGTATCCTAGATAAGGATAATAGGGCCGCGATGTCAAGGATTAAGTGGTCCATAACAACCGAAGGTGATGTAGGTGGAGCAGGTAGAGCGTATTTATAGCGAGCTCATCAACGCTGGTGCCAGGGTGGTTCCGTATACTCAAGAATTGAACGAGTGGGAAGAAATTCTAAGGAAACCGAAGGGGTGATTGCTTTTTTCCTTTCATGCATTCCGGTGCCTTTATCGCTTATTGTGTTGAAATACCGTTTGAATGGTGATATAAAAACAGATAAGGGTAGATTTGATAACGACAGGTTAAGCAGGGATTTTGCAAATGGCTGATACGAATGTAGAGCCAATCAGGGGGCAATCCGAGAAGGATAACTTCGTCTCCCGGCGTAAACTTGGGGAATTATTGATAGAATCAGGTCTGCTTACAACCGAGAAACTACAGGATGCCTTGGAGACCCAGAAGAGCACGGGGAAAAGGCTGGGAGAGGTGCTCATCCATATGAAGATCATCTCTGAAGAGGAGATGTCCTTTGCCCTCGCTATGCAACTCAAGATTCCCTTTATTGATCTGGCGGAGGAGCATGCCGTAACGTATGAGATCATGGATACGATCCCCGAGGAAGTGTGTATGAAATTTATGTGTATTCCAGTGGGCATCAACAACAACATACTCGATGTCGCAATGGCAGACCCTCTTAACCTGAATATCATGAAGGATCTGCAATTTATCACCGGTTACAACATTCAGCCGGCTATTTCAACCCGGAGCCAGATATTTGATAAGATTCAGAAACATTTCCACCCCGAGAGGACTATTACCCAGGTTGCCGGTGAGCTTGCGGAGGAGGTGGGAATGGAATTTATGTCCGAGGAAAGCGAAGAGCAGAGGATCGAGGAGGAAGAGGAGGGAAGCATCGAGGCCCTCAAGGACTCGCCCTTCATCAAGATGGTGGACCTCATTATCAGGAATGCAATCAAGCAAGGTGCGAGCGATATCCACATCGAGGCCCAGGAAAATCAGGTAAGGGTGAGAAATCGCATTGACGGCGTTCTGCATGATTCAATCAAGCTTCCGAAGTGGACGCAACCCATCATCATCTCGCGTATAAAGGTGTTGTCGGGCCTCAATATTGCAGAAAGGAGGCTGCCCCAGGATGGGAGGATCAAGGTAAAGGCAAAGAACATGTCCATAGATCTCAGAGTATCAACGCTCCCAACTTACTATGGAGAGAAGGCGGTCATACGCATCCTGAACAAGGAAATTGCTTCACTCTCATTGGAGCAGCTCGGGTTCAGCCGCAAAAGCATGACCATAATCTTGAATTTCGTCCACCGCCCCCAGGGTATGGTTTTGATTACCGGCCCTACGGGAAGTGGCAAGACCTCGACCCTGTATGCCTGCTTGCAGGAGGCAAAATCCGATGAGGTAAATATCATCACTGTTGAGGATCCGGTAGAATTCGAACTTCCCGGCGTTAACCAAGTACAGATAAACGAGAAGGTCGGGCTTACCTTTCCCTTTGTGCTACGCTCAATCCTCAGACAGGACCCCAATGTGATTATGGTGGGTGAGATCAGGGATGAGGAGACGGCCGAGATTGGCGTCCAAGCATCCATGACGGGGCACCTGGTCCTTTCCACCCTCCACACGAATGATGCTCCCTCAGCAGTGACTCGTCTCGTTGATATAGGGATTCCCCCGTATATGATCGCTAACTCCGTGATTGGGGTGGTAGCCCAGAGGCTGGTCCGAACGATATGTCCTGACTGCAAGGAGGAATACATCCCATCTCGGGATTCTTTAGCAAGGCTCAATTTGGATCAAGATGAATTGCCCTTCAAATTCTATAGAGGGGCAGGGTGTTCATCGTGCAATAATAGCGGGTTCAAGGGGAGAACGGTAATTGAAGAGATCATGATCATGGGCCCTAAAATACGGGAACTGATTCAAGCGTCTGCTACGGCCGATACTATTAGGGAGGCGGCGATGGCAATGGGGATGAACACACTGGGCATGAGTAGTATCAAAAAGATAGAGATGGGAATTACCACCATAGAGGAGGTCTTAAAGGCGGTTCACGAAAAAGAGGAATTGACCACCATTTGTCCTCACTGCGGAAAGAATGTGAGTCTTGATTTCAGGGATTGCCCTTACTGCAATAAGCCCTTGGTTCCCATTTGCAGCAAATGTAACAGGATAGTTCAGCCGGACTGGGTTGTGTGTCCCTATTGCAGAAACAATCTTAAGTCTTAGCACAGCAAATAATCCCGTCTTTGTTTCTTGCTTGACTATCCTTTAAAAGTCTTTTACAATAAAAAAGTTAATAAATTTTGGTCATATACAGATGATTTTCCCTACGCACAACGCCCATGAACTGCAAATACCACCCCGATAGGAAGGCAGAATACTTCTGCGCGAGCTGTAACGCACCCCTGTGTAGCGAGTGCGTCGAGATGAGCTCATCAGGCGAGCCTTACTGCTATGAGTGCGCCATGCTCCACTCCATCAGCGAGGTGGGCACAGGCCTCAAGAAAAAGAAGGGCGAGTTAGAGAAGCGAAAGGAGAAGGCAAAGAAGCGCTGGGGACCCTTTCCCTACTTCGTGATCGTCTCTACCGTTCTGATCGCGGTCATGTGGGGGGTGATCCTCTTCGGCAAGCAGCCGGCCCCTCCTGCCTCAGCCGAGCTCGCCACCAACGAGCGGGTGCTGCTGTTCATGGTGGATGGTGCCATCAAGCGCTACGCCCTCTACAAGAGCAACACCTACCCCACAGCGCTCACCGAACTCCTGCCCGACTACCTGACCCTGCACAAGGGCGAGGCGGGCCTCCTTGAGCGGCTTAGCTACCAGAGAGACCCAAAGCTGGGCTACCGCCTCTGGCTCATCAAACCCGGCTCAGGGGAGATGAACCTGATCTTAACCCCTAAGGGGATCGAGTACACCGCCCCGGGAAGCACGGGGGCCTGAGATGAGACGGAGCACAGGCTTTACCCTGATCGAGGTCATAGTGGTGATCGCCATCTTAGGGCTCCTGGCTGCCAGCGCATTGCCGCTTTTCGCCACCTACCGGCAGCGTGCCTCAGGCGCTGAGGCCCAGGCCATGGTAAAGCAGATCCTGGAGGCCCAGATCATCTACTACCTGGAGCACAACAGCTTCTTTCCCGACAATGCTACCTATATCATCACCCACCCGGGAGGTGAGACCCCCGGGGGAGCCCAGGATGAGATCAAGGACAACCTCAACGTGGTGATCCCCACCGGCCACCGGCTCGACTTCTCCATCACGGGCATCAACGTGGGGGATGCATCTGCGATGGTCATCATCTCCTCGTTTCAGAACTCCTTTGCCATCTTCGCCAACGGGGAGACCTTCATCAGGGGGGAGGTGACTAAGGACGGGAAGACCACGATATTCTAGGGCTAACATTGTTCATAAATCCTGACATCCGAATATGAATCTCGAATCATTATTTCACAATTTTATCACCAGTGGCACCACCTCGTCCCACCCGGAGACCATCAGCAAATATCGCGTGCTGAACGCGGTTCTCCTTATCATCGTTGTTGCTACTCCGATTCTCGGCTTATTCTATTATCTCGTAGGAGCGGTCCTTCTCTTTTATATAGCCCTTAGTGCCGGCCTCTTAGGGATTCTGGGCATTATTCTCCTGCGGGGCACAAAGAATCTCATCCTCGTTGGAAATTTTGCATTTTTTGTGATTTGGGCCGTTCTTCTCGTCATCCGATGGAATACCGGGGCAATGAGCGAAGGCGGCATCGTCCTATTGTCCTGGATATGGAATGCCGCACTTTTGCTCATGGCCATCTTCATCACAGGGTATCTGTGGGGAACGATATGGGGTTCTGTGATATTTCTCGAAACTGGTGCAGCTGTGTATCTGTTTAGAAGGGGCCATGAATTTCCAAACCTCATACCGGCAGATATTACCCCTATCTATGCCTTGGGAGCATATTTGGCGGGCCTTTTAATCATTCTTTTGATTGCATTTCTCTATGAGAGGGAAAAAGAGAGCGCTGTTGAAAAGGAGCAGGTCAAATCACGAGGCCTTATTGAGTCAAAGAGGTATATCGATACCATCCTCGAGAGATTTCCCTTCCCAACCTTTGTGGTGGACCGAGAGCATCGCGTGATACAGTGGAATCGAGCATGCCAGAGGCTTACCGGGATCTCGGCCGAGAAAGTGATTGGAAAAAAGGTCCCCAATGCCCTGTGGGTGGACAACCAGTGGAGCCTGGCCGACATAATAATAGAGGATCCAGATTCCATTACAAAACGATTCCCTGAATCCATAATATCAAGGACAGACAGCGGATTTTTTGAGGTGGGGATCCCGCTTCCTTCTATAAGAGACGGCATCGATGCCGTTATTACGTTGGCGCCTATTTACGATGCAAACGGTTCGGTAAAGGGCGCCATAGAGACAATACAGGATGTGAGCAATCGCCAAGGGGAGACTTACAGGGAATACGAAGACCCCGAAGGGGACCTTAAACTAGACCTATACCCAGTTTTTAAGGTGAACTCCAGGGGTAAGGTAAGCTTCTGGAATAAAGCCTGTGAGGAGACCTTCGGTTACCCCTCCTCAAAGATGGTCGGCTCAAGCCCCTTCCGACTTGTCTCAAAATCAAGCAGAGAATTATTTAAGGAAACGATACTACGGGTATTTAAGGGAGAGTCCTTTGTCGGGAAGGAATGGAAATGCTATTCATCATCGGGAAAACCAGTAAATGTGTTGGTTAATGCCTATCTGGCTCGCTCCGCTGATGGGAAGCCCAAGGAATGTGTAGTGATAAATACCGTTATTACAAATCTCACAGAGCGAATGAGGCAGTTGGAAAGGGATTCCTTTGAGACCAAGGAAAGGTTTAAAAGCATGGCCGATGAATACGCCCTTCTACGGAAGAACCTCGCCACGTACATCCGAAAGAAGAATGGGAATTGAGAAAGTTGGGCAGGGCATTAAAACAAAACGACATAAAAACAGTACAAAAACGGTGGAAAGCCTTGATAGATAAGGAGTGTTAAAGCACTTCATAGGCCATAATCTCTTCGCTTTTCCCCTTCACCTTTTTCCGTCCAATCTCTTTTATATCGAATTTACCCTTAACGTTCCGGTATGTCTCTTCGCCAATGAGGATCTGGTTTGGTTGTGCTATCGATTCTAATCGCGCCGCAATATTCACAGGATCTCCGATCACCGTATAGTCCATTCTTCGAGGAGAACCGATATTCCCTGCCACCACTCGGCCCGTATTTATCCCGATGCGAATGTCGAATGTCCTCGATGGGCTTCCTTTCTCCGTCATCATTTCCCTGAGTTTTGCTCTCATCTCTTTGGCCGCAAGTATTGCCCTTTCGGCATCATCGTCCCTTTCCATGGGGGCCCCGAAAACGGCCATCATTCCGTCTCCTATATATTTATCGAGCGTACCGTCATAGCTAAAGACTACATCCGTCATTACCGAGAAATATCTATTCAGGATGATATTCGTCTCTCGGGGGGAGATCTGCTCAGCGAGCCTGGTGAATCCAACTATATCCGTGAAAAGCATAGTTGCGGTTACCTCGTTGGCCTCCATCACATTGTCCTTCGTCTTCTGGCTTCCCTTAAGGATCATTTCTACCACCTGGGGAGAGTGAAATCTCTCGAGGCGTCTCCTCATCATCTCTTCTTCTCTGATTTGTTGATTCAGACTCGCCTGCTCAATTACCATGGCCATTTGGCTTCCGATTGCCTTCAGCAGCTCGAGGTCATCTTGATTGAATTGATTATCAAAGCGGATGCTATCAAGTTGGATTACGCCGATGATCTTTTCCTTTCTCCAGAGAGGCACGCACATCGCTGATCGTATTTGTTGAAGAAAGAGGCTTTTGGCGCCGTTAAATCGGGAATCAGCCATGGCGTTTGATGTGAGGACTGCAACCTTGTCGCGTATCACCTTTTCGACGATCGTTGTGCTTGCCCGCAACTTTTTGTTTTTTATCTCATGATCGCCCTTAGATTTCACTACCACGGGAAGGAGTTTTTCCCTTTTTTTGTCTCCGGTCAGGATCAAGAACCCGTAATCCGCGTCAATCACCATAAAGATGAGATCCATTATTTTTTCCAGGAGCTCCCTGAAGTCTAGGATCGTGTTCAACTGGCGGCTGATTTCATAGAGCACAAAGAGGACCTTATTGCTTCTCTCTAGCGAGGAGAGTTCGGATTGTATCCTGGATTGGACCTCGGCCTTTTCAGGAAGGGCTGAGATTCCTGTTTTCAGCGGACCCGCGTGTTTTTCAATGGAAATAAGAAGTTCCTGGGAGTCAAATGAGCTGCTTTGCGAGGAGCTTTCTATAATCTGCTTATTATCTTTTTCGAAATCAGCGTCCAAGGCGAGAACCAAGGATTCGGATTCCTCCGGGGATAATGCCCCCTCCTTTTTTTCGAAAAATACGAGGCTCTTGGGGCCAATCTTTATCTTGTCGTTGTTTTTTAGGGTAATGCTCTGAACGGGATTACCGTTCACAATCGTGCCATTGTAGCTGCCTAGGTCGGTGAGGATATAACCCTCCTTGGTGATCGTTATATGGGCATGATGGCGCGATATGGTCCTATCCGAAAGGATAAGGTCATTGTCCCTATCTCTTCCTATATTCGTGGTGGTCTTCTCTATAGGGATGGTTTGGTTTGTCCCGTCATCGCTAATAATAGTAAGTATGGGCATGGTCTTATGAACAGCGGTTACTTGAATAATAGCAGGATAACAGTAATATTATCCTTTCCCCCTGCGAGCTTTGCTTTTTCTATCAAAGAAATGCCTGCTTTTTCAAGGGATTCAGCTCTTATAGATCTTAATGCTTCCAATATCTCCGCATCGTCGAGCATATCGTACAGCCCGTCTGAGCAGAGAAGGAACAAATCCTTCGCACGTATCTCGACAGGGAAGATATCCACCTTTATATTGGCCAAATGCCCAATGCCGATGGCGCTTGTTAGTATATGTTTCTGAGGATTAGAAGAGGCCTCCTCCTTGGTAAGGAGCCCCATACTCTCCATTGCCCCGGCCACGGTGTGGTCCTTGGTGATTTGCTCTATGTGGTTATCTCTGATACGATATAGGCGGCTGTCTCCAATATTGATGACCGCAAGGAGATTTCCCTCGATAATGATACCTACAAGGGTTGTCCCCATGTCCTCTATCGAGCGATTTTGACTTGCGAGGCCGCGAATCTTTTGGTTTGCCGAGTTGGCCGCTGCCAGGAGACGATTTTGCTCCAGCGATAGCTCCTTCCGGTAGGGAATGGGCCAAGTGAGGTCTTCTGATCGAGAACGAGTTACGAATTCCTCTATATTGCTGATCGCCATCTTACTGGCTATCTCGCCACCTGGATGCCCACCTATCCCATCGGCAACGAGGAACAGCTTCTGCTCAGGATTACAGAGATAGCAGTCTTCATTTTTTGTGCGAAAAAGGCCTCTATCAGATATTCCGTAGTAAGTGAATTGCATCGCTACCCTTGTGTGAGAAAATTGCCTTCATCCTAGTGATAGTGGAAGATCTATCTGAAAAAAAGGGGGCACGTCAAGGGGTTCTATCGTCTGCCTTTGCGGGATGAATTGCAAATAACGCTTCTACCAAAGCCAGTTACCATTCTTATCCCATCGGCTGTTGTATTGGATTCCGATCTTTGAGAGCACGTACTGGTAAAGGAAAAGCCTGTTACCCTTGAAATAGCCGAGATTTACGGATTGTTGGTGTGGTGTAAATCCTTGGCTCTTTGCCTCTGAGAGTGACATGGTTTTAGCCGTCTTCCCGGCAACTGCGTCATAATCAAAGTGAATGGAATGGTAGCGCTTATCCTCTAAGGTTACCACAACCACGGCATTTTTAGGTATCTGCTCCTCAATGGTGACGTAAATGCCCAGAAAAAAGGCTACCAACAACAGGCATATTACGATAACGACTGTTATTTTACCGTGCTTTCCCACTGTTTGCTTTCCTGCATCTACCTCTTTTTGCCCTTACAAAGGCGGGCGGCAATGATTTTCTGACTCCGGTGTTCACCCCGTACCCCCAAGATCCGTTGCATAGGATATAAACGGCAACGTTCTTTAGTGACCAAGGTAAACAAAGACAATTACCTATACATGCTTTTCAATCCAAAGTCAATTTCCTTTTAAGCGTCTCCCTCGTTGATCATAGAACTGGGATCGATTGCGTGTCATGAATATTCAACGGGCTTCATAGTAGTCCTTATACCATTTGATAAATTCCCTTACGCCCCTCCTGATTGGCGTCTTTGGGTTGAAGCCCAAGATCTGTCTCGTCTTCTCTATATCGGCATATGTTTCAGGAACATCGCCGGGTTGCAGGGGCAGAAAGTTTTTTTCTGCCTCCCTGCCCAATTCCTCCTCTAGTATCGAGATAAGTTCCATGAGTTGCACAGTGCTCGAATTACCGAGATTAAAAAGTTCATATGGAAACGGGTTATCCAGTGCGGAGATAGTGCCATCCACGATATCTGCTATGTAAGTGAAGTCCCTTTTCATGTTTCCGAAGTTATAGATATCAATAGGCCTTCCTTTCAGGATTGCCTTGGTAAAGAGAAAAAGCGCCATATCAGGTCTTCCCCACGGCCCATATACGGTAAAATAACGAAGGCCGGCTAGAGGAATACCGTAGAGATGGCTATAGGTATATGCAATGAGCTCATCGGCCCTCTTAGTCGCCGCGTATAAGGAGATTGGGGTATCAACAGTATCCCCGATGCTGAAGGGGAGCTTTTTATTCCCCCCGTATACCGAGGATGAGGATGCAAACACGAAATTGGTAACCGGGAATTTCCTAGCTATCTCCAGAACGTTAAGAAAGCCCTTCACATTGCTTTTCTCGTAGATAAAAGGGTCCTGAATCGAGTATCTTACTCCGGCTTGAGCGGCGAGGTGACAGATCCTGTCTATATGGTGATGAGAGAATATTTCCTGTAAGATCTCGAGATTGCAAATATCCTCTCGGTAGAAGACGAAACGGCTCTGTGACAGTATCTGCTTGAGTCTGGCCTCTTTAAGGGAAACCTCATAGTGCGGGTTGAGGTTGTCTATGCCTATCACCCTGTCGCCTCGTTGGAGAAGCGCTCTTGCAACATGAAAGCCGATGAAACCGGCTGCGCCTGTCACGAAAATGGTCTCTTTATTTACTGACAACTGGATACTCGAAATTTTATAATGTGAAAGTAACTGCCCTATAACATTGGAGATCGAAAATCCAATTCAGCTCCGATAGTCTGCATTTATCCTTATGTAATCATAGGTGAGATCACAGGTTATGATCCTATCCCCCCATCTTCCCTGATTCAGATGGATAGTTATCGTTACTTCTTTCCCTTTCATCCTTTCAGATGCCTCCTGTTCAGCCTCAACGCTGATCATCGTTCCGCTCTCTACAATCTTGATCCCCTCAATCCAGAGCTGAACCTTACGCTCCTCAATCTCTATTCCAGCCCTTCCGAGAGCGGCCATAATTCTCCCCCAATTGGCATCGTGGCCAAAGACCGCTGTCTTCACCAGATTGGAGTTGGCTACTTCCTTTGCGGCCTTTCGTGCATCGGTTTTTGTTGCTGCCCCGTTCACCTCAATAATAATCACCTTTGAGGCACCCTCCCCATCTTTGGCGATCATATAGGCGAGCTCAGCCATTACAGAACGAAGGTCCTTGCCAAATGCCTCTAAGTCCTTTCCCCCCAACTCTCCGTTTCCTGCAAGGCCATTGGCAAGGATAAGGGCCATGTCATTGGTGCTTGTTTCGCTATCCACGGTAATTCGATTGAAGGTGGCGTCCACGGCTGGAAGGAAGAGCCGCGATAAGGTATCAGGGTCAATGTTTATGTCGGTGAGGAGAAATGAGAGCATCGTAGCCATATTGGGCATGATCATGCCCGCTCCCTTTGCTACACCCATGAGGTGGTAGGGTTTCCCGCCCACAGTGCCCTCACGAAAGGACATCTTAGGGAATGAATCCGTGGTCATGATGGCCTGCGCCACGGATTCAAACCCGTGGGGCGATAGAGTGTTTATAATGCCCGGAATGGCCGCTTCTATGAGATCTACCCGCAGGTAAGTGCCGATAACCCCTGTGGAGGCAACAACCGTTTCACTCTGATCGATATTGAGACCCTTGGCGACGATATTCGCTATCCTGGTGGCATCATTGAGGCCTTGAATGCCCGTACAGGCATTGGCACAGCCGGTATTAGCGATAACTGCCCGGATAAAACCCTTTTTGATCCTCTCCTCGCTTAAGAGTACCGGAGCGGCCTTAATCTTATTAGTGGTAAATGCCCCTGCCGCAGCCGCCCTTTTTTGGGAGACGATCAATGCAAGATCCAATTCGCCCTTTTTTCCCAGGCCACAAGAACTTGCGGATGCAAGAAATCCCGGTATCGAGTAGCCCTTTTCTCTTTTCATCGGCCGCAGCAATATTTATACTTCTTTCCACTCCCACAGGGACATGGATCATTCCTGCCCACCTTGGGAGATTTCCGCCTGACCGGCGAGCTCCCGCCATCACCTCCATGGCTGAGAACCATTTGCCTTTTTGGAACTGCAATGGTGGGCTGTTCCTGAGCGGGTATCCGCAACTTAAAGAGCATCTTCAAGGTATTCTCCTTTATCCCCTCCACCATACCAAGGAATATCCCATAACCCTCCTTCTGGTATTCTTTGATGGGGTCCATCTGACCGTAGCCCCTGAGGCCAATTCCTTCTTTCAGCTGATCCATGGCGAGGAGATGATCAATCCATATATCATCAATCGCCTTCAACATGGCAATCCTATGAAGAAAGGTAAAGGTTTCCGGGTCGATGTCCTTTTCCTTTTGCTCATAAATATCCATGGCTCTCGACGTTAAGTTCTCTAAGAGAGATTCCTGAGTCATGTCATTGAGCTGTTCCTTAGGAAAGTGAGGTATGAATCCGAACATAGTATACATATACTCGGATAGCGAACTGAGATTCCATTGCTCTGGAAAAACCTTGGGATCAATGTGTGCTGTTACGGCATTCTCTATTACCTCTTCAATCATGCTCACCACATTTTCCCTCAGGTTGTCGTCCTCTAGGATCTCTCTCCGTTGTCCGTAAATTACCTTTCGCTGTTGGTTCATCACATCGTCATACTCAAGGAGATTCTTCCGGATGTTGAAGTTGATCCCCTCAACCCTTTTCTGCGCTCCCTCGATTGCCCTGGAAATGATGGCATGTTCAATTGGCTGGCCTTCATCCATGCCGAGCTTGTCCATTACCGAGGAGATCCTCTCTGATCCGAATATCCTCATTAGGTCATCTTCAAGGGAAAGGTAGAACCTGGAGGAACCGGCATCCCCTTGACGCCCTGAGCGTCCTCGAAGTTGGTTATCAATTCTTCTGCTCTCGTGCCTCTCGGTGCCGAGCACATGTAAGCCCCCCAGCTCAGCCACAGCTTCACCGAGCACAATGTCGGTTCCTCTGCCGGCCATATTGGTGGATATGGTGACGGTCCCCTTTTGTCCCGCTTGGGCGATGATCTCCGCCTCTTTCTCATGGTTTTTGGCGTTTAATACCTGGTGCTTGATGCCCTCGTTTCGGAGCATCCTGCTCAGCATCTCCGACTTCTCAATAGATATGGTCCCGACCAGTGCCGGCTGACCTTTGTCATGCAATTGCTTTATTTCCTGGACAACCGCCTTGAATTTCTCCTTCTCGGTTTTATAGATAACATCTGGATTATCCATCCTGATCATTTTCTTGTGTGTGGGGATGATGAATACATCGAGATCGTAAATCTTCTTGAATTCCGGTGCTTCCGTATCAGCAGTACCCGTCATTCCTGCTAGCTTTTCGTACATCCTGAAGTAGTTTTGAAATGTTATGGTAGCCAGTGTTTGATTCTCCTCCGCGACATTCACGCCTTCCTTTGCTTCAATTGCCTGATGCAAGCCATCGCTCCACCTTCTGCCAGGCATGAGCCTGCCGGTGAACTCATCAACGATGATAATCTGTCCATCCTTGACCACGTAATCCACATCCTTATTGAAGAGCCAGTATGCCTTGATGAGTTGTTGGGAGGCATGCATTCTATCCGATGATTCCCTGTATAGTTCCTCCAGTTCCCGTATCTTCCTCTTCTTTTCCTTGAAATTTAAATGGGGGTCACTCTCTATATCATGCATCCCTTGGCCCAGGTCGGGTATCACGAAGGCATCTTGTTGATCTCCGGACAATAGCCTAAGGCCCTTGTCCGTTAGTGTTGCGCTATGATTTTGTTCCTCGATAACACAATAGAGCTCCTCGTCCAGTGCATAGAGGGCCTTTTGTGATGAGAGAAATGACTCCATCCTATCGATCCTTTTCTTTAATCCCGGATCGTTTGCTATGAGACCGAGAAATTGTTGATTCTTTGGGCTTCCCCTCTTCACCTGAAGGAGAAGCTCTATCGTATCATCATCAAGGTTATCCTCCTTCATCTGCGTCTCAGCCCTGTTAAGGATAGTTCTGATCATCCTGTCCTGTTGCTCCTTGAGTTTCAGGATCATGGGCTTGAGCAAGGAATAAAAAACATCTTCGCTATGTTCGACGGGTCCCGAGATGATGAGGGGGGTTCTCGCTTCATCGATGAGAATGCTGTCCACCTCGTCAACAATGACGTAGAAGAGCTCCCTTTGCACGCAGTCATCTATTGAAAGCTTCATGTTATCCCTGAGGTAGTCAAAACCGAATTCATTATTGGTGCCATAGGTAATATCGGCGCTGTAAGCGAGCTTCCTTTCCCGGTCATCCATGCCGTGCACAATAACCCCCACCGACATCCCCAAGAAGTGATAGATCCCGCCCATCCACTCTGCATCCCTCTTAGCAAGATAGTCATTTACGGTCACGAGGTGGCTGCCCTTCCCCATGAGGGCATTGAGATAGAGGGGCAGGGTGGCGGCCAAAGTTTTTCCTTCGCCGGTCTTCATTTCCGCAATCTTACCCTGGTGGAGCGCTACACCTCCGAGGAGCTGGACATCGAAGTGCCTCATTCCAAGAGCCCTCAATGAGGCCTCTCGCACGGCGGCATAGACCTCCGGAAGGATTTCATCGAGACTCTCGCCCCGTGCGATCCTTTCCTTGAATTCCCCTGTCTTGTCCCTTAGTTGGTTATCGCTCAGGCTCTGACAATATGCCTCCAGCTCATTGATTCGTGTAACGAGTGGGGCAAGTTTTTTCAGCTCTCGTTCGTTTTTGCTTCCAATAAATGTTTTCAGTACACGAGCAAGCATACCAGCAATTTCCTTCTTCAACTGTTTTTCTGATTAAACCTTTTTATAGCTAAAAATTCAAGCGTCAAGTAAGGGTATTGTCTATTGGCTAGAGCAGCACATATCGAGCGGAAGTCTGATGTTGGGTTAGTTCAGGATATAACGGAGGGGATTTACAGGGATGCCATTTAGGAGCACCTCATAGTGAAGGTGCGGGCCGGTGCATCTTCCGGTGTTTCCAACCTTTCCGATCACCTGCCCTCTCTTCACAGATTGTCCCTTGCTCACACCTAACTTGTGGAGATGGCCATACCTCGTCAGGAGGTTATATCCGTGGTTAATCGCGATCATCTTTCCAAAGTTGCCTTCCCTGCCAGAAAAGACCACAAATCCATCTGCGGGGGCAACTATCGGCGTACCGATCATGGTGGCAATGTCAAGCCCCTTGTGAAATTCCCTTTGATTGGTAAAGGGGGACTTCCTGTAACCAAATCCCGAAGAAATCCAGCCATTCGTTGGCCGTATCGAGGGGGTACAGGCCAGAATGGATTTCTGTTCTCGTAAAAAATTGCTTAACTCCGCTTGGGATCGAGAGGTTACCGCGATTTCCGTTTCGAGATTTTCAAGGGATTTATGCGTTTGGGAGATGAGTTCCTTGTCGACCTCATCAAGTCGGTAATCCGATGTGAGGGTATTGAGGTTTGACCCTCCGAGCCCGAAGAATTGTTCCTGTTCGTCCGCAGGATTGAGGTTTGTCATAATCCGTAGCTTATGATCGAATTCCTGGATCTGGGCCATTTGTTGATTGATAGTAGTAATCTTTTTGCATAGCTCAATGAGTTGAATCCTTTGAGTATTGTTCTCCTTTTTCAGGCTCTCTAGTTGTGAGGTCTTCATTTTTATCTTTGTGTAGTCATTCACAAGCAAACAGACCCCTATACTTATCAAAACGAAGATGCTGAGGAGAAGGCGAATAAAACCCAAGGAAACCTTGATCTTCCTTACCTTGTTTGAACCTCCGGGAAGAAAGAGTATTGTGGCTTTTTTTGATGCCATAGTAATACTATGAAATCGTAACAGATTAGGCTCTGGAGGCGGCAACCGGATTCGAACCGGTGTAAAACGGTTTTGCAGACCGCTGCCTTAGCCACTTGGCTATGCCGCCTATCCATGGAGCGGGAAACCGGGCTTGAACCGGCGACCGTCACGTTGGCAA
>Ga0307422_1000340_pt1 | contig 27488 bp, 21 predicted proteins | sample SalMarWE160290MG_FD_202153 | JGI IMG/M metagenome (GOLD analysis project Ga0307422, IMG submission 202153) | Salt marsh sediment microbial communities from the Plum Island Ecosystem LTER, Massachusetts, United States - WE1602-90 | ecosystem: Environmental > Aquatic > Marine > Intertidal zone >...
AAATCCGATTCCTTATATCAAGAGAGCTACAAAGATACAACTATATTCAATAGCGCGGAAGGAATCCTCGATTCTCTTATGTTCGATTCAAAAGTCTTAATGGATGAGATTCTCTGGAGAAAATCACATTTCTGTTTTGAGAGAGGTTACGCTCTTACGGATAATAGCGAAAAGAAAGAATGGTATAAAAGGGGAGAGAAATTGGCAAAATTCGCCATCGATAAAAACCCGGATAATCCTGAAGCTTATTTCTGGTTCGCTACAAACAAAGGAGTAATAGGAAAAATCAATGGTGTTTTGAATTCTTTATTTATGGTAGACGACTTAAAAAAGAAAGCGGACACAATAATAAAACTTGACCCCGAACACGCGGGAGCACATATGCTTCTCGGAGAAATTTATAAATCACTACCCGGTCTATTCGGAGGAGATAAGGGAAAAGCGATAGAAGAGTTCAAAACAACTATAGAGAATGATTCTCTTTACACGGCTGTGTATGTAAGCCTGGCTAAAACTTATAGAGATATAGGAGAAATTGAGGAAGCAAAAAAAACACTTAATAAATTATTATCGTTTAAGACATCACGCGACAGGAGACGTTTTGAATTATATGAAAAAGAAGACGCGGAAAAACTACTAAAAGAAATAGAAGAAAAACAATAATTCAGGTAAAACACTAAATAAACTAAAAACCCATTTTTTACAGAAACGGAATATTTGTACTTGCCACACGCAAAAAAAATTGGCGTTTAATTCATAGCCAATTAATTTTTTCGTATAATTTTTAACACTAATTCAAAAAGGGGATGTGTGGTCGGGATTCAAAAATATAAAGATCTTTCTTCTCCGATAGTAGTTGCCTCACCATGTCCCGGGTAAACAATCGTTTCATCGGGTAAATTCATTAATTTTTCTCTGATGCTTTTAAAAATTGCTTCTTCGCTTCCTCCGGAAAAAGCCGTATTACCCCATCCCCCTGCAAACAAAGTGTCTCCTGAAAAAAGATTGTTTTCTAAAAGAAAGGAACAACTGCCAGGAGTATGCCCGGGAGTGTGAATTACCGAAATCTCTTTCCCTTCAAATGGGATTTTTTCTCCGTCTTCAAGCTCTCTATCTGCAACATCTATCATATCTAAAGAATGTATCACGACTTCCGCCGAAGTCGCTTTTGCTACCGCAGGCAATGCTCTAATATGGTCAAAATGATTATGCGTCAAAAGTATCAAATCTATTCGTAAATCCGAAACGGTTTTCAATATTCTATCTGCTTCTTCTCCCGGGTCTATAATAATTCCCTGTTCTTCACCAATAAGAACATAACAATTTGTCTGTAATAAACCGACTACTATCTTTTTTATTTGCATTTTAAAACCATTGATTATTATGAATACAAAAAGTCTAAACTTTGTCAAGTATAAAAAACCTCCTCAACCCACCACAAAAAATATTGAACCACAAAGTTCCCAAAGGACACAAAGCCACCCACACCACCAATATGAACTACAGATTACAAAAAATTATCGCAAGATTAAGGGCACTACAAAGCCCACAAAGAAAAAATAATGTTTTTCTAAACCCATTTCACACCTCGCAAAATTAACCTCACACTGAGAACACAAAGAACACAGAAAAAAAATAACTCACAGAGCCCACAGAGGTTTTTATTGTATTTCCCTTCCTAACCTCCTAACTTTCTAACATTCTAACGGTAAAAAATAACAACAAATTACACAAATTTTTTTGTGTCTTCGTTTCTTAGTGGCTAATCTTTTTTAAAAAAACAAAAAGTTGACCTGACATCTCCAACGGGGTGTTGACAAATGAAATAATATTGCTAATTTTATATATAATAGATATTTTAATATCTATTAAACAGGAGGTAAAAATGGATAGAAGAGATTTCTTTAAGAAAGTCTTTTCAGTTGCGGCTGTAGCGGGTATCTCTTCAATCACAAAATCGGTTCCTTTATTAGCAGCAGAGGCAGAAACTGCAAATAAAAAGCCTCCGGACCTTGTAGCGGTCAGAAACAGCACTCCCGAAAAAATGTTTGATAAAGGGATCGCGGCTTTAGGTGGAATGAAGAAATTCATACGCAAAGGGCAAACAGTCGTAGTTAAACCAAATATTGCCTGGATCGCGAATCCCGAAGGCGCGGCCGACACAAACCCTTTATTAGTAAAAAGAATAATAGAACAATGCTTCGGCGCGGGAGCCAGCAGAGTATATGTTTTCGACCATACATGCGATGATTCTTATACAACCTACAATGTTACCGGAATAGAAAAAGCTGCCAAAGAAGCAAATGCTACCGTAGTACACGCGAATAAGGAATCATATTATCAGGAAGTAAGAGTTCCGGGAGCTCACGCGCTAAAACAAGTAAAAGTACATGAGTTAATACTCGAAAGTGATGTTTTTATAAACGTGCCGATTTTAAAACACCACGGCAGCGCCAGAATGACATGCGCCTTAAAAAATCTTATGGGAGTCGTTTGGGATAGAGCTCATTATCATAGAACGAATCTTAACAGATGTATCGCCGAATTTCCTTTATATAGAAAACCTGATCTTAATATTGTCGATGCCTACAATATATTAACAGACGGACCAAGAGCCAAATCTCTCGAGCATGTCGTAAACAAAAAAATGCAGTTAATAAGCAAAGATATGGTAGCACTCGATGTCGCTGCTTCACAAATTTTAGGAGAGGAAGTAGAAAATATAACATATATAAAAATAGCAACTGATCTGGGGTTGGGAACCAGTAACTTAGATGAATTAAATATAAAGCGAATCGACCTGTAAATGAAAACAGGTAAGTTAAAAAAACTGCGCGTAATAATCGAACTTTTATTTTTTACAATTATAACTTCTTCTTTCTTTTTTTCAGAAACACTAAGGAATATACCGATCAAAACGCAAATGATTCCGCTAATAATATCTTTTATAAGTGAAGGTTTCATTTTATCTTTGATTTTACTTGCAATAATAGCCACAGTTACATTAACATTCGGAAGAATTTACTGTTCCTTTTTCTGCCCTCTCGGCTGCTTCCAAGATATTTTAATAAGAATAAAAAATCCGGCAAAAAAGAAAGTAAGATTCAAATATCACAAACCTTTAACGACATTACGCTTAACAATACTTACTTTAACAATAGTAAGCGTAATTTCGGGAAGCCTTTATATCGTTGGGTACTTGGATCCGTATAGTATTTTCGGAAGGTTGGTTAATTACATTATAAAACCGATTATATCTTTCATAAACAACAGCGGCGAATTAATCCTGAGAAAAGCGGATATATACTGGTTTAATATAATGAACTTCCCGCAAATCAAAATATTAGCTATAATTCCTTTTATATTAATTTTAGGTATAATTATATATTTATCTTTAAAAAGAGGCAGGTTATACTGTAATTCTGTATGTCCTCTCGGAACTTTCCTCGGAATATTTTCGGTTCGCTGCTTATACAAAATAGAAATAGATAAATCGAGCTGTACCTCCTGCGGTATCTGTGAATCCGTTTGTAAAGGAGAATGTATAAATTCAAAAGATAAAACTGTAGATAATTCCTCTTGCGTAAGATGTTTTAATTGTCTTAACGTTTGTCCATCTTCCGCAATTAAATATAAACCATCGATAACGATAAAAAAAGTTCAAACCGAAAAAAAACAAAATATCGCCAGAAGAAATTTTATTTACTCATTTCTTGGCATTTTAGGTTTTTCAGGAATAAACTTATTCCTTAGAAATAAAAAAACACCTATGAAGAATTATTCTCCGCCACCAACTCCACCGGGAAGCATAAGTCTCGATAAATTCATAAGCAAATGCACCGCCTGTTATCTCTGTGTAAACAATTGTCCCACAAACGTACTCCAACCTTCTCTGTTTCACTACGGCATCAAAGGTGTTTTTATCCCTTACATGGATTTTTACAGCGGATATTGCTCTTATGAATGCACTAAATGTCTGGAAGTGTGTCCGACAGATGCTATAATGCCTCACACAAAAGAAGAAAAGAAAACAATACAAATAGGAAGAGTCAAATTCATTAAAGATTTCTGTGTTGTGTATAAGAACAATACTAACTGCGGAGCCTGCGCTGAAATATGTCCCACAGATGCCGTAAGAATGACCCCATATAAAGGTTTACTTTTAATACCGTCGACAAGACCCTCGATTTGTATCGGTTGCGGAGCATGCCAGAATGTATGTCCGGCAAAACCGGAAAAAGCAATAGTAGTAGAAACAAATATAGTCCATAAAAAAGCAAAAAAAGCGGAGTTCAGAAGAAGGAAAAGAGGTGAAGAAGAATCAGAAGGATTTCCTTTTTGAAAAAACAAATTTGCCAAATTTATCTAATTGAAGAATTATTTTAATTACCATAGATAAACCTTGACAAAACAATTTTTTTTCCTTATTTTCTAAAAAAGAAGGAGGTTTATGTGAGTAAAATCAGATATATATGGCTTTACTTGTTATCGTTTTCTTTATTTTTACCTGCGAATCTGAATGCTGAGAGTATTGGACTACTACGTTTTAAACCGTTAGGAATAGAAAGTAACATAACTGAAGCAATTTATCAACTCTTAGAATCAGAACTGATCTCATACGGACATATGGTAATATCACAAGAAAAAATAGATGAAGAACTTGGCAGAAAAGTAGAATGCTACAACAAACAATGTGCCGCGGAAACAGGTATTCAAATGGGTCTTGAAAAAATAATATTCGGCTCCCTGACCAAGATAGGCGAAAAGTATATTGTTTTAGCGAATGTTGTTGAGTCTAAATCGGGCGAAATAGTTTTTTCGGATAAAGTCACCTCAAAAACCGCGGAAGACTTGGACGTCTGTATATCCCGTCTCGCAAAATCCATTGAGTACGGCAAAGAAGTAGAAAAAACAGCAGAGGTAGGTAAAATCACTGAAGAAGAAATGGAAATAGGGGCAAAAAGAAAGAAAGCCTTTTTCGCCAGCGGACCCGGGTTTGGAATGGGCATACCGGTGGTAGGCTACGGTGATGCCAGTAATAATGTTATAAATTATTATGGCTTTAAAACCTGGTATGAAACTCCTAAATTCGCCGCGGAAGTCGACTGGTACTTTGGATCCTCCGGAGCGGTAGACTTCGATTTAAATGAGTGGTCACTTGGAATATCTCTAATTTATTTCTTCACGACAACAGATTTTTCCCCCTATTTAAGTTTGGGTGTAGAGAGAAAAAGTATATCCGTAGACTATTTCGAATACACTTCAGGATTAGCCTTGCAGGCCGGAGGAGGCTTAGTTATATTCAGGACATACGATTTCAGGCTTGTACTCGACGGAAGATTTTCAACATCTCTTTTTGGTGTAGGAGAAGCGGAGGGACCTCACTGCGCTATGAGAATAGGAGTCAATTTACTTTATAAGAAAGATAAAGGGGGAGGATGTTCCGGGGGCTGTGTAGGTTTTTAAAGATTAAAATCTACGTGAAATCGTTATTAAATCTCTTACTGCGACCAAACGCAAAAAGCCAAGATATCAACAACCATTGACAAACAATCGATAATAAAATATATTCAACAAATGAATTTTTCTATTCAGAAGTGGAGATATAATTGAAATCGCTAAAAAGGTTTACGGAAAGAACCAAAAAAATCCAGAAGTTAAGAAAAATCTTAAAAAGTTATAAATCTGTCCTTGTCGCCTTTTCAGGAGGCAGCGACAGCAGTTTTCTTTTGAAAGCAGCCATAGATTTTCTTGGGTTTGATAATGTCCTTGCTGTAACCGTCAAATCCGAATTTATACCGGAAAAGAAAATTAAAGAAGCTGAAACCGTGGCGAATTTTATTGGGAGTACATGGAAAATGGTTGAAATTCCAATTCTTTATGAAAGCCATTTAAATATGAATCCGCCCAAAAGATGTTATATCTGTAAGAAAACAATGCTCAAGCATTTAAAGAAGACCGCAAAAAAAGAAAAGTTGAATTACTTAGTAGAGGGATCGATAATGGAAGATAAAAAAGAATTTCGTCCGGGAACTAAAGCTATAAAAGAATTAAAAGTTAAAAGTCCTCTAATGGAAGCCGAATTTACAAAACCGGAAATAAGAAAATTGAGCAGGAAACTATCTTTACCGGGCTGGAATCAACCGTCTTTTACATGTCTCGCGACGCGGTTCCCTTATAAAACAAGGCTTACAAAGAAAAATTTAAAAAGAGTGGAGCAGGCTGAAGATTTTCTCGCGAACAAAACCTTCAAAAAACTTCGCGTCAGACATCACGGAAACATAGCAAGAATAGAAATTCCGGAAAAAGACTTTGATAAGCTCCTGTCACATAGAAAAAGCATTATATCCGAATTTAAAAAAATCGGATACGATTACATAACTCTCGATATAGAAGAATATAGAAGCGGTAGTATGGATATTAAAATAAAAAATTAGATAATTTTTGTAACTATAATGGATAAAAATAAAATAAAAAAATTACTCGAAGAAGTCAAAAAAGGGAATAAAAGTATAAAAGAGGCATTAACTGTTTTAGAAAATTTACCCTTTATCGATCTGGACTTCGCGAAAATAGATACTCACAGAGAACTCAGAATGGGAGCGCCTGAAGCTATTTACTGTATGAGTAAAACCACAACACAGATAATGCAAATCATAGGAAAAATGAAAAATGATTCTAATATTTTGGCTACAAGAGTTCCCGAGAAATCACTTAAAAAAATAAAAAAAACTTACCCGGAAGCGAAAATTTATCCTGAATCAAACCTCGTCTTTATTGGTAAATTTCCCAAAAAAACTTTTGGAAAGATAATGATAATAACAGCCGGCACTTCAGATATACCGGTAGCAAGGGAGTGCGAAATAACCGCAAAATCGATGGGAATAAAAACAGAAACAATATTCGACGTAGGAATCTCCGGAATACACAGATTACTCAGCATTAGAAACAAACTAAAGGAAGCAGATATTGCGGTAGTGATTGCCGGAATGGAAGGAGCTCTTCCTTCGGTAGTAGCAGGACTAATCGACACTCCGATAATCGCGGTTCCAACTTCAATCGGCTATGGCGCGAGTTTTAAAGGTATCGCCCCCTTACTGACAATGTTAAATTCCTGCGCACCCGGCATCAGTGTTGTTAACATCGATAATGGATACAGCGCCGGATTCTTCGCGGCAGCGGTTATAAAAAAACTACTTAAAAGGGAGACCGAATGAAGAACTCAAAAGAAAGAATTCTATATATAGATTGTTTTTCCGGAATAAGCGGCGATATGTTCCTCGGAGCTCTTCTTGATGCTGGTATAAACGAAAAAACATTCAAAAGCAAGTTAACGAAGATTTTGCCTTCAAATGCTACAATAAAAATCCGGAAAGAAAAAAAGGGTGATTTTACAGGAAAAAGATTTAAAATAGAATTATCAAAAAAAGAAAAAAAGGCAAGACACTTAAAAGATATAAAAAAAATGCTGGATAAATCCAAACTGGATGAAAAAATCATTAAAAAAAGTAAAAAAATGTTTGAGGAACTCGCGGAAGTTGAGGCTGAAATCCATGGAACAACGAAAGAAAAAATACATTTCCACGAAATAGGCGCTATAGACTCGATAGCCGATATCGTGGGAGCTTGTATTGCCCTCGAACTATTAAACGTAAACAAAATATACTTCTCTAAAATTAACGTCGGCACCGGGTTTACAGAAATAGAACACGGAAGAGTCCCTCTGCCTGTGCCGGCATCCTCCGAGCTGCTCAAAAGAGCAGAAGCCCCTATATATTCATCCGGAATCAATAGCGAATTGGTAACACCTACCGGCGCGTTATTTATAAAACATTTTGCCCACTCATTTGCAATGCCCGAAATGAAAATAGAAAATATCGGAATAGGGTTTGGCTCAAAAGATTTTAAAAAAAGTCCCAACTTCCTGAGAGTTTTCCTGGGAACCGGAACAAAAGAATATACTAAAAACGAAGCACTTATTGAAACGAACATCGATGATATGAATCCCGAATTATTTCCCTCTGTCGAAGAAAAACTTCTCAAAGCAGGAGCACTCGGTGTCTTTAGAACGGCTATCCAAATGAAAAAAGGCAGAGGAGGATTTAAATTATCAATAATATGCGAGAGAAAAGATATCGATATCTTTGCCGATATACTTTTCAGAGAAACGACCACAATTGGAATACGTATTCATTACATAGAAAGGAAAAAATTAGATAGAAAAGTAAAAAAAATAAAAACTAAATTTGGTGAAGCAGAAGTAAAACTCGCTTATTTGGAAGATGAACTGATGAACGTAGCACCGGAATTCAAGTCCTGTGAAAAACTCGCTAAGAAAACCGGATTACCTGTAAAGGAAATCTACGATACAGTAAAAGAAAAAGCGAATAAACTATTTAAGAAAAATTAGCTACGGGAAATAGAGTTAATAAGTAAATGGGTAGATGGGACATTTACTAAAAGACACAATGCCCTTTTAAAACTTAGAAAATCTGTACGTATAGTAACAAATCACATAAAGGACATTAAATTTTATTTTTGCCTTATTAACTAAACACTAATAAAAACCTTAAATATAAAATCCGAAAATACAGCTACAGTTTAATACAACCACTCATACACACATTCACCCATTCACAGATCAACTCTTCACTTTATCTTATCCCCAACAGTCGCTTTTATTATATTACACTGTTTTATGCCGGTAGTCGCGCGTAATTTATTGAAAAACTTACAAATTTCTTTAGCTTCTCCCCTAATACTTATTACTTCCATGCAATTATCATGGTCCATGTGTATGTGTTGAGTAGAAATAACAAGTTTATAAAAATGGTGTTGGATTTCGGTTATCTTTTCAGTCAGATGAGGCTTATGGTGATCGTAAACAAGAAGAATGCCTCCACACACTTCATCTTCTTCCCTCCATTCTTCTTCTATGAGTCTTTCTCTGATTAAATCCCTTATTGCCTCAGAACGGTTTTCATAGCCTTCCTTTTCTATGAGTTTGTCAAACCTTTTAAGAAGCGCTCCATCCATGGAGACTCCAAACCTTATAATTTTACCCATAATAAACTATTTCCCCCCAAAAAATATTAATCTCACACAGAGACACAAAGAGCACAGAACCCTCAAAGTTTTTTTGTTTTTCATTCAAAATTCAAAATTTAAAATTCTTAATTCTTCGACTGATGACTCACGACGCACGACTCAAAACTCGTTTAGCTATTTACTACTCTCTGTTCCCTACCAACTATTTATCCTACTGCTGGAAACGTACAGGGAAAGAAAGCGGAACCGCCACAGGTTCATTCCCCTGTTTGGCGGGTGAAAATTTTATTTTTCTCGCGTTCTCAACAGCAACCTTATCAAGAATAGGATGAACCGATTTTATGAGAGTTACATTAGTAACATTTCCTTTTTTATCGATCCATAACTGCAAATAGACAGTACCGCTAAGCCCTAAGGTTTTTGCTACCTCAGGGTATTTAAATGAAACCGCGTTCAGGTTTAAAGGTTTAGGAGGAACCTCGTGAGCAACAAAATCCAAACGTTTCTCCGGCTCTTTTTCTGCAGGAGTTTTTTCTTCGGGTTCTTCTGTTTTTTCAGGTACAGGACGAGATGGTGGTGGTACAGGAGGAGGCGTAGGAGATACCTTAAGCATTTCTTCTGCTCTCGGAGCTTCTTCCGTAGGTCGTCTTGGTGTTCTTCTCTCCGGAGTCTCGTTGGTTTTTTCCTCAGAATGCTTACCCAAAGAAGCGATTTCTATAGTACTGCTGGGAACTCGACTAAACCATAATTCATCCACAAAAGAAAGAATTGATCTTTTGTCACTCTCGGAAACACCCTGAATATTTTTATTGACAAGTGTTATTTTCTTCGGAGCGTAAAGGAATGTATAAGGAAAATCATATCGAATGATTTCCTGAAATTCATATAATGCTTTTTTGGCTTTCTCTCTATCAAGAGAGAGTAGAGCTTCTCCGATAAGATCATCTATTTTAGGATTTTTATAACCTACAAAATTGTACACCCCATTAGAACTCCAAATCTGATAAGGATTAAATTCTTTTTTTACATCCCATCCTAATATATAAGCGTCAAAATCCTTTTTGAATAAACGATCAATTAAATCGCCACCTGAAAGGTATACCGCTGAAGCTTGAACTCCAATAGCCCTTAAATCGGAAACAACCATATCCGCGACTTTTTTCCTGATAGCATTTCCTTCTTCTACGAGTATTTCTATATCTAAATTCTGATAATACTTTTGATTTCTTCTTTTTGAATATCCCAATTCTTCAATCAAAGAAACCGCACCTTCTTTATCCTCTTTAATCCCTCTTAAGTTCGGATTATAAGCCCAATGTTCCGGAGTAATTGGCCCGTTCACAACCTGACCGTAATCTTCCAGGACATTTGAAATTATTTTCTGTCTATCTATAGCAATACTGAAAGCTTCTCTGAGTTTTTTGTCGGGAAAAGCAGCGATGTTCCAACCAATATATGTATAAGACTTTCCCGGAGAAAGAACTTTTTTATAAGATTTAAGTGTATCATAATTGTTGCCCGGAGGCATATCAAAAGCTAAATCAACATTATTAAGAGACAACTCATCCATAAGCTCACTAATAGATGAAGGAGTATAAAAAACCATCCTGTCCACAGGAGGTCTGCCTCTGAAATAATTTGAATTCGCAATTAATTCAATCCACTTACCCTCATTCCATTCTTTTAATTTATATGGTCCGGAACCTACAGGTTTGACGTTAAAATCACTACCCGCGATATCGTTTTCTCTTTCTAAAATATGCTTTGGTATTGGATATATGTTTGTGCTCTGCAACTCACCGGCAAACACCTGTTTCAAAGTAAAACGAACCTTCCTTGCACTAAGCGCTTCGACGTTTTCAACATAATTCAATTTGTGCGCGAGGGGAGAATTATTCTCGCTATTAAGTATTTGGTTTACAGTAAATACAACATCTTCAGCCGTTACCGGCTTTCCGTCGTGCCATGTAGCTCCTTTAGCAATAGTATAAGTTATAGATTTTAAATCTTCCGAATAAGTCCAGGATTCAGCAAGACCCGGTCTTACTTTCCCATCAGGCTTCTCTGCAATTAAAGGCGTAAACAGCTGATCTGTAACAGTAGAAAAGCCAGAAAGAGGAGGATAGATCGGATTTAAATTAGATGGCTCATTTAATAAAGCGATTATTAATGTACCACCCTTGTTACCCTTATATCTGAACTCTTCCATTTTTTGACAACCGGATAAAATAATTAAAATTAAAAATATATTTAAAAAGTTAAAACCTAACTTCCTCATTTAATCCTCCTTTTTATGTAAAATTAAGCTAAATATACTATTAGTCAAGGGCTCATTTTTCTCCATCTAATGACTGAACCACAAAGACCAGAAGGTAAGTGATAAGTGATAGGTGATATGTGATATGTGATATGTGATATGTGATATGTGATCTGCTGTTCTACTAATCCCGGAAACACACGTAACACGAAACACATAACTCGAAACACCAGTTTACACAATCCCAGTCTTTTCCGCTACTCTACCTGAGTGTAAACTTTACCGGGAAAGAATAACGCACAGCAACCGGTTTATCTCGCTGCATTGCCGGAGAAAACTTAAGATTTCTTGCGTTTTCAATAGCAATTTTATCAAGTGTCGGATAAAGAGACTTTGTGAGTTTTACGTTTCTAACTGTACCTTTTTCATCTATCCATAATTCTAAATAAACAGTACCCTCGATACCCAACATTATAACCGATTTAGGATATTCAAACTTCACCTTATCGGGATTCAAAAGCTTAGGCTCAACATCATAAGGAACAAAAGGTGGTGGTTCAAAAGATATCTCGGAAACCTTTCCGTAATCATCTATGAAATTTGTTTCATCAATCGTTTGTGCCTCCACTTCGTCGTCTGTTTTCGCGGCTACAGGTATTTTGGGCCTTTTTGGAGTAAGCGGTTCAACAATATTTTCCAATTGATCAGGAACTTTATCTATTTCGATAATTCTACTAACTTTAGGCTGATAATATTTTGTTTCAAACTCGGGCATAAAAATAAAACCGAGAATAAAAACAACAATAGCCACTAAAAAACCGATTCTTACATGCAGCATAAACATCCTTTTTAAAATATTTCTTTGTTTATCCATTTTCTCCTCCTTTTACTTTTCTTTATATATTTCGATGCTTATCCGTAAATAAAGTTCCCGCAAAAACAAGATCAACCACAAAGATTACAAAGAACACAAAGTTTTTATTGCTTTTTCCCCCAACCCATTTTTTAACAACAAATAGCACAAATTGCACAAATAAATTAAAAATGTTCGTTTCTTAATATAAAAAATTAAATCTTTTTTTATTCGTGTGATTCGTGTGATTTGTTGTTCCTCTTGACTTTGGTGGTGTGCTGAGGTTAAACAAAATAAATATAATTTGTTGTTTCTCTGTGCTCTCTGTGGCTCTGTGTGAGAAACTTAGTCATAAGTCACTTGTCACTGGTCATGAGTCAAAAAAACAAAAACAATTTGTGTAATTTGTGTGATTTGTTGTTCCTATTCTTGGGAAGGGTTAGGGTTTTAATCAAAAATATAAATTTTGTTGTTTTTCTTTGTGCTCTCTGTGGCTCTGTGTGAGAAATTAGGTCTTGGGTCTTGGGTTTTAGGTTTTAGTTAAAAAAATGGTGTTGACTTTTCTCCTATGCAATATATTTATTGCTATGCATTTCGTAGAAAAAGGAATCAAAAAAAATATTGAAAACCCACGAGTAAACTCTCTCAAAGAAGATATCTTACTATTCGGTATATCCGGGGTAGAACAGATTTGGATCAACGAGCTATTCTTTATTGAAGGCGACTTAAGTATAGGCGATGTCGAGAAACTTACAAATGAAGTACTGGTCGATCCTGCTATCGAAGAATATTCGATAAATAAACTGCTCAATAGAGAAGGAAAAACCACTACTATTATATATAAACCCGGAGTTTTCGACGAAGAAGGAGAAACTTTAAAAGAAGTCGCGAATAATCTTAAGTATAAAGTGACAAGAACAAAAACAGGTAAACGTTATATATTCAAAGGAAAGTTATCTGAAAAAGAGCTTGAAAAAATACAAAATAGACTTTTAATGAACGATCTTATACAGAAACCTATCGACCCCCTTAAGGTAGAGTTCCCACATCCCTCAGTATATAAATTTAAGAAAAATATAGTTCCTATAAGGTACGCTGCCGACAAAGAATTAATCGATATATCGAAAAAAGGTCTTCTTGCTCTTACTCTCGAAGAAATGAAGATAATAAAAAAATATTTTATAAATGAAGGCAGAGAACCAACCGATCTGGAACTCGAAACCATAGCTCAAACCTGGAGTGAACACTGCTGCCATAAGACTTTTAAATCGCCTATTAAAACCGATCAAAAAGATACGATCAAGAAAAACACTCTATTTGGATACATTAAAGGCGCGACCGAAGAAATAAACAAAAGCAACGTTCTTCTCTCGTTCTCCGATAACGCCGGAGCTGTAGAGTTCGATTCCGAATACGCGGTTACATATAAAGCGGAGACACATAACCATCCTTCGGCACTCGAGCCTTACGGTGGTTCCGAAACAGGAGTCGGCGGAGTTATAAGAGACACGATGGGATGCGGTCTCGGAGCAAAACCTATCGCGTCAACCGACATTTTCTGCTTCGGAGACCCTGAAACAAAAACGAAAAATCTGCCTGCCGGAGTTCTTCATCCCCGAAGAATAGTCCGGGGCGTAATAGCGGGGGTGAGAGACTACGGAAATAAAATGGGAATTCCTACAGTGGGCGGAGCAGTATATTTCGATAAAGATTTCAATTACAATCCCCTTATCTTTGTCGGGAGCGTTGGAATAATAAAGAAAAAACATTTAGAAAAGGAAGTTAAAGAAGGAGACCTTATCGTTGCTCTCGGAGGAAAAACCGGAAGGGACGGGATACACGGCGCAACCTTCTCGTCTTTAAGCCTCGACGAACAATCTCAAGGAACATCAGGCGGTGCCGTACAAATTGGGAACCCTATCGAAGAAAAAAAGATGCTGGATGTCCAGATGGTAGCAAAAGAGCAAAACCTTTACCGCGCGGCAACAGACTGTGGCGCCGGTGGTTTTTCTTCCGCGATAGGAGAACTGGGTGAGAAAACAGGAGCCATCGTAAATCTAGAAAAAGCGCCTTTAAAGTACGAAGGTCTTTCCTACTGGGAAATCTGGGTTTCAGAATCACAGGAAAGAATGGTGCTGGCTGTTCCCCCTGAGAATCTCGAAAAAATCAGCGAAGTCTTTGAAGAGGAAAACGTGGAATATACAGTGATGGGTAAGTTCGGCGGTGGAAGACTAATCTTAAAATATAACGGAGAAGTCGTGGGAGACCTGGACCCCGATTTTCTTTTTAATAAAGTACCAATTCCCGAAAAAAGACTGAAAGTCAAAAATTATAATAGAGAGCCTTCTTCATTTAAAGCTCTCGAAGACCTTGAAAAAACTTTTCTTGAACTTATATCCGCAAAAAATATAGGAAGCAGAAGATGGATAACACAGCAATACGACCATGAAGTTCAGGGAGGAAGCGTATTAAAACCTTTCGCCGGTAACGGAAGTCCTTCCGACGGAGCTGTAACGAGACCTCTCCTTTCTTCAAAGAAGGCAGTCGTTCTCGGATTCGGGATAAACCCATCTTTCGGTAAAATAGACCCGTACAGAATGGGTGCATCATCAATCGAAGAATCTTTACGTAATCTTGTTTCCGCGGGCGGAAACATTGAAAACGCCGTTTTGCTCGATAACTTCTGCTTCGGAGATACAGCGGATGAAAATGTCTTTGCCGACCTTTTCGAGACAACAAGAGCGTGTTACGACTACGCGAAAATATTTAAAACTCCCTTTATTTCAGGAAAAGACAGCTTGAATAACTTCTTTACGACAAAGGGAAAAGAGAAGAAAAGAATCTCGATACCTCCGACACTTCTTATCTCATCGATGTCTGTAATAGATAATTTTAACCATGCGATGACTTCTAATTTCAAGAGTGAAAACAATTATATCATTTTAATAGGAGAAACTAAAAATGAACTCGGAGGAAGTGAACTTGCAAGAATATTAGATATAAAAGGCGCGGTTCCCGAAGTAGACAAAGAAATTTCATACAAAACATTAAAAAAGATAACAGCGGGCAACAGAGAAAAACTCTTTTTATCAATTCACGATTTATCCGAAGGCGGACTAGCCGTAGCTCTCTCTGAGATGACTTTTTCAAATAAAATCGGATGTGAAATAGATATTTCATCCATTAATAAAAATCTCCGCGACGATATACTTCTATTTAGCGAGTCAAACTCGAGATTCTTAGTAGAAGTAGAAGAAAAGAACTTAAAAACAGTAGAAAAACTGTTAGAAAAAATCCCGCATTATAATATAGGAAAAACAAAAGGTAGCTCACTAGTCGTAAAAAATAAAGATAAAACTTTAATAAATATTAAAGTGGATGAAATCCTAAAAGAATGGGAAGGAGCAGTAGAGTGGTAACTTCTTTGATCTTAAGAGGCCCGGGCACTAACTGCGATCAGGAAGCGGGTTTCGCTTTTGAGAAAGCAGGAGCAAAATCCGAATTCATATTTATAGACACACTGCTCAAAAATCCAAAAAGACTTTCAGAAAGTCAAATACTCGTAGTTCCCGGAGGGTTTACATACGGCGATGACCTCGGAGCAGGCACAGCCATGGCAGCAAGACTTTCCGCCCTCAAAGATAAAATTTTGTCCTTTGTCGACAAAGGTAATCTTGTAATAGGTATTTGTAACGGTTTTCAGATTCTTATAAAATCAGGATTACTTCCCGGATTCGAAGGCGCGAAAGCGACCTTAACACTCATCCCCGGAGCAACGTTCAGAGACCAGTGGCTTAACCTGCAAGTAGAAAGCTCCCGCTGCGTTTTCACAAAAGGAATAAAAACCCTGCACATTCCAATGGCTAACAGTGAAGGAAGACTTTTTATTGCAGACGACTATACCAGGAAGAAAATCGAAAAAGACCATATCGCTCTTAAATACGTTGGAGATGATCCAACCAGTTCAAGTGAAAATATCGCGGGATTATGCGATGAAACGGGCAGGATATTAGGACTTATGCCCCATCCCGAGCGAAATATATTCAAACATTCTCCTCCCGATTGGCAGGACGGGAAAACCGGGGGAGAAGGACTTCAGGTATTTAAGAATGCTGTTGAGTATTTTGATTAGTTGCAAAAACGCAACAGTTAGAGGGTTGGAGCGTTAGAGAGTTTTTAAAATGTCTTGGAAGGGAGGGGAAATTAACACATTTACGCATATACGCATTAACGCATTTACTTTTTTCTCATCTACGCTTCTACGCACTAACGCACTAACTATAAAATTGCCACGGATTCACACTGATAAACACGGATAAACTTTGAATAAAATTTAATTTTTCCAGCATCCAGTAGTGGTATCCCATATTTTATTTCCCCCTGATCTTTCTTTAATTGAGACTACTATAGGTTTTAAGAATTTAGTAATTCCTTTCATTATCTCACCGAACTCCTGATCTACATCAGAAAGTCGTGATTTTCGAAGAAAGGCAATCCATTGCTTCTGCCTCTCCTTGTCTTTATGGAACTCCGGCCTAAAAATCAAAGGGTTGGCAGTCAAGGGAGTTTTTCTCTTCTGAAAAGTAGATATAATTGCTTTCTTGAGTATACCATCTTTAAAACTATGACTTAAAGAAAGATTATACACATCATAGAAATCCTTCATTCGACTATTAATCATAGCCAATTTAACCATAGCTTCAAACTTTTCCGAAATAATACTTTCTACTGAATAGACCTTAAGTACAGGAGATTTCTCTCCTAATAACAGAGTAGGAAATTTCATTGATTTAGATTTAGGAATTATTATATCTCCAAAACCAATATCCATCTGTAACCTTTTTCTTGCCTGCCCCAACAATGCATCCACCTTGAGTCGTACTCCTTCATAATCAGCATCTTCTTTTATTAATTCAGAAGCAATAGATGATGAGTCAAATATAACTCCATCCTCACAAGTTATCTCTATAACTTTTTTAAAAATATATTCAAGTTCAATAGGATCATTTTTAACCCTTTTCGCAAGAAAATCGATGTCTTTGGTTGGACGAGATCTAGGCATCTTTAAACAAATCAAAAGAAGCCCTCCTTTTAGTATTAAACGGTCAGAATATTCGGAAATTGACAGGCGGTAAAGGAATCTTTCCTGGAAATACCGCAATAAAAGAGTATCAAAATCTACACTCTCAGCTCTCGCAATATTCATAAGCTTCGCCCTTATCGAAGCCGGTTTATTTCTAATTTTCCTTTCCATACATATTCTTCCCTAAAGCAGAGCATGAAGCCAAGTCTCAAGAAGTTTTTTAACTCTACAAATTTCGGCATATTCAAGCAGTTTTTCCAGATTCCGATCTCCGCGCTTAAGATATTCAGAAAGACCTTCTTTAGCCACATCAAGCCCCAGTTTATTTCGGTATCGAAAACAGTCACATACAGTTTTTTCCGGAGAGTAAATACGAATCACATGTCCTTTGATATTTATCTCATCAATACCTGCCTCAAATTGCTTTGTAGAAAAATAGTAAACCTCAACAGGCGGATATTTAATTTTAGGTCGCCAAGACTTGCGATAAATCGCAATAGAGATAATTGCCGGATTAAAAGTAGTTAGTTCATAATATGAGAGCGCTGAAAGCAGACAAATAACTCCCTCCGGAACAGCACGGGCAAGATCAATAAAACTTTGATTAGAAATAACTGGCGTATCAACTAGCCTGTAAAGTCCATTTTTTACTTTGATAACCATTCCTTCATGCAGCATGTTTCTAATATCGCGAGAATGGAAACCACGCACGAGAATATCTTTAGACCTGGCGTATCCCTTATGATTTTTGAATATATTAACAATTTCTTCATATTTTTTATTCATTATAGCTCCCTGGATATTTTCATAGGCATATTATAACAACTGCCAAGGTTTTTGTCCAGTGTTTTTTTTAATTCTCATCAATAAAAAATACAAACCAAAGCGGAACACGAATTGTTTTTACTCTTTTTGACACAAGACGCACGACTCATGACTCAGTTATTGGCACAGAGGGCACAGAGTTTTTTTGTTGCTTAAAACCCACCTCCTCACCTAAAAATAATCTTACGCAAAGCCACTAAGACACAAAGAAATAAAGACCTCTCAGTATTTAATTGTAAATTGCAAATTGAAAATTTAAAAACAGAAAAAAGTTACCCAGAAATATTTTTAATATTGATTTAAACAGGAGGTAAAAAAAGATTAATTTAACCCCACCCCTTGACACTTTTCAAAGAAGAAGGTCGGACCCCATTCATACTTAACCAATTAAGAAAGATCGATTATAGATGGTTTTACCAATTAAACCAAAGATAAAAAAGTCAAACGATTTATGCCTTGACACTCAGAATGTTATTTGGTATAATACGCCAATCATTATGTTTAACAATAGAATCAAAAGGACAGACTATAATGCTTAAAAGAGTTGAAATAGAAGGCTTTAAATCAATAAAACAAATGAAATTGGATCTTAGGGCTTTAAATATTTTTATTGGTCCAAATGGTGTTGGAAAGTCAAATTTTATTGCGCTTTTCAATTTGATTGAACGCATTGTCGAAGGGAAGTTACAACTTTTTATTGGAGAATCTGGTGGGGCTGATTCATTATTGTATTTTGGTCGAAAAATAACCAATGAATTATTAGTGAAGTTGGAATTTGATAAAAACACCTATGAGTTTGGGTTGGTTCCCACAAAAGATAATACGTTAGTTTTCTCAAAAGAAGACTGTTATTTTCATGCGAATGGGTACCCAATACCTTACCACGAGTCATTTGGAAGTGGACATAAGGAAACAATATTATCAGAGAAAAGACTGAGAGGCGTTGGCAGATTTACCTCTAAAGCGATTAAAAGCTGGAAAATATACCACTTCCATGATACAAGCGATTCATCGAAGATAAAACAACTTGGCGATATAAACGATAACTATATTTTCAAACCCGATGGTTCAAATCTTGCTGCATTTTTATTATTTTTAAAATCAATGCACCCACAACATTATCAGAATATTATCGATACAATTCGAATGGTGGCGCCTTTTTTTGATGATTTTATTTTACGTCCATCTCAGTACAATCCAAATCAAATCCAGCTTGAATGGAGAGAGAAGGATTCAGATGTATATTTTAATGCACATTCATTTTCCGACGGAACTCTCCGGTTTATTTGCTTAGCAACTTTACTGCAACAACCAGATTTGCCTTCTCTTATTTTATTGGATGAACCGGAACTGGGTTTGCATCCATATGCAATTACCCTTTTGGCTGATCTTTTAAGAAGTGCGTCTAGTAAGACACAGGTAATCGTTTCTACACAATCGGTTACTCTGGTTAATAAATTTGAACCGGTTGATGTTATTGTGGTGGAAAGGCAAGAAAATCAATCTATCTTTAATCAGTTAAGCCATGATGATATGAAAGATTGGCTGGAAGAATATGGTTTGGGTGATTTGTGGGAGAAAAACATTATAGGCGGAAGACCATAATTAAAATTCAATTGTTATGATGAAAAAGAAAATACTTGTACTTGTTGAAGGGCAGACTGAAGAAACTTTCGTTAGAGATATCTTGTACCCTTATTTCTTTAATAATGGTTTGGCTCTTATTCCAAAATTGGCAACTACAAAAAGAGTGAAAGTTGGGCCAGATTTCAAAGGTGGTATTGTCTCATATAATAAAGTAAAAAATGATCTTCTCAGGCTTTTAGGAGATAGTAGTGCTACAGCTGTAACCACAATGATCGATTTCTATGGTTTTTCTAGTATTGTACCATTCAGAAATGAAATGCAAGGAAACACCTGCTACGAGAGAGTAGACTCTTTGGAAGTGAAGTTCCGAGAAGACATTGACAATCTGAAGTTTATACCTTATTTACAATTGCATGAATTTGAAGCCTTAATTTTTGTTTCGCCGCAGATTACAGCAAACGCTATGTTAATCCCCGATAAAGAGCAAACGATCAATAGTATTAAGAACGCATTCAATTCACCTGAAGAGATCGATGACAACCCCAGTACTATACCGTCAAGGCGTATAATAAGTGTTTTCAAGAATTATCAAAAAGCTTGGCATGGTCCTATGATAACGAAAAGGATTGGATTAAATGCATTGCGTCAAGAGTGCGAACATTTCAATAATTGGATAACCTGCCTTGAAAACTTAATATAAACACGAGTGTCTTATTAAAACCAAAAAACTATTCGTGCTATTTGTGTTATTTGTTGTTCCATAACATAGATTCTTCGAATCTTAGATAAATAGTTAAATAGAAAAATAGTCAAATAGAAAAAAATAATATATAGGGGTCAGGTCTTCTTTGAAAAGTGTCAAACACTTAGTTTGTTGGGTTTATAGTGTTCATAGAGTTCGTTGGGTCACAAGCAAAACACATATTCTTTTATTTCTGGGGTTAAATTAATCCTTTTTTACCTCCTGTTATACAATAGCTATCGCTATAGTTGAATGGTTGAATAGGTAAATAGTAAAATAGTTTCCCCATTTCCCAATTTTCTTTTTTCGACTCGTGACTCTGGACTCGAGACTCGTGACTCGGTGCTACGCACCGCTCTTGACATTTAGTTCTTTTTTCGATATTATTTTAAAAAGGAGATTTCTGATTATGAATATTGAACAGGCGAAAAAAGCAATTAAAACAGCCTGGATACTTGCTTTAGTTTCAGGAGGGATAACTCTAATTTATGGTATTTTTTCAAAACACATACAGTATTTCGTTCCTATAAAAGCTAATTTATGGTCTATATTAAATGCATTTATAATTTTTGGGCTAGCCTTTGGTGTTTATAAAAAAAGTAGATTCTGTGCTGTAATTATGTTTGTATATTTCTTCGACAGTCAATTTAGATTTAGTATCAACTCATGGACAATTTCCAATATCCCATTAGCTCTTGTATTTCTATTTTATTTTTATCAGGGTATACGAGGAACCAATTATTATCATAAATTAGCCGCTGATGAGGAAAACAAACAATACGAACAAAACTAAAACAAACAAAAAATCCTCTGTGTTCTTTGTGTCTTTGTGGCTAATTCAATCTTGACATTCATTTCCTTTCTTAATATTATATTAATTATGAAAAAAATATTTCCAGCTCTGCCTATAATTTTATTTCTATCCCTTCACGGCTGTACAATATTTATACACTATTATCCTGTAATGGGAAGAGATGGCATCATTTATGTAACAAAAGAGAAAAATCTTTACGCCTTATACTCTGATAAAACCCTAAAATGGAAATATAGCGCCTTAAGTCATCTTTCGCCTTATCTTGTAATTGGTGATGACAATACGATTTATGTTGTTGGCCTTAAAGATGATATGTATGCTATAAATCCTGACGGAACTCTTAAGTGGAGGAAGGAACACCAACCGTTTAAGTGGTACGTTCCTATTGTAGTTTATGATACGACAATTTATGCGGCTTCCAGTCGTAATCTTTATGCCGTGAATTTGGATGGTTCAATAAGGTGGAAATTCTTAATCAAAGACTACTTAGAGTCATCTGCTGTCTTTGATAATAATGGCACCGTATACATTGGATCGAGAAACAAGAATTTATATGCGATAAATCCTGATGGAAGTAAAAAATGGATATTCTCGACCCACGGCAGTATTCACCCCTCCCCCGCGATTGGAAGTGATGGAACTATTTATGTTGGATCATGTGATGGCTATTTATACGCTATAGATCCGGATGGAACCGAAAAATGGAAATTTCCAACTAAAGCATGTGTGCTTGCACCTCTTGTTGTTGGGAAGAACGGTACTGTTTATGTAGCATCCTCCAAAAATCTCTATGCGATAGGTCTCGACGGCAAGCAGGAATGGAGGTTTAAAACCAAAGGGGAAATATTACACTTTTCTCAAAGTCGTAGTGGAACAATTTATGTTACAACTTATAATCGTAAATTCTATGCCCTTTACCCCGATGGAACTCTAAAATGGGTTATTATAACCAACCGTATATCTTCCCCACTGGTTTTTGGCAAGTATGGGACCATATACATGGGGTGCAATGATGGATACCTCTATGCTATATATCCAGATGGAAAATTAAAGTGGAAACTTTCTAATCCCGAATAAATTAATTTTCGTGTAGAGGGGTCCGTGTAGAGGGGTCAGACCTTCTTTAAAAAGTGTCAAACACTTAGTTTGTTGGGTTTATAGTGTTCATAGAGTTCGTTGGGTCACAAGCAAAACACATATTCTTCTATTTCTGGGGTTAAATTAATTTTTTTTACCTCCTGTTTTTAGATTCTTCGCTTCGGTGTTGAATTGTTGAATAGAGAAATAGTAAAATAGTTTCCCCATTTCCCAATTTTCTTTTCTCTACTCGTGACTCGGTGCTACGCACCGCTCTTGACATTTAGTTCTTTTTTCATTAAGATTTATGGGAGATATTATGAAAAAATCGAAGAAAATAGCGTTACTTATAATCCTAGGCATAGCCATATATTACGTTCTTTCCTTCCTGGTAATTCCTTATGTAAAGAAAACAGTATCCAGAGATGCCGATTTTTACTTTGATCGGGGACTTGCTTACTCCCATAAGGGTGAATGCAACCGGGCGATTCGGAACTATAATAAAGCTATTGAGCTAGATCCCGGGAACGCTTTGGCGTACAATAATCGAGGTGTTGCATACGAGAATAAAGGGGAATATGATAGGGCAATGCAAAACTATAATAAGGCGATTGAGCTGGACCCTGGGGACGCTTTGGCGTACAATAATCGGGGTGATGCTTACAACGATAAGGGGGAGTATGATCGGGCAATTCAGGATTGCAATAAAGCGATTAAGTTGGATTCCACATTGGCTGTGGCATACAATAATCGAGGACTTGCTTACAGCAATAAAGGGGAGCATGACCGGGCGATTCAAGATTATAATAAAGCGATTGATCTGGATCCTAACCTTGTTAAGGCGTACAGCAATCGAGGGGTTACTTACAACGATAAGTGGGAGTATGACCGGGCGATTCAAGACTTTAATAAGGCGATTGAGCTGGACCCTGGGGACGCTTTGGCGTACAATAATCGGGGGCTTCCTTACTACTATAAGGGGGAATATGATAGGGCAATTCAGGATTATGATAAGGCGGTTGAGCTGGATCCCAAGCTCGCTTTAGCGTACTATAATCGTAGTCTTACTCACAGCAACAAAGGAGAATATGACCGGGCAATCCAGGACTGCGATAAGGCGATTAAGTTGGATCCCAAGTCTGCTCTTGCGTACTATAATCGGGGTCTTGCTTACCATTACAAAAAGAAATATGCTAGGGCAATTCAAGATTATGATAAAACGATAGAGCTCGATCCCAAGTATACTCCGGCGTACAATAATCGAGGACTTACTTACAGCAACAAAAGAGAGTACGATCGGGCTATTCAGGACTATGGCAAGGCAATCGAGTTGGATTCTACATCGGCTTTGGCATACAATAATCGAGGGCTTATTTACTATTATAAGGAAGAATATGATAGGGCAATTCAGGAATGTAATAAAGCGATAGAGCTTAATCCTAATTTTACTGAGGCGTACAATAATCGAGGACTTGCTTACAACAACAAAGGTGAATACAACCAAGCGATTCAGGACTTTAATAAGGCAATTGAGTTAAAACCCAGGCTTGATAAGGCGTATAGTAATCGAGGCCTTGCTTACTATTATAAGGAAGAATATGATAGGGCAATTCCCGACTATAATAAAGCGATTAAGCTGGATCCAGAGTTTGCTTTAGCGTACAATAATCGAGGGCTTGCTTACAACGATAAGGGGGACTATGATCGGGCAATTCAAGACTTTAATAAGGCGATTGAGCTGAATCCAAAGGACGCTAAGGCGTACAATAATCGAGGGATTGCTTACAAAAACAAAGAAGAATACGACCAGGCGATTCAAGACTTTAATAAAGCGATTGAGCTGAATCCAAAGGACGCTAAGGCGTACAATAATCGAGGGATTGCTTACAAAAACAAAGAAGAATACGACCAGGCGATTCAGGATTATGATAAAGCGATTGAGCTAGATCCTGAAAACGCTGAGATTTACATGAAAAACAGAAAGATAGCTGAAGAACTTCAATAAAAAATAAAGGGGTCAGGTCTTGTTTTTTGAATTCTTTAGATTCTTCGAATCTAAGTTAAATGGTTGAATAGAGAAATAGTTGAATAGCATATTTAGGATTTAGAATTACTATGTCAACCCCCTCCGTTTAATTATGCCGATTTCCGGGCTAATCTATTTCTAATCTTGTGCCTCTGAACCGCAGCCATATGTTTGTCTTCATTGTATTTTTCTCTTTTCTTCCATAAAGCAAATGCAACCTTAATCCAGATCCTCGCCAAACATCTCAGCGCGTGATAATGGCTTTTACCTTCCGCTTTTTTCTCATTATAATAACCTTTTGCCCACTCTGATTTAGTAAGACTGCAATAAGCCAACCTGGTGATTATATTCCGGTAAAAATGATTACAGCCGAATCGAAAAAGATGTGTTTCCCAGTTACCGCTTTGCTTTGTAAACGGTACAATACCTGAAAGACTGTTTATCTCTTCCGCGTTTTCGTATCTGCTTCTCTTCTTTCCGAAAATTACCATCAATCCGGGAGAAAGTGTGTCTCCGCTGCCGGGAAGACTTCTGAATATCTCCGCATCTTTATCGGTTTCCGTGGTCTCTTTTAAATCGTTCTCATATTCTTTTATCTCTTCATTAAGCAATTCTATTCTCTTTATAAGAAGAATGGCTGATCTGCTTCTTTCCTGGATTACAGTAGCGTCTATCTTAACCTGTCCTTTTTTTATGGCTTTGTATATACGTAGGATACCACTCTCTTTATGATAATGATGTTCTTTTAAAAAAGTCCTAATCTCTTCTCTACTCAGTTCCTTTATATTATAATAAGTTGGATATGCTTTTAAGAATGAAAGAGCTGTAGGGCAGGTTATATCATTAAATAAATCAAGAAACGCCGGAAAGTATTCTTTTAAATAACAAGTTAATCTATTCGTAAGTCTTGTTTTATCATTTACAGCTTTCTCTCTGTTCCTTAATAAAAATTCTATCTTTCTTATATTTTCATCCCTGGGTTCTATTTGAGTTAATCTATTTCTATCTGTCCGTACAGTATCCGCAATTATATAAGAATCGAAATCATCGTTATATTTGCCGGTGGAACTATATCTCTTTCGTAAACTCTTCATCATATTAGGGCAGACTAAATATACCTTGTAACCGAGAGTTAGAAGATATTCAACTATAGGGTCTCTTTCCCTTTCGATACCGAATAAGATATTACTATCGCCATCACAGTATTTTCGCACCTTATGGATGAATTCAATAAAATCTTCCCGGTTCTTTTCTACTTCAAAAGAACCTGAAAGATCGGCGCCTTCTTTGTTGATTATTCGTGTTGTATACCCCTTGTCTTTCCAGTCAAGTCCTATAAATTTCATAATACCTCCATTAGGGGGTTTTGATACCAGAATATCCTCGTATGGGCCCTTTGTGGGCAGATTACTATGGATCGCTTGGTATCTTATGGGATAAAGAGAGGCATTCTAAATCGGGCATTGCTCGTGCAAGGATATAGGGGCCTTCTCTTTATCCCTTTATTTATTTCTTTCAACATATTTATTAAATTATAATGTCTATCCATAATAATTCTACCCATTTATTAGGATATTTGTTTATAGTATAACATACGAGGATATGGGATTTAGGGGTTAGGAAAGACAAAAACCCATTTCCCAATTTTCTTTTCTCGACTCGTGACTTTGGACTCGTGACCCGTGACTGAATTTACTTTTCGAAAATTCCTTCTTGACATTTCTTCCTTTTTTCATTACGATTAAAATACAGAGGAGGGGAAATGTTTAAAAAATACTTTATTATAATGTCTGTTCTTTCATTAAGTTTCACGGGGGCTTGTTCGAATACTATCGAAGTCGAGAACTTAGATTACGAATATATAAAAAACCATATAGATAAGCTCGAATATACTTATGAGGATGCTCTTGTGGCTAAACTCGATACCTTAAAAAGATTACCTCGAATGAAAGTTGAAAAAATACTAAAAGAGGTGATTTCCAATCCAAAGGACATTCAACAGTTAAGGGAAAGCGTTTTTTACGCGGGCATTTTAGAATTAGAAAATTTGAATAATATAATCTCAAATATCAAGTCCTACGATCTTTTCCTTTTACAAGATAAATATTTTTATTATTATAAAATAAATAAAGATAAACAAAAAAACTTACAATATCTTAAATTTTTCTGCGATATTTCAGGCATGGATCCAGGAGATGTAAATATTCCTCCTACGATTCATGCTGCAATGTATGGAACAATATACCGCTTGGGTTGGATATTTGAAGAAGAGATCCTCGAATATCTAAAATCTCTGGATGCTAGCAAACTTGATGGAGGATTGTCGGAAACTTATCATGAATCTATCGAAAGAATCGAATTTATGCTTAGTCAAAAATAACTAATCTATATTAACAGTATTAACAGGGTCAGACCTCTTTTGAAAAGTGTCAAATACTTAGTTTGTTGGGTTTATAGTGTTCATAGAGTTCGTTGGGTCACAAGCAAAACACATATTCTTTTATTTCTGGGGTTAAATCAATCTTTTTTTACCTCCTGTTTTTAGATTCTTCGAATCAAGAATTAGTGAATCGGTAGATCAGTGAATTCGTGAATTAGTACCGCTCCCTTCCTGATTTTTACTAATAACATAATTTACCAATTAACTAATAACTATTTCCGCTATAGCGGAAATACAATCTTGACATTTAGTTCCTTTTTCGGTATCTTTTTAAAAAAAGGAGGCAGTTAAATGGTTATTTTAAGCTATATTTTATTCTCATTAGGGATTGCTTCTTACGCCATCGCGCTGATCTTTATAAAAGATTTAAAAGGTGAAATATTCTCAGACCTCGGAAATGCCTTGGTCTTGATCACCTGTGCACTACTGCTCTTTCGGATAACACGAAAATAGAGTATTTAGTATTTAGGGGTCTGGTATTTAGGGAATCGGGTCTTGTTTTTTGAATTCTTCAACAAACAAAAAAATCCTCTTTGTATTAACAAAAATAGCTGTCTGCTGACAGCTGACGGCCAAAAAATATTTGTGTCTTAGTGCCTTCGTGGCAAATTCTGTTAAAACCAAAGCACATGGTTTACACTTTGGAGAGGGGATGGGAGTAAAAAGAGTAGATTTAAATATAAATATAAATCTGGAGAAAGTAATGAAAAAGTTGGAAGCTTTTTGTGCTAGGCGT
>Ga0307422_1000341_pt1 | contig 27366 bp, 27 predicted proteins | sample SalMarWE160290MG_FD_202153 | JGI IMG/M metagenome (GOLD analysis project Ga0307422, IMG submission 202153) | Salt marsh sediment microbial communities from the Plum Island Ecosystem LTER, Massachusetts, United States - WE1602-90 | ecosystem: Environmental > Aquatic > Marine > Intertidal zone >...
CACCGTCAGGGTTTGGCTATTTTAAGTATGCTGATTATTTTTTCTCTTTTTTGCTTGGGCTTTTTTTACCTCATTCAAATAAATGGCTTAGTTGAAGGCAGTTACCAAATTCGTCAGCAAAAAGAATATCTTCAGGAACTTGAAGTAAAAAGTCAGCAATTAGAAATGTCTATTGCTAATTGGCAGTCGCCGGCTAATCTTGAAGAAATGATTCAATCTCTTGGTATGGTTGAAGGGGGTCAGGTAATTTATTTAGAAAAAGACAAGGGAGTGGCTATTAAGGAATGAATTTAGAGTTATGAATCGATGGCGGGTTTCTTTATTAATTATTATTATTTTTCTAGTTGGTAGCGGGGTTTTAGCCCGCTTATTTTCTCTCCAGATTTTACAATACGGTTATTACAGCGTTTTAGCTCAAGACCAGCAGGGACTTGATGAAGAATTATTTCCTCAGCGGGGCGAAATTTTTATACGGGACCTGTCTGACAGCCAACGCAATGGTCAGGAAAATTATTTCCCTTTAGCCGTTAATAAAGAGTTTTATCAAGTTTATATTATCCCTAAGGATATTAATGACGATCAGAAAGAAGATTTAGCCCTTAGATTAGCTGAACTTCTTGAAATAGAAAAAGAAATCATTTTACAAAGGATGAATAAGGCAGATGACCCCTATGAGCCAATTAAACACAAAGTCAGCCAAGCAATAGCTCAAGAGATAGAGGATTGGCGGATTGATGGTTTGGCTATTGCTCCAGAAACTTGGCGTTATTATCCTAATAGTTCTTTAATTTGTCATTTAGTTGGTTTTGTCGGAATGAAGGAAGAAAAAAAAATTGGTCAGTACGGATTAGAAGGTTATTATGAAAATGAATTAAAAGGTCAAGTTGGATTTTTAAGCGGCCAAAAAGATATCAGCGGTTATCGAATTCCTTCACTTAAGCAAGAACTAAAGCCAGCTCAAGACGGTCCTCAGCTTATTCTGACTATTGACCAAAACATTCAATTTAAAGCAGAGAAAGAATTAAGCCAATTAATTGACCGCTGGCAAGCCGAAGCCGGAACAATTATTGTTATGGAGCCGTCTACTGGGGCTATTCGAGCGATGGCTAACTGGCCGACTTTTGACCCTAATCAATATAGCCAGGTAGAAAATATTGATATTTTTCTTAATCCGGTAACTCAAAAAGTTTATGAACCGGGTTCGGTTTTTAAGCCGATTACCATGGCCGCTGGATTAGATAGCGGTAAAATTACTCCGCAAACTGTTTATGAGGACAAAGGGCAGTTGAGAATTAAGGGAAGTACGATTACTAATGTTGATGGAGGTATTTATGGAGAACAGACCATGACTCAAATTTTGGAAAAATCTATTAATACCGGAGCGGTTTTTGTTCAACAGAAAATCGGTCAGGATACTTTCCAAGATTATGTCCAGCGATTTAATTTTAATCAACCAACGGGCATAGATTTAATCGGCGAAGTTGCTGGTGATATTTCAAATTTATTTACTGGTCGGGAAATAAATTTAGCCACTATTTCTTTTGGTCAGGGAATTACCATGACTCCCTTAGAATTAATTACGGCTCTGGGGGCTATTGCTAATCAAGGTAAGTTAATGCGTCCTTTTGTCGTGGAAAAACTCATCTATCCTGACGGTCGTGAAATCGTGAAAGAGCCTCAAATGATTAAAGAGGTCATCTCTTCTCAAACAGCTGAAGAATTGACTAAAATGCTAGTTAGTGTAGTGGAAAATGGTTATGGTCGGCCTGCTCGGGTAGCTGGTTATAATATCGCCGGGAAGACCGGCACAGCCCAGATACCTGATTTAGAGAAAGGCGGCTATTATAAAGATGAAACTATTCATACTTTCGTTGGTTTTGCTCCAGCTTTTGAGCCAAGATTTATTATTTTAATTAAATTAGATAAACCCCTTGGCATTCGTTTTGCCGCTGATTCAGTCAGTCCGGTTTTTAAGAAACTAGCCGAATATTTGTTTAATTATTTAGAGATTCCTCCGCAATAATGTCACAATAGAAACTCTATACAAAAAGTTATATGAGAAATATTCTCCAATTCATTCTCAAAATATTAGCTAAAATAGTTCTCTGGAGACATCAACCAGAGATTGTTGGAGTGACTGGTAGTGTTGGCAAAACAAGCGCCAAGGAGGCGATTTATCAGGTTCTTAAAAAGCAATTTCGGGTACGCCGCAATATGAAAAATTATAATAATGAACTCGGCGTTCCTTTGACTATTTTAGGATTAGAAACAGCCGGTTCTTCTCTAATTGCCTGGCTGAAAAACTTTTTTAAGGCCGGAGCGGTTATTTTTTGGGAAAAAAATTACCCGGAAATTTTGGTCTTAGAGATGGCTGTTGACCGACCTGGTGATATGAAATATTTACTTGATTTTATTCCGGTAAAAGTTGGCGTTATTACGGCTATTGGTCAATTTCCTGTTCATATTGAATTTTTTCCTGAAAAAGGAAAGTTAATTGAAGAAAAAGCTCTTTTGGTTAAATCTTTAGTTAAAAATAGTTTAGCTGTTTTAAATTATGATGATTTATCGGTTAGAATGATTGGCGATGACTTGCCTGAAGAAGTTTCTATAATTAATTATGGAATGGGTCAGGGAGCTGATTTGAAAATTATGAATTACGAATTAGTTATTAGGGATTTAAAAAGTGGTGATTTCGGAGTCAATTTTAAATTAGAATATCAAGGGAGTTTTGTTCCGGTTAGATTGAATAAGGTTTTAGGTAAACAACAGGCCTATGCTGTTGCGGCGGCTGTCGCGGTCGGTCTGAATTTCGGTCTCAATTTAGTAAAAATTTCTGCTGCTTTGATAAAATACCGTTCCTTGCCTGGTCGAACCAAGTTAATTAAAGGAATTAAAAATAGTTGGATTATTGATGATAGCTATAATTCTTCACCAGTTGCTGCCTTGGCCGCTTTAGAAATTTTAGAAGAGTTTTCTCTTGGAAGTCTCGCTCCCAACGGGAGCGAGACTTCCAACCCTAATAGAAGAATAGCCGTCTTAGGCGATATGTTAGAATTGGGAGAAAGTACCGAAGCTGGCCATCGCCAGGTTGGCCAGCAAGCAGCTTCAGTTGTTGATTTGCTTTTTACAGTTGGTCCGCGAGCTCGCTTTATAGCTGATGAGGCAGCTCAACAAGGAATGACTCAAAGGAAAATTTTTAAATTTTCCCGACCCGAAGAAGCTGCTTTAGCTCTTCAAGAAAGATTACTTCCAGGGGATGTTATTTTAGTTAAAGGTTCGCGGGCTATCCACTTAGAAAAAATAGTCAAGGAAATTATGGCTGAACCCCAAAAGGCTGATAAGTTATTGGTTAAATAATTCAGGGACTGTCCCTGATATAGACAAAACCAGCCATTTATGGTAGATTAAAGGCGTTAGCTTTCTTGTATAATAATTTTCGTAGCTCAAATCTGGAAATTACAGTAGAAAGGTTATTAGACAGGAGGGCTATAAAGGCCCCATCGTCTAGTGGTTTAGGACGCCAGCTTCTCAAGCTGGTAACCGGGGTTCGACTCCCCGTGGGGCTATTGGAAAGGGGGTGAAAATAAGATGGAAGAAAAATTAATCGGCAAGATTACCCACTATTTTACCAATATCGGCGTGGGAGTGATTGAGATTACTGAAGGCGATTTAAAAGTGGGCGATAAAATTCATATTAAGGGAGCAAACAGTGATTTTGAACAGGCAGTCGATTCAATGCAAATAGAACACGAAAATATAGAAAAAGCCAAAAAAGGTGATGCTATTGGCTTAAAGGTTGACCAACAAGCTAGAGAAGGCGACCAGGTTTTTAAAATAGTTGAGTAATTAGGATGACTAAAACTGAAAAAGCCAAAATCAGAGCTTTAATGCTTTTATCTGGTGGTTTGGACTCTATTTTGGCAGTTAAAATTTTACAAGAACAGGATATAGAAGTAACTGGCTTAACTTTTGTCAGTTATTTTTTTAATGCTAATTCAGCCAAGAAAGCTGCCCAGCAGCTAAAAATAAAACTCAAAATAATTGATTTTTCTGATGAACATTTAGCTATGGTTAAAAATCCTCCTCATGGCTATGGTAAGGCAGTTAATCCCTGTATTGATTGTCATGTTTTAATGTTGAGAAAAGCCAAAGAGATATCAAGGTTAGGGCAAGCGCCAAACAGGGACAGTCCTTCAGATACAGTCCTTGAATCAGGGACTGTCCCTAAGGGGCTGTCCCTGTTCGACTTTATCGCTACCGGCGAAGTTTTAGGTGAGCGGCCAATGTCCCAGAATAAACAGGCCTTGGAACTAATTGAAAAACAGTCAGGCCTACAAGGTTATTTATTGCGTCCTTTGTCAGCTAAATTATTAAAACTGACTATTCCGGAAAAGAGGGGATTAGTTAATAGAAATAAACTTTTAGATATTTCTGGTCGGAGTCGGAAAAGACAAATCGCTTTAGCGAAAAAATGGGGGATTAAAGATTATCCTACGCCAGCTGGTGGTTGTCTTTTAACTGACTTACAATTTGCTCAACGGCTTAAAGAACTTTTTCAAAAATGGTCCGATGGCCAAGGCAATGATATCCAGTTATTAAAATTAGGCCGTCATTTCTGGGTAAAAAATAACAAAATTATTGTCGGCCGCAACGAAAAAGAGAATAAAAAGATTAAGAAATTGGCCCAAAAAGGCGACTTGGTTATTGAGCCAAAGGATTTTTCCGGACCAAATATCCTAATCCGGAGCAGAACCAAGCTGCTCAAAGAAAGCCTGGTCAAAGCCAAAGAGTTAATGATTAAATATTCTCCCAAATTGAGAAAGAAATCGAAAACTTGACAAATCACTAATAGGGTGTATGATATAGATAGTTGTTTAATAAAGAATTTAATTAACTGAAATAAAACTTAGGAGGTGCCGGATGAAAAAGGAAGATTTGGAAAAGGAAAAGTTTATGCTGATCCACGATGACATTCAAGATTTGAGATTCGCCGTAGGAATAGTTTTTGCACCAGATGTCCAACCGGAGTTAATCCCGAGGGCCATCTTGAAAATAAGAGAGTTTTCCAGCTGGAACCCCAAAGGAGAGAATGGAAAGCCGAGGAAGTTCTATGCTCGTCATATAAGGGGCACCCCTGCTTTATATGCTCCTTTTCGGGGGGAAATGTATGCCGAATTAACCCTTCATCGGACAAGTAGACAGATTGAATTCCTTTTTGGAAGGAGGGGCGAAAGGGGACCTTTTACCTTTCAGGAAGACAAAGACCATCTTCCTCTAAGAATTTACCGCAATAGCCAGGCTCCTCGGGATTGGTGTTTTAATCCGCTTTTTATCAGAGCCGAAGATAGCAAAGGGTCCCTTCTAATAAAAATATCGGTTGACTGGTTAATGAGAGACCAAATTAGGATTATTTTTCTGGACGCCAGCAAGCCACCTCCATTCCTGTGTATCTAAAAACTGGCCAGCAATCTTAAGGATTGCTGGCCATTTTTAATATCTAATTAAAATGATACAATAAAAAATAATGATTCCTTATTTCTTTTATTCGCAAATTGAGCTGGGTTCAATTACTCTTTATCCTTGGGGATTATCTTTGGGATTAGCTTTTTTGATTGGTTCTTGGTTATTTTTAAAAGAATCAACTAAAAAAGAGATTGACCAAAGGAAAGTTTTTTGGCTGATTATTTTTATTTTTTTGGGTAGCTTAATTGGTTCTCGTTTGGTTTATCTGCTTCAATTTCCTCAATATTACTCGATTCATCCTTTAGAAATATTACAAATCTGGGCTGGCGGTTTAATGTTTTATGGCGGCTTATTGGGGGCTGGCCTAGTTGGTTGGTTTTATATCAAAAAAACACGATTAAATTTTTTAGAAATTGCTGATTTAGTTGTGCCTGCTTTAGCTTTAGGAATTTTTATCACTCGAATTGGCTGCTCTTTAATTAATGACCACCAGGGAGCCATCACTTCTTTACCCTGGGCTATTCAGTGGCCCGATGGCGCGCTGCGTCATCCAGTCGCTGAGTATCTGGCTCTTAATGCTCTAATAATGTTTTTAGTTTTTTGGTTTCTGCGAGACCGTTTCAAAAAACCAGGCCAATTATTTATTACTTTTCTTTTTTGGTATTCTATTTCCCGTTTTCTTTTAGATTTTACTCGAGCCAGCGATACGCCCTTAGCTGACCCGCATTATTTCGGCCTTTTTATCAGTCAATGGCTTAGTTTATTTATTATAATCGGACTGGTCGTTTTTTTAATTAAAAAAGATTGACATAATAACCAAATCTGTTATCCTGTTTTAAAAGTTCATCAACAACAGAATAAAAGGAGGGAGAGAAAATGAGCAAGCAAGCCAAGGAGACATTGGAGGGTGTTGAGGCCTACAAGAAACATTTCAGAGAGTTGCTTCGGCAAGCAGAAGACCCCGAGCCAGGCAACTACGAAATCGAAGTGGCGGAAGTCCTGACTATTCCAGAAGTAGCCATAATTAAAGACACTCAAGATAAGATTTGGGCCATCCCCGAAAATAGCGATCCTGATACTCCCCATGAAAAACAATTGATAAGTCGGTGGGATATCCGACCGGGTATGAAATTGCGATTGACCGTAATAATTGTCGCCAAGAAGATTATCCCGGAAATTTTGACTCGTTGACAGATGCTGCTCTTTGATTATTATTTTGAGGGTTATTATCAAATAGTCCTCTTTCTTATTGATTTTCCCAAGACAAACTAGTTTTGGGTCAAGTTTAATCTATTTTCGCGACAGGGTCAAAAGGCCCTGTCTTTTATTTAAGTCAAAAAATGATATAATAAAATAACATGCGAAAACCATGGCATAATTTTTCCATTGAGAAGACACTGCAGGAGTTGAAGTCACGGCCAACCGGACTGACTGAAAAAGAAATTAAAGAAAGGGTCAGGAAATTCGGCCTGAATAAACTTCCTGAAGAAAAACCCTTTTCCCGGATCAAGTTGTTTTTAAAGCAGTTTAAAAGCCCGCTTATTTATATTTTACTGATTGCCGGAACTATTACTTTAATTTTAAATGATTATACTGATGCAATGGTTATTTTCGGGTCTGTTTTTTTAAATATCATAGTTGGTTATTTCCAGGAAAATAAGGCCTCTCAGGCATTAGATAAATTAAAAAAGGTTCTTAAAATAAGAACCATTGTTTTTCGAGATGACCAGGAAAAAGAAATTCCTCAAGAAAAGTTGGTCTCCGGCGATATCATTTTCTTGAGAGCTGGTTATAAGGTGCCGGCTGATGCCAGAATTATTGAGGCGAATAATTTAAAAATTAATGAGTCGGCCCTGACCGGTGAATGGTTAGCCGCTAAAAAAATTAAAGAAATTTTACCAAAAGAAACTCCTTTAGCTGATCGCGATAATATAGCTTATTTGGGAACAATGATTGAAAGCGGCTGGGGCAAAGCAGTAGTTGTGGAAATTGGCTTAAAAACCGAAATTGGCCAGCTGGCTCAAATAGTCAGAGAAGCCAAAGAGAAAAAAACTCCTTATCAGAAAAAATTAGCTCGTTTCGGTAAAGTAATTGTTTTAATTATCGTGTTTATCTCTCTGGCTATTTTTGTTGAGGGCATGCTGACTGGCGGCAAATTTGTTGAGATGTTTACCGTAGCCGTTGCTGTGGCTGTCGCGGCTATTCCCGAAGGATTGCCGGTGGCGATGACCGTTATTTTAGCTTTAGGCATGCAGCGAATTTTAAGAAAAAAGGGCTTAGTCAGAAAATTAGCTTCCGCCGAGACCTTGGGCAGTACTTCTATAATTTTAACTGATAAAACCGGTACTTTAACCAAGGCAAAAATGGAAGTAGCTGGTATTTATACTGGTCATAGAGAACTTTTAAGCGACGGTCAAAAATTCAATCAAGAGATTGATAAAAATGGTCAGCAGTCCCATATTTTAGCTTTAAAAATTGCTTTGCTTTGTAATGAATCCTTTATTGAAAATTTTGAAGAGCCAATGAAAAAATGGATTGTCCGAGGCAATCCCACGGAAAAAGCTCTTTTTTTAGCTGGTATTCAGGCCGGTCTTTCTAAAAGAGAGTTAGAAAAAAAGCAACCGAAAATTGACCAATTTCTTTTTGACTCGACTTATAAATATGCTGCTACTCTTCATCAATTTGGGAGTGGCACTCCCAAAGCTGTAGATAATATTTTATACATAGTCGGCTCACCGGAAAAAGTTTTAGCTATGTCTTCTTATTTGGATAACGATGGACAAAAAGAAGATTTATTGCTGGCTGATTTTAAAAAACTAAAAGAAAAATACGAGGGTCTGACCAGGCAAGGGTTAAGAATAATTGCCGTGGCTTATCAAAAAACTAAGAATCAGAAAATAGACCTACTGGAAGAGGAGAAAAATAAAAAAATGGTCTTTGTTGGTTTTTTTGCTTTACATGATCCAATTAGAAAAGAAACCAAAGAGGCTATTCAATTATGCCGCCAAGCTGGCCTGAAGCCGATTATTGTCACTGGCGACCACCGTTTAACTGCTCAAGCGGTGGCCGAAAAACTTGGTTTTAAACTTAATGGGAAAAATGTCTTGGAAGGGAAAGATTTATCCAGAATGTCTGACAAAGAATTTGAGAAAAAATTTAAAGATATTCAGATTTACGCTCGGGTTGAACCAGCTCAAAAGTTAAGAATTGTTCAAGTCTGGCAAAAAGAAGGAGAGGTAGTGGCCATGACCGGCGATGGTATCAATGATGCGCCGGCTCTCAAACAAGCTGATATCGGGGTGGCTTTAGGTTCGGGTACGGATGTGGCTAAAGAAGTTTCCGATTTAGTTCTTTTAACTGATAATTTTAGTATTATTGTAGGGGCAGTTGAACAAGGCCGAGCTATTATTGATAATATTAGAAAAGTGATTACTTATCTGCTCTCTGATAGTTTTACCGAAATTATTTTAATCGGGGCGAGTCTGCTTTTAGGATGGCCTTTGCCAATTTTAGCCGCTCAAATTTTATGGGTTAATTTAATTGAAGACGGCTTGCCTAATATGGCTTTAGCTTTTGAATCAAAAGAAAAGGACTTAATGAAACAAAAGCCACAAGGTCAGGAAGTACCTCTTTTGACCAAGGAGATGAAAGTTTTAATTTTCATTATCGGTTTATTAACTGATTTATTTCTTTTGGGATTATTTTTCTATCTTTTGAATTATTCCGGATATACCATGCCTCATATTCGGTCGGTAATTTTTGCCGGCTTAACCATTGACTCTCTTTTTTATGTTTTTTCTTGTAAGAGTTTGAAACGCAATCTTTGGCATATCAATCCATTTTCCAATAAATTTTTAATTACCGCTTGGGTATTTGGTTCATTAATGTTAATAGCCGCCCTTTATCTTTCTCCTTTGCAGAATCTTTTGAAAACTGTTCCCTTGACTCTTTTCGACTGGCAAATAATTTTAGGTTTGGGCTTAATTAATATGGTTTTGATTGAAGCGACCAAGTGGCGGTTTATTAAACATAAATTCTAAATCTCTATGATTTTCCTCTATATTGTCATCTTTATTATTTCCTTTTTTTTACTAATTTTATCAAGCAGTTGGCTGATCGGGGCCTTGACTAAATTAGCCAAATTTTTAGGTTGGAAAGAATTTGTGGTGGCTTTTTTTACTATGGCTTTGGCTAGTTCTGTTCCTAATCTTTCAGTTGGTATAAGTTCTGTCCTCCATAAGATTCCGGCTCTTTCTTTTGGTGAGATTGTTGGCGGTAATATTATTGATTTGACGGTGGCCGTCGCTCTGGCCGCTCTTATTTCAAAAGGAGGTCTCACTTTAGCTAGTCGGACTGTTCAGGGCAGCGCTATTTTTACTTTAATAGTGGCTATTTTACCTTTACTTTTGATAGCTGATGGTTCACTTTCTCGCGTAGACGGTCTCTTATTAATTTTAACTTTCTTTATTTATATGTTTTGGCTCTTTAGTAAAGAAGACAGATTCAGTAAGGTTTATAATAGAATTAAAGAGCCGCTCGTTTTCAAAACTGCTTTCAAAAATGTCGGTATTTTAATCGGAACGATTCTCTTACTTCTTTTAGCCGCAGAAGGAATTGTCAAATCAGCTACTTTTTTCTCAACGAGTTTAAATTTTCCCATTGCCTTGATCGGTATTTTAATTGTTGGCTTAGGTAATGCCTTACCCGAGATTTTTTTTGGCATCCAGGCCGCTAGAAGAGGAAAGGATTGGCTGGTCGTTGGCAATATTATGGGTTCAGTGATTATCCCGGCTACTTTAGTTTTGGGATTAGTTGCTTTTCTTTCACCGATTCAAATCACTAATTTTTCGCCTTATGCCATTGGTCGCTTTTTCTTAATAATTTCCGCTGTGTTCTTTCTGCTCTTTCTGCGAACTGGTCGAAAAATCACCAAAAAAGAAGCCATCTTTCTGCTAATAATTTATTTGACCTTTGTCCTAGCCGAGATTTTGTTTTCTTAACTTGAACTCTTAATTTGTCTATGTTAAATTGAACTCATGGAATATTTTATTATCATTCTTTTAATGCTGATTGTAGTAAGTTTAGGCCTGCTGTTTTTTTTATTACTTAAGAAAAAAACCGCCAAGCCCGAGACCGAGTCTTTGATTATGCTCCAGCAACAATTAAATCAGCTTAGTCAGGTTTTAGATAATAAATTGTCTGAATCAGCTAAGAGTATGCGTATCCAGTCCAGCCAAAGCGCCAAGATTATCCGTAATGTTACTGAAAAATTGACTAAACTTGATGATACCAATAAGCAGGTGGTTGGTTTTGCTGAACAATTACAGTCCTTAGAAAATATTTTAACCAATCCCAAACAACGGGGAATTTTAGGAGAATATTATTTGGAAACAGTTTTGAAAAATGTCCTGCCGCCCAAGTCCTACCAAATGCAATATGAATTTGATGATGGCGATATTGTTGACGCCGTAATTTTTATTAAAGATAAACTTATTCCCATTGATTCTAAATTTTCTTTAGAGAACTATAATCGGCTTGCTCAAGAAAAAGATAAAGAAAAACGAATTAAATTAGAAAAGCAATTTAAAATAGACCTAAAAAAAAGAATTGACGAAACAGCTAAATATATTAAACCCAACAAAGGAACTATGGATTTTGCCTTTATGTTTATTCCGGCTGAAGGGGTCTATTATGACCTTTTAGTTAGTCAAGTTGGGGCGATTAAAATAGCCACTCGTGATTTAATTGAATACGCCTTTAAGAACAGGCATGTGATTATTGTTTCGCCAACTTCTTTTCACGCTTATTTGCAAACCGTCTTACAGGGTCTGCGCGCTTTGCAAATCGAAGAATCAGCCGAAGGAATCCGCAGGGGAGTAGAGATGCTGGGTAAGCATTTAAGAAGCCACGATGAATATATGCAGAAATTGGGCAATAATTTAGGAACAACCGTGGGTATGTATAATAAAGCTTATAAAGAATACGGCAAAATTGACAAGGATGTGATGAAAATCACTGGCGGCAAGTCAGAAATAGAAATTAAAGAAATAGAAAAACCATCAACAGAATAATAAATAGATTTGGGCGGAGGTAGCTCAATTGGTTAGAGTATTTCGGTCCCACCGAAAAGGTCGCAAGTTCGAACCTTGCCCTCCGCTCCAAAACTAAATAAGTGGATGATAAAAAATCATCCACTTATTGATTTTTATTTTAATTTAGTTTATGCTGAATCTATGTTCGCAATAATTAAAACCGGCGGGAAACAGTATCTGGTCTCGCCAGGAGATAAAATTAAAATAGAAAAAATAGAGGCGCCCGCCAAAGTCAGCCAAAGGCGACCTGCCTCTGACTTGGGCGGACCCGCCTCTGGCGAAAAGGCTAAAGAAATTATCTTTAGTCAAGTTTTGTTATTGATGAAAAATAAGGCTGTTAAAATAGGCACTCCTTTAATTAAAGGTGTCAAAGTTACGGCCAGAGTTTTAAAACAAGGCAGGGCCAAAAAGGTGATTATTTTTAAGTATAAGGCCAAGAAACGCTATCAAAAAAAAATAGGCCATCGCCAGCCCTATACAGAAGTAGAGATTATTAAAATCCAGTCCAAATGACAACAAAAACATCAACAACGGTTGTCGATGTTTTACTTGCGTCCCAGAAGAGCATTGGTTAGAGTATTTTCGTCAATATATTCCAAATCACTGCCCATTGATAGCCCGCGACCTAAGCGGGTTGTTTTAATATTTAGTGGTTTAAGCAGGCGCTCAATATAAAGCAGGGTAGTATCTCCTTCGGTGGTCGGACTTAAAGCAAAAATTACTTCTTTGACAGTTGGCTGGCTGTTTTTTATTCGGGCAGTTAATTCTTTAATCCGTAAATTTTCTGGCCCAATCCCATCACTCGGTGAAATCAAACCGCCTAAAACATGATAAAGACCATGATATTGTTTGGTTTTTTCTAAGGGGATGATATTTAAAACGTTTTCCACCAAACAGATAGTTTCTTTGTCCCTTTTAGGTTCTTGGCAGATAGAGCAGAGCTGGTTATCTTTACTGGTAACATTAAAACATTGAGAGCAAAGATGAATTTTTATTTTAAGATTTTTAATTAAGGAAGATAAATCGTCCAAGTCCTTTTGTTCCTGATTAATTAAATAAAAAACCAGCCGGGAAGCGGCTCGTGGTCCCAGATCAGGCAGTTTGCTTAGTTGGTCAATAAGTTTTTGAATCGGCTCTGGAAACATTATTATTCTCCTAAATATTTTTCCAAGGTCTTGAAGCTAACTTGGCTTTCATTAAAGAAGAGTTCTATTTTACCAATTGGTCCGTTACGGTGTTTGGCAATATGGATTTCGGCGATATTTTTCCGTTCGGGATTCGGTTTATCTTTATCTTCTCGGTAAATAAATAAGACGACATCCGCATCTTGTTCAATGGCTCCTGAATCACGAAGGTCAGAAAGTTTGGGAATGGCTGGTGAGCGGCTTTCCACCGCTCGGGAAAGCTGAGAAAGAGCTAAAACAGGCAAATTCAACTCGCGGGCTAAGGTTTTTAAATTACGAGACGCTTCTGTCATTTGCTGGACTGGCGAGTCATTGAGATTGCGAGGTTGAATCATTTGGAGGTAATCAATAATAACCAGACCTAAATCATGTTCGGCTTGGAGACGGCGGGCCATGGTTCGCATTTGCATAACGGTTGGAGAGGGAGAGTCATCAATAAAGATAGGAGCAGATGATAAATCATCCATAGCCTGTTGAATTCGTTGAAAATCATTATCCGGACCCTCGCCTGATAAACGACCAGTTCTCATTCGCCAGGAATCAACTTCCGCTTGGGCGCAAATAAGTCGGTCAACTAATTGTTCTTTGGACATTTCCAAACTAAAAATAGCTACTGGCGTTTTGTCTTTAATAGCAATATGACGGACAAAATCTAGAGCCAATGATGTTTTGCCGATGCTGGGTCTGGAAGCTAAAATAATCAGGTCTGATTTTTGTAAACCAGCTAAATAATTATCTAAGTCAGAAAAACCAGTCGGCGTCCCTCTAATCGTTTCATCCCCCTTATGAAGTTTATCAATTCGTTCAAAGGCCTCTTCTAAAGTGTCTTTAACTAATAGAAATTTTTGACCAATTGACTGTTGGGAAATGCTAAAAATTTTTTGTTCAGCCGTATCAACCAAATTTTCCACATCTTCTGGTTCTTGATAGCTTAATTGAGTAATTTGACTAGAGGTTTCAATCAAATCGCGGAGCACCTTTTTATGTTTAACAATCTTGGCGTAATGAGCAACATGAGCCGCCGTAGGGACTGAATTAACTAAACTGGTCAGATAACTGACTCCGCCAATTTCTTCTAATTGTTTCTTTTCTTCCAGGCGGTTAGTTAAACTCAATAAATCAATTGGTTCATTTTTTTCAAAAAGTTCAAGCATGACTTGATAAATATTGCTATGGATTCCCCGATAAAAATCATCTGATTTAAGAATGTCCGCTATCTGAATGATTGCTTCTTTATCCAACATCAAAGAACCAAGAACTGATTGTTCGGCTTCAATGTTTTGAGGCGGTAAGCGGCCTTCTGTTTTTTGTTTATTGTCAGTCATAATAATAAATAGGAGGTGATCCTCCTATATTTTACAAATTTTAATTTAACGAAGCAAGAGGGGATTCTGTTAGTATTTTGGGGATATTTTTGGTCTTTTGTCTGTATCTTCTATCTGATATCCTTTTTCCTCAACTTGTTTCCTGATTTGGTCAGCTTTAGGCCAATCTTTATCTTGCCGGGCTTGTTCGCGTTTTTCAACAAGTTTTTTAATTTCTTGAGGAATAATTGTCTTTTCCTTCCTGATTTTATCTAAATTTAAACCAAGAACCTTATCAAAGTCCAAGAGAGTAGCTAATTTGTCCGGAGCGGATAAATCTGATTTTAGTAACTCTTGCATGACAACTAAACCCTGGGGCAGATTAAAATCATCGGTTATTTTTTCAATAAATTTATTCTTATATTCTTTATTTATTTTACCTAATTTATTACCCAATTCTTTAATTTGATTAACCAAATTATTAAATCCTTTTTGGGCCGATTCCATTATTGGCCAGGCAAAATTTTGTTTGGAACGGTAATGAGCTTGTAAAAGCAAATAACGAAAAGCTAAAGGCGCAAATCCTTTTTCTTTTATTTCATTCAAGCTATAGGCGGTTCCGGCTGATTTAGACATTTTCTTATGAGCCATCAATAAATGCTCATTATGGAGCCAGTAATTAACAAACTTAACTCCATTAGCTGATTCGCTTTGAGCTATTTCATTAGTATGATGAACTGGAATATGTTCAATCCCGCCCATGTGGATATCTATGGTTTTACCCAGATATTTATTAGCCATGACCGAGCATTCAATATGCCAGCCCGGGAAACCTTCTCCATTTTTAGTCAAGGAAGAACTAAAAGGGGACGACCAATATTGAAGGGCATTTTTATGTTTGCCTGCTTTAAAGAACCATAAAGAAAAATCAGCTGGATTTCTCTTTTGCGAGTCAGATATTTCGGCCTTACCTGCCCCTTTAAGTTTTTCTTCTAGTTTTTGACCAGAGAGTTGGGTGTAATTTTTTGCCTTAGAAACATCAAAATATACGGCTAAGTCAGTTAAGTAAGCATAACCTTTATCAAGTAAAGTTTGAACCATGGCAATTATTTCCTTGATGCATTGAGTGGCCCTTGGTTTAAAAGTCGGCTCCCAGAGATTTAAGGCCCGGGTATCTTCTTCAAAAATTTTAATATATTTTTCAGTTATTTGCTGGGGGCTAAGTTTTTCCTGCCTGGCGCTTTTTTCTATTTTATCTTCGCCTTCATCCTGGTCGCTGGTTAAATGTCCAACATCGGTATAATTGCGGACGTGTTTTACTTGGTAATCCAAATATTTAAGCACTCGGACGACACTGTCAGCGCAAAACATACCGCGCATATTGCCAATATGTTGAGTCCAATAAACAGTTGGCCCGCAATGATAAAAAGAAACCGTATTTTTTTTAATCGGCTTAAAAACTTCTTTTTGGCGAGAGAGGGTGTTATATAATTTTAGAGCCATTTCTTTTTTTTGAAATAAATGACCATAATGCCGGCCGTGATGAACATAAAGGTAAGAATAATCAGCCAAATAAAAGGATTTCGGCGAACTAGGGGAATATTGTCAAAAACATTCATGCCAAAAAATCCAACAACGACGCTTAAGGGAAAAGTAATAAAGGAAACTACTGTCAAAAATTTCATAATGTCGCTTAGTTTATATGAAAGGAGGGAATTATTAGTTTGTTCAATAGAGTTAATTAATTCCCGATGGTTTTCTAAAACATTCCAGACCCTGATAGAAGAACCAATTACCTCCTGGGCCAATGGTTTTGTTTCCTGGCTAAAGAGGCGAAAAGATTTCTTTTCCAAGATTTCCAGCACTGACCGTTGGGGTTTAGTCGCTCGACGAAAATCAATCAAATCCCTTTTGAGTAGAGCGATTTTAAAAAGCATTTCTTTTTCTTTACCTTTAAAAACCTGCGCTTCAACCTTTTCAATTCTTTGGCCAATTTGGTCAAGCATAGGCAGGCAGGAATCAATTAACCAGTCAAGTAAACTGAATAGAAGATGACCGCTGCTTTTAAAATATTGATTTTGATGATATTCCTGGACCTGGCAATCATTAAAAAATATCTCTAAATCAGGAATTTTATCAAGGTGGCTGGTAATTAAAGTAGTCGGCGTGACAATGAAGTCTAATTCCACTGTTTTGGCTTGGCCGCTTTTCCGCTTAAAGATTGGAAAATGAAGAACAATAAAAAGTTGATTGGGATATTCTTCTATTTTAGGACGATGAATCGGCGGCAGGAACTGCTGGACGATAAAAGGATGGAGATGAAATTTTTCCTTAAGTTCGTCTAAATCCTTTTGTTTCGGTTTCTGAATATCAATCCAAGTTATATTGTTGGCAGTGATTTTGTTCATAGTATTTTTTTTCCTTTCTATATTCATTTTAGCACATCGTCTTTTTATTTGACAACTTTTTGGAAAATGATACACTGATAATAGATAATAATGGCCAAAAAAGAATGGTTCGACAAGCTCATCATAAAAAGATAATTTATACTTCTGAAGAACCCGAAGAATCTGAAAGATTGGCATCCGCCAAAGGCGGACTCATCGGAAAACTTAAAAGCAAACTAAAAGAATGCCAAAAAGAAAAGGAGGAATATCTAACCCATGCCCAAAGAGCCATGGCGGATTTAATTAATTTTCAACGGCGGCAAGAACAAACCCAGGAAGAGTTAAGAAAGTATGGTCAAGAGAATTTTATCAGAGAATTATTGCCAGTTTTAGATAGTCTCGGGCATGGCGCCAAGGAAAACGAAGGTATTAGACAAATCAAAGAGCAATTGAAAAATATTTTAAAAAAACACGGATTAAAAGAGATTCAAACAAGAGATGAAAAATTTAATCCAGAATTTCACGAAGCAATAGAGCAGGTTCCCGCCAAAGTCAGCCAAAGGCGACCTGTCTCTGGCATGGGCGGATCCGCCTCAGGCGGAAAATCGGGAACAATCATTAAAGAAGTTCAGGAGGGATATATGTTGGGAGATAAAATTTTAAGACCAAGTAAAGTCAAAGTATCTAAATAAGAAAGGAGACATACTATGCCTATTAAATGGCGACAATTTAAAGAATTGGAAAATCCTTCCCATTCGCCCGATAGCTTCGAGGAGGATGAATGGGTGCCCTTTGTGCCCACCTTTCGAGCCGAAGAGCCGGCCTTGGATATTTATCAAGATAAGAATAATCTTTACGTAGAGATTCCTTTAATTGGTGTTGATCCTAAAAATTTAGAAATTTCTATTGATGATAATATCTTAACCATTCAAGGGAAAAAAGAAGAGAAGAAAGAAGTTAAAGAGAAAGATTATTTGCGCAAAGAAATCAAAAAAGGAGCTTTTCGCCGGGTAGTTAAACTGCCAATAGAAGTTAAAGGAAACAGAGCCACAGCAGAAAGTATTGGGGGGATGCTTAAAATTACCATTCCTAAGGCAGCTAAAGTAACTTCTCAAGCCAAAAGGATTCCTATTAAGATTAAATAAATATGACTAAAATAATTGGTATTGATTTAGGAACATCGAATTCAGCTGCTTCGGTGGTTGAAGCGGGCAAGCCAACGATGATCCCTTCAGCTGAAGGGACGGTGGTTGGCGGCGGTAAGGCCTTTCCGTCTTATGTGGCTTTTGACAAAGATGGTAATCTTTTAGTTGGCGAAGCAGCTCGTCGTCAGGCAATAACTAATCCGGAAAATACGGTTACCGGTTTCAAACGTAAAATGGGCACTAAAGAAAAATATACCTTAGCCGGAAAGGAATATACGCCGCAGCAGCTTTCGGCTTTTCTTCTGCAGAGAATTAAAAAAGACGCCGAGGCCTTCTTGGGACAACCCATCAATAAAGCGGTTATTACCGTACCAGCTTATTTTAACGATGCCCAAAGACAAGCAACAAAAGACGCTGGAGCGATTGCCGGCTTGGAAGTAGAAAGAATTATCAATGAACCAACAGCTGCTTCTTTGGCTTATGGGATTGATAAGGCCGGTCAGGAAGAAAAGATTCTGGTTTTTGATTTCGGTGGCGGCACCCTGGATGTAACCATTATGGATTTCGGCGAAGGAGTTTTTGAAGTCAAGTCAACTTCCGGCGACACAGAACTGGGCGGTACTGATATGGATAAACTTTTAGTTGACTATATTACCGAAGAATTTAAAAAAGAAAATAATATTGATTTGAAGCAAGATAAAACCGCCTTGGAACGCCTCAAGGAAGCCGCGGAAAAAGCCAAAATTGAACTCTCATCTACCTTGGAAACAGAGATTAATTTGCCTTTTCTTAGCGCTGATACAGCTGGTCCCAAGCATTTAGTCCTAAAAATTACCCGAGCTAAGTTAGAAGAATTAGTTAAGCCAATCATTGAGAAATGCCGTGGTCCCATAGAACAGACCCTAAAAGATGCTAAAGTTACTCCCAATAATATTACTAAGATTATTTTAGTTGGCGGGCCAACTAGAATGCCGGCTGTCCAAAAATTTGTCGAAGATTATATGGGTAAGAAAATTGAACGAGTGGTTGATCCAATGGAATGCGTGGCTATGGGGGCGGCTATTCAGGGAGGAATTTTAACCGGCGAGACAAAAGACGTTCTTTTATTGGATGTTACTCCTTTAACCTTAGGCATTGAGACACTGGGTCAGGTAATGACTCCTTTAATTGAAAGAAATACCACCATTCCTACTTCTAAAAGCCAGATTTTCTCAACTGCTTCGGATAATCAGCCGGCGGTGGATATCCATGTTTTACAAGGCGAAAGACCAATGGTGGCTGATAACCGAACCTTGGGCAGGTTTATTTTAGACGGCATTCCGCCAGCCCCTCGCGGCGTTCCCCAAATTGAAGTTAGTTTTGATATTGATGCTAATGGCATCTTGAATGTTAAAGCCAAAGATAAGGCCACTAATAAAGAACAGGCCATTACCATTACAGATTCGTCAGCTCTTTCTAAGGAAGAAATTGAAAAAATGAAACAAGAATCGGAAGCTCACGCGGCGGAAGACCGTCAGCATAAAGAATTAGTGGAGACCCGCAATCAAGCTGACACTTTAATTTTTTCTACGGAAAAGGCCTTAAAAGAAACGGCTGACAAAATTAAACCCGAAGATAAAAAAGAAATTGAAGATAAATTAGAAGTTCTAAAGAAAGTTAAAGATTCTAACGAAATAGAGGCGCTCAAAAAAGCCATAGATGAATTATCCCAAGCCATTCAAAAAATTGGCGCTCAATTATACCAAAAAGTCCAGGAAGAAAAAGCTGAACAATCAGAGCCAGAGATAAAAGGAAAAGCGACGGCGGGCGAAGAAAAGACAGTGGAAGGCGAGTACGAAGAAGTAAAGAAAGAAGAGAAATAAGATTTAGAAGCTTTCAGAAGCGAGGCCTTTAATAGAAGCCTCGCTTCTTTAGAAATAAATGCATAAAAATCGGATTACTCAATCAGTGGTAGCTGGTCTGGCTACATTGATTTCAGCGATTAGTTGGATTGGTTTAGAAAATGTTTTGTCCGAAGGCAATAATTGGCTTTGGCCCAGTATTGGTTTTTTAATTTTATTAATTTTTTTGAGTTTGAACTGGTTATTGACTAAATCAAAGGCGGTTTTGTTAATAACGCTTGTTTTGATTTTGGTTAGCTTTTTCTTTATTTTTAGTTTTAAATTAGAATATTTAGCAGTTTTGTTTATTGCTTCATTGTTTTTTCTTTTTGGTTCCTTCCGGGCAATTGATGAGAAAAAAGTCAGAATTAAAATACAGGTTGATAAAATTCTACGGCGAGGCCTACCCTCTATTTTAACTGGTTTGGCTTTAGTTATCGCGGTGGCTTTTTATTTCTCTCCTTTAGCTTTACGAAGTCAAGATCAAATCCGGCTGCCTCGCCCTTTGTTTAATATAATTATTCAGCCGATAACCAAAATATTTGAAGAACAAGTGCCTATTTCCCAATTATCAGAACAGTTTAATATTTCTTTAACTGGCGATGAAAAAATTGAAGATATACTTTATCAAGCAATTAATCAAGAAATCAATAAATACGGTCAGCCCTACAAACAATATTTTCCTCTCGGTTTAGCTCTGGGTGTCTTTTTTACCTTAAAAACAATTGGTTTTCTTTTTGGCTGGTTGGTTATTTTATTAAGCTGGCTGATTTTTAAGGTCTTAGTTTCCGCCGGGGCGATTAAGATACAGGAGCAGGCGGTTTTGAAGGAAATAATAGAGGTGTAGAATTTTTTATGTCCAAAGATTATTACGAAATATTAGGAGTTTCTCGAGGTGCTTCCGAAGATGAAATTAAAAAGGCCTATCGTAAATTAGCTCTTAAATATCATCCTGACCGAGCGCCTCAAAGCAAGAAAAAAGAATACGAAGAAAGATTTAAAGAAATTAGTCAGGCCTATCGGGTTCTTTCCGATAAAGAAAAGAAAGCTCAATATGACCAATTTGGTCAGACTTTTGAAGGAGCGCCTTTTGGCCAAGGATTTAGCCAGCAGGATTTTCGTTCTTTCCATGATGTTTTCGGTGGTCAGGATATTTTTGAAGATTTGGGTTTTGGGCGAATTTTTGAAGAAATGTTTGGCTTTGGTCCAAGAACCAGAACCAAACGAGCTACTCAATACGGTCAAGATATCGTCCTGGATATGGCCATAGATTTAGAAGATGCTTTTCATGGTCTTGAAAAAGAAATTGAAGTAAAAAAAATGGTCGTTTGTCCGGAATGTCAGGGAAAAGGCGGTCAGTCACTAAAACAATGTCCAGCTTGTCAGGGGAGTGGTTATCAGCAAACAAGCCGGCAGGGCTTGTTGGGATTTATTATTCAACAAAGACCTTGTTCGCAGTGTCATGGTCGAGGCGAAGTGCCGGAAAAAATTTGTCAAAAGTGCCGCGGCCAAGGAAGAATTAGAGAAATTAAGAAAATTAAAATAACTATCCCGGCTGGCATTGACAACGGACAGATTTTAAAATTAACTGGGCAAGGTGAAGCGGCTCCTTATGGCGGCCCGGCGGGTGATTTATTTATTAATATTCATCTGCGGCCGCATCAAGATTTTCAGCGCCAAGGAGACGATTTAATTTATAATTTAAATATTAACTTCACTCAAGCCGCCTTAGGTGATAAAATAGAAATACCTGCTTTAGCTGGAAAAGTTAAATTAAAAATTCCCGCTGGCATTCAAGCAGGGGAAATGATAAAATTAAAAGACCAAGGCATGCCTCGCTTATACGGTCGCGGTCAAGGTAATTTAATTGTTAAAATTCAAGTAAAGGTTCCTAAAAAATTATCTCGTGAGCAGAAAAAAATAATTGAGGAGTTAGATAAAACTAATTAATAAATAACTTCAGGAAACAATTTTTTATCTACGTGAAATTCCCCAGCGAGGAATTTCGCTGCCGAGAAATGCTCGCTCTTTTTGCTTCGCAAAAAACCATGCCCGCTCGCATTTCTAGGCCGATAAAAAATGTTTCCTGAAGATATTAAAGCTCTTCACATTATCTATGGGTATTCGAGACCTTTTAACTAATTTTCATATCGGGGTTGCCTCGGGCTGGGATTTGTTTATTATCCTTGTCTTTTTAATCTCTGTTTTTGTTTATGGCTTTTTTCTTGGCCGCAACCGGATGATTCTTTTGCTTTTAAGTAGTTATTTTTCTTTGATTATTAATCAGGTCATTCCTTGGTCGCGGCTCACTTCCTTAGGTTGGCTGGGTTTTAGTCAGGAACCTTCAGTTTCTTTTAAAATCTTAGTTTTCTCAGGAATGATTTTGTTGTTTTATTTCTTAATTCCTCGTTCAGTTTTAAGTTCCAGTTTAAGAATTAAAAAAAGAGGTGATGCTTCTTGGCTGCAATTGTTTATTTTAAGTATTGTCCAATTAGGACTGATAGCCGTGGTCATTCTTTCTTTCTTATCAGTTGAAGTAATAGCCAACTTCAGTCCTTTGGTCAAAAAAATATTTATCGGTCCGGAAGCTCAGTTTATCTGGCTAACCTTGCCAATTTTGACCATGGTTCTAATGCGCCGCAAGAGAAAAATAGAAGATTAAGCACAGTAATAAAAAATCAAGCTCTGATTATTTTAGCTTGATTTTTGTTTTGAATAAAGGTAAAATAAAAAATAAGGGGGTATAGCTCAATGGTAGAGCAGTTGCCTTTTAAGCAATTGATGGGGGTTCGATCCCCTCTACCCCTACATTTTTAGCTATCGTATTGAGATTAACAAAATATGTCTAAAAATCTTTTCGAGAAAGTAAAAAAACTTAATTTACCAAAAGGTGAATATGCAATATTTGCTAGTGGCCCTTTAGGAATAAGAAATATTAGAGAATGTAGAGATATAGATCTAATAGTAACAGAAGATCTTTTTGAAAAGCTTAATAATAATCCAGATTGGAAATATGGAGATTTTGAAAGAGATGGTAGAATTTTTCCTCATTTAGAAAAGGAAGAAATAGAAGCATATAAAACATGGGGACCTGAGGAATGGGATATTATGAAGCTTATTAAGGAAGCTGAAATAATTGATGATTTGCCATTCGTTAGGCTAGAAGAAGTTTTGAAATGGAAAAAAATATCTGGCAGAGACAAAGATATAGAAGATGTTAAATTAATAGAAGATTATTTAATTAAACAAAAATCATAATTTATTAAATTAATTCAGAAATCATTAAACGCCATTTCTGAATTTCTTGGACTATAGTTTTCAAATTCTCAATACAATAGACTACTAAAATGAACATCAAACAAATCTACAATTTAGCGATTAAGCTCGGCATGGAGACAGATTTGCGGGGAAAGGCAAAAGTTAAAAAATATCTGGCCCGGCAAAAGGAAAAATATCAAAAACTGGAAGCGGAAAAGAAAAAAGAGTTTGACCAAGAGCGATTAATCAATCCCTATTCCGATACGCGGATTTTAAATCAGCCAAAAAATCCTCAAAAACCAATTAAAAAAATATTGGCTGGTATTGATATTGGCGTAGGAGAATTGCTTTTAGCCAAAGAATTAGGCAATATAGATTTAATCATTTCGCATCATCCTCATGGTCAGGCCTTAGCCAGTCTTGATGATGTGATGCAGTTACAGGCCGAAGTTTTAGCTCAATACGGCGTGCCGATTAATGTGGCTGAAGGTCTTCTCAAGCCAAGAATTTCGGAGGTCTCTCGTTTAATTTCACCAGCTAATCATAACCGGGTAGTTGATGCGGCTAAGCTTTTGGGGTTCGGCTTTGTCTGTATTCATACACCAGCTGATAATTTAGTGGCTGACTTTTTAGATAAAAAAATTAAAAAAGCTCAACCAGAATATATTAGTGATGTCTTGAAATTACTTAAAGAAATTTCGGAATATAAAGAAGCGATTAAAATCGGGGTCGGACCGCGGCTTTTTGCAGGCGATGAAGAAAATCGTTGTGGTCAGATTGCTATTACGGAAATTACTGGCGGCACCGAGGGCTCGCCAAAAATTTATAAAAAAATGGCTCAAGCCGGCATCGGAACAATTATTGGGATGCATATGTCTGAAGAACATAAAAAAGAAGCTGAAGCGGCTCATATCAATGTGATTGTGGCTGGTCATATGTCTTCAGATTCTATTGGCATGAATTTATTTTTAAATCAATTAGCCAAGCAAAGCATCAAAATTATCCCTTGCGCTGGATTAATCCGAAGATAAATTTGGTATCAAAAATACGGCTCAAACAATTTGAGCCGTATTTTTATTTTACTTCCAGATAAGCAGAAAAAAAGATTTAATCAGGTTAATCACTACCTTATTTTCAATAAGCAGACCAGTTTTTTGAGAAGTTAGAATAATGACTTTATCGTAGATAATAACAGTTTCTTTAAAAGGGGAAGAGATTTGCTTAGGGGATTTTCTTTCTAAATAAGGAAAGGGTGATTTCTTCTTCACTGGAGAAAGTTCTTTAACCTGGATTTTACCCAGTCGCTTTTTTATTTTCTGGTAAGTACTTTCTCGCTGGCTGCTCGGCCAAATTTTATTATCACTGGCTAAAACATAAATTTCCTTAGAATGAGTAGTCAAAAAATCATCTAACAAAATTTCCAAACCGCTTTTCCCTGAATAAACTTTTATTTCTTTTTTATCGTTTAAATAATACTTAGTTCGCAAAGCGGCAATCACCCGGAGAAATTCTCTTTCTTTTTCTTCCAATTCCTTTTTTTGTCTTTTTAAAATACCTAAAAGATGGTCAGGCGATTGAGCGGCAAAATATCTTTTGCCTTTTTCTTTTGATTGAGTAATTAACCCCTTCTTTTCTAAGGATTCAATAATCTCATAAGCAGTCGGCCGGCTAATCTGGGCTTTTTGAGCAATCTCCTGAACCGAAGTATAGCCCAATTCCAAGGCGGCTAAATAAACCCGTACCTCTTTCTCGGCTAAGCCCAATTTCCTTAATTCCAATGGCAAAATTGGCAAAATCTCTATTTTTTCCATTTGCTATAACTATAATTTATTTTTTGAAATCAGTCAATATTTAAGATAGATTGTCAGTTATCGTTTTACAAACCATAAATTAAAATATCGCTTAAATCAAGCGGTTTTTTGTTTATTTCTGTCCCTGTGGATAAGTTTTGTCGGAAAACACTTGACAAATGTTTTGAGATGTGTATAATGGGAGAAGAAAATATCTATCAGAATTATGGACAGCAAAACCCTTCTCATCATTGTTATCGTGGCCATACCAATATTGCTGACTTTGCTGATTTGGGCAATTGGCCGGCATTACCGGAGAAAGCAAAAATAGTTTGTCAGAAGTTTGGTCAATCGAATAAAGGAGGTTTAAAAAAATCTTCTTTGTTCGGTTTATCAGCCGAAAGGGATTCAGCAGCCGGGCCTAATGGTCTTTGACAGCTGAAAAAAAACAGGAAATACAAAGAACCGACGGTTCTTTCAAAAATAAATAATTTTAGAAAGGGAGGTAAGAGAAAATGACTGAAATAAGGAAAGTTGTTAAGGTAATGTTTTTTGCTATACAATGTATGGCAATAGGCATAATCGTCAATCCTCGCTTTTATATTAAGTTGATCGTTAATGAAGGTAGGCGGTTATTGGTTACAGACAATACTTGAAATACACATTATGAGGAGGGCAGGGAGATGTTAAAGATGATTTTGAGATTTTTTGTTGTTTGGACAAATCGGCAAACGTTGCTGGCGGTAACTTGGAGACTTGCTGTGTCTGTAGCAGATTGGCGGACTCTTTTGAGAAGAATTAAAGGCCAACCAATAGTTGACGCGGTCTTTATTAGTAATATGCGCGATAAGACTGATAGACTTCTTTATCTCGGTTCTTGGCGTCCAAAAGATGGTCATTTCAATGGCCCTCGTTATTGGATTAAGGGAGTGGCTGGCCGGACTCGAGCGTTAGATATTGTAACAGAGGATTTAACCACAAGCGAAGGAAGGCAAAAAGCAAAAAAGTATTTTATCAGTGCTACTCAGTGGGCCAAAGATAATGGGGCAAAAGTAATTTTATTGGCTGCCAGCACCAAAAGAATTTTTGGTGAAAATGGTGCCGAATTGAAGGAATTGTTTCCAGACTTAATTTTCACAATCGGGGATAATGGAACATTTCTTCTTTTAAAAGAAGAAACCCTTCGTGCTTTAAAGCATGCTCGATTAATGCCTAGACATTGTCGGGTTGGAGTTCTTGGCCCTTATGGGTTCCTCGGCGAAATGATGATCCAAGCCCTTACAGGAAAAGACTATGACGTTATCGGAGCTGGTCCTAATATTTCTGCACTAAAAAGAGTTGCTACAAGATATGAAATTGGAACATGCCAAACTTTTGCTGAAATGGGTAAAGTGGACGCAGTGGTGGCCTGTACTCATAGCGAGCGGATTCGTCTGAATGCCGAAAATATTGAATTAATCCGGCGTCCGGGTAAAAAACTGCTTATTGTGGATGTGGCTAAACCATCAAATCTCAAGTATCAAGAATTTCAGAAATGTCAAAATGTTGTTGTTCGGCAAGATGCTGGTAATGCCTATAGTCCTCAACTTAAGTATGTTTTAGGAGCGATTTCTTACAAGATGTTTCGTTTGATCCGAGGCGTAACCTTTGGATGCTTCGCAGAGGCGCTTTCTTTGGCTGCCACAATTAAAAACGGAGTGGAGGTGGAAGTACGGATGTTAAGAAATTCAAACTGGTTTATGGTTAATGCGGTTAATATGGGATCGATTGCTAAGATGTTCAGGCGGGATGGATTCACGTTTCCATCCTCACGCTGTTTCGGCAAGCGCGTCACTTCTTTTGACCTGAACTTAGGGTTGAAAACGCGAAACCATAAATCTTATTGGAGATTGGCCTTTAATAAAATAACGGCTTTTCTCTTTTGAGTAAACCATAGGGGCAATCTACAATAGTAGATTGCCCCTTTTCTATTTTCAAAATATTTAAAAAGTGTTAAAATATAATAAAATATAGAAAAAGGGATTTAGTAATAATTTTAAGATATTATGGCCATTTCTATTTTTTCCTTTTTGCCACTAATTAGCGCAATTTTTGTCCTGTTTTTGGGAATTTTTGTTTTCTTAAAAAATAAGAAATTAAAACTCAATATTATTTTCTTTTTGTTAAGTATCGCTATGACTGTTTGGCTTTTTAGTACTTTTATGATGTTTGTTTCTAAAACAGATGATCAGGCGATTTTTTGGGACAGAACTGTTTATTTGGGAGTAGTTCTTATACCAATTTTAATGTATCATTTTGGTCTTGCTTTTTCAAAAACCAGAAATTCTAAAATACTTTATTCGGGTTATTTTTTGGCAGTTACATTTCTTATTTTAAGTAGAACCGATTACTTTGTGGCTGATTTATTCAAATATCAATGGGGCGTCCATACCAAAGCACAGATTTTTCACCATATTTTCCTTGCATATTTTTCCATCTATTTGTTTCTTTTTTATTTTAATCTCTACTGTCATTATCGAAAAACCAAAATAGGTATTGAACGCAATCAAACCAAGTATATCTTTATTGCTTTTCTGATATTGCTTTCTGGCGTTTTAGGATATCTTCCTGCTTACGGTATAGGAATTTATCCTTTCGCTTATTTATCCGGATTAATTTTTACCATTATCCTTGCCTATGCCATTCTTAAATACCGCTTGATGGATATTCGGATGGCTATTAAGAGGAGTACTATTTTTTCAGGAGTGGTTATTATGATTACGGCGGCTTACGCTTTGGCCGCTTTTTTGTTAAGTTGGGTGGTTTTTGGCGGGGTCTATACTTTCAAGACTCAAATCATCGTTGGTTTAATCGTTGCTTTCTT
>Ga0307422_1000342_pt1 | contig 27308 bp, 25 predicted proteins | sample SalMarWE160290MG_FD_202153 | JGI IMG/M metagenome (GOLD analysis project Ga0307422, IMG submission 202153) | Salt marsh sediment microbial communities from the Plum Island Ecosystem LTER, Massachusetts, United States - WE1602-90 | ecosystem: Environmental > Aquatic > Marine > Intertidal zone >...
TTATGCCCGGAGTCTGGAGCTGGGGCCGAAGCACAGGCCAGATTTGCCGGGGCGCAACAGGATTTTGGTTTCATTTCCGGTGTAATTGGGGGCACCTTTCAGTCGCTGTTTGATGTTACTGCTTCCGGGTATTTGTCTGGCAACCCCTCAGCGGCAGTTTCAGTATTACAGACAGGTAGTATCTTCAGGTTTGCAGATGACCCTTCTTGCCACCCTTTATGGAGTTCCTCGGCAGGTGATAATAGTGACGGCGAGGACCATATGAAGACATATCGTATTACCGACAGTGCTTGTGGTGTTGGCAATTATGTGCTTGCGTGGGAAGACCTGCCTAGTTTGGGTGATAAGGATTACCAGGATCTTGTTGTTGAAGTGTGCGGGGTCTATCCGATTCCCGAGCCAGCTACGGTTTTGCTGCTTGGATTAGGTTGTCTGGCTTTTAGAAAGAGATGCAGGGCTTAAACTGATACGGCATTTGATTCACGAATCAAGGGCTGGTATTACCAGCCCTTTTTTAATTGTCTATGCAAGCTCTGTATTTGGAGATAAAGTCGTGAAATTTGCTCAATCTGATGTTACAATTGAACCAATGAAAACTGTTGAAAAAACAATAAGTTCGCCTTTGCGAATTTGTGATTGTGGGTTGAGCAACTACCGTAAATCTCTGCGGCTTCAGCACGAGATGCAGGGGAAAAGACGCATGGGTGAAATACCGAATACCATCTTGATTGTTGAGCACGCCCCTGTCATTACTCTCGGTGCCAGGCAGAGTGCAAACAAGTTGCAGGCAGGTCGGGAGGAACTGGCAAAGCGGAATATCGATGTAGTTGAAATCCGAAGAGGCGGCGGCACCACTGCACATAATCCTGGGCAATTAGTCTTTTACCCAATTCTAAATCTGCGTGAATTAAACCTTGGCATCAATGAATACATTAGAGAGCTCGAGGAAATTGGTATTAAGCTTCTTGAGCAATTAGGAGTGAACTCTCAAAGACGAAAAGGTTTCCCGGGGCTGTGGGTAGGCGATAAAAAGATTGCTTCTATCGGCGTGCGTGTCTCAAAATTTGTTACCTATCACGGTATGGCGATCAATATTCAAAATGACCTTGGTATATTCGATTTCATTATCCCGTGCGGCCTGGATAACGTAGAAATAACTTCCGTTCTGAAAGAAACCGGTAAACAACACGAGATGAATAGGGTAAAGGAAAGATTGAAAGAGTTGCTTATAAAGAACTTTTCCGATAAGCGCGATTTCCCTCCGACAGTTCAACGCAATACCAAAGTCAGATTACCATCCTGGCTTCGCAGGCCCTTACCATCGGGTGAGACTTTCAAACATACTGAGCAGGTATTAAGTTCGCTGGGTCTGGAGACTATATGCAATAGTGCGAATTGTCCCAATCGAGGCCAGTGCTGGGCAAGGGGCACAGCTACGGTGTTGATTTTGGGCAGTATCTGCACGCGAAATTGTAAGTTCTGTTCGGTAACCGTGGGCAAGCCAGCCCCGCCTGACCCGACCGAACCGGAGCGTTTGGCTGAAATGGCAAAGAAGTTGGGTTTGAAATATCTTGTAATTACCAGTGTCAATCGAGATGATTTACCGGATGGAGGCGCCGGTCATTTTCGTGATTGCATTAAAACAGTAAGACAAGACTGCCCGGATGTGAATTTTGAGATACTCACACCTGATTTTCGAAATTGTCAGGAAAAAGCACTGAGAATTTTGCGGGATGCCCTGCCATTTGTGTTTGCTCACAATGTTGAAATGGTGCCCTCTCTGTATCCAATTGCCAGAGCAGGCGGGAATTACCAAAGGTCTCTCGACTTGCTTAAAATGGCCAAAGAGACCTGTAGTAATATCCAGACCAAGTCCTCGATTATGCTCGGACTGGGAGAAACCGACGACGAGGTTGAGCAGGTATTAAAGGATTTGCGAAATGTCGGTTGTGACAGGATCACAATAGGCCAGTATCTGAAGCCGTCGAAAGAATCACTTGATGTAGTCGAATATATCCCCCCTGCCGGATTCGATTTATGGGGGCAGAAAGCAATTGAATTAGGATTTTCCTGGGTCATCTCATCACCGTTCGCTCGCAGCTCGTATTTTGCAGAACGGCAAGATTCCGTATAGCAGTATATTCAACCTCAATTTCTCCTTTTTTATTGGACTTTCAAGACGAATATCATTTTTTGTGTCCTTGTGTTGTTTAGCTTTTTTGCCCTTATGGCGAATGTTTTATATATTTTAATTGGTGCTATAGAAGTTGCCTGGATTGCGTTAAGTTGGGGTGTTTTTCCGGTGGGGAGAAAGTGAAATCCGCAAGAAAATCAATCTGCCTTAATCGCCGAGGCACCGCCTTGATTATATCGATGATGTTTGTGCTGATATTCTCTGCCCTGGCTGTCTCGATGGTCTCGATGTCCGGCGTCAATTTACAAATCGCCGGAAATCAGCACAAGGTCAACTCTGCCCTTTCGGCTGCCGAGTCCGCCCTGGAATGTGGAAGATTCATTGTGGCCAACACTCCTTTGCCGAGTACCCCAATTAACATAGTAACTACCGCCCAGGCCGACCAGGTTTGGAGTTTACTTTGTGAACAGGTTCAGGCCCAGCCCTGGGTTGCCGGAGAGGCACAGCAAACAGAGAGCGAAATAATAACGCCCGCTGTGAGCTTCGGGGCGGCAAATGCTTCTTTTCAGGTTAGATTTTATCGAGAAGACACTCATACTATTAAGCTCGAGGGAATAGGAACTGATGGGCAGGTGGAAAAGCAGGTCAGCATAGATATGGATATTACGAAAGATAACGAGGTCTTGAATTACGCCATTGCCAGCAGAGGCCGAATGTGGCTTACAGGCGATACGACTATTCACGGAGATGTCTTCAGTTCTTGGGACCGTCCCGAGATATCACCTTATAATATGACCAGTGACTCAGCTATATTGGGGACGATTAATACCGTCCTGGAACTGGAGCAGATTGACGAGCAAAGCTACCAGTTGGAAACACTAAACGAAGATGGTTATCCAATCGATGCTAACGGCGACCCATTAGGGACTAATTATGAAGACCGTTATCACAGCCCTTACGACGAAATCCAGGCCTATCATGAAGGTATTAACTATGGTCAGCCATACGAGGATATTCCCGGAATGGATATATCTGATTATGACACTGATGGTTATAACGACGGCCTGACTAATATACCGTCGTGCCCGACTGAGTTAAGGGAAGTTGAGTACTTTCCGCACGCAGCAGGCAATTATAACTACCCACGTGACGGGACGCCATCCCATACTTCAAACAGAAAGCTGACCAGATACGTTTATGAAAACCAGACTTTTAGTAATGCGCGTCTTCCTGATAATTATAATGCATTATTCAGGAATTGTACTTTTGAGAATGTCCTGTATGTCGATTGTTACAAAAGCGGCAGTACCGGCTATAATAACGTTCGGTTTGAGAACTGCGATTTCAAAGGCGTGATTGTAACCGATGTGCCTCAGGCATTTAAATGGCAGAATAATTGTCTTTACTTCACAGGTGAGGCATCTTTTAACAACAATTCCGACATTCAGGAGGCTACTATCCTCGCACCGCACTTTAATGTCAATCTCGGCAATACCAACCCTGAGCAGAATGATAACAATGTGCTCACTGGTGCGATTGTCGGCGGGATTGTTGATATCCGCGGCAATGCACAAATCTATGGGACGATTATTTCGATGTGTGATACGACACAGTGGAGCTCGGGATATGTAACCAATATCGGTGCTACATTGGATGACGGCGGTTCTGAAACGACAGAACTGGGTGATATTGGTGTCATTAGCATTACGCCTGAAGAGGATAAGATGCTGCCCAGCGGTATCACCAGCCCAATCGTTATTAAACCTCAGCAGGAAACTTATTCGGAAGGAGTATGACCTTTGAATTAGAAATATGGGTAAAACAAAATTCTTAACTAATTCGAATAGGAAAACAGAATGAAAAAGCTCATCTTAAACATAATGCTCGCCGCGATATTCCTGACGGCGCTATCCACAGTCGCAGTAAATGCTAACTCGGCTGTCTTTGTCGGCAATAGAATTATTTACCTCGACGATGACCCCAATGAGCCGCAGCCGGAAGCTGTCTTGAACTGCTCTGATGATGACCCGAATGAACCTCAGCCGGAAGCTGTATTTAGCTGCTCCGACGAGGACCCGAACGCACCCCAGCCCGAAATTATCTAATTCAGGCAAATGTTATATTACTGGTTCGAGATGCTGATGCGGTTTCCTTATCGCTTATGATATAGCTCTGGAAACATTCACCACATCTACCATCTCAGCTACATTATGGACATGGACGCTTAAACTCTCCTCCAAGGTTGACGCTTAACTTCTACTTCCTTCACTCAATATCTGCATAATCTTCTGCTTTAGCTCCGGCAGGTCTTTGTGCAGGATTTGCCATATAATCTCAAGGTCAATGCCGAAATATTCATGAACAATCCGGTGCCGCAGCCCTACAACCTTATACCATTCTATTTTTGAATATTTTTCTTTGAACTCATCCGGCAGCCGGTTTGCAGCTTCTCCTATAATCTCAAGATTTCTGACAACAGCGTCGACAGATTTCTGGTCCTCTGAAAAGGCATCAAACGACAGGTTTTTGATATATTGCTCGATTCTGTCAATAGCCAGATTGATGTCATTCAGCAGTAATTCAATTGGTCTTTTAGACATAAATCAGTTCCGGCTCAATGAATTTGAATGCTTGGGAAGTAACTGCTCGGCTTGAGACCAGGTCAACCGATGCCTTGAGTGATTTTTCGAGTCTTTCGGCAAGGGTTACGAAATCCAGGCCTATTGACGGGTCAACCTCGACAAGTATATCTACGTCACTATCTTGACGCTGGTCCCCTCTTGCGTACGACCCAAATAGAGCCAGTTTGCGGACTTTAAACTGTTTTTGCAGTCGTGGCTTGTCTTCGGCGAGGGTTTTAAGAATTTCTTCTTTTGTTATCATAGTATTTATATTCCCGGAATTTACCTGTCATTATAGATTCTGAGCCGCAGATAGTCAATGCTTTTAGCTTTGAATTTTTAGTTTATTAGCTATATTCAACACTTCCACCATTTCAGCTACGTCGTGGACGCGGACTATCGATACTCCTGCCGCCACACATAGAGCAACCGTTGCAGCGGTGCCGAATATCCGATTTGCTGGATTTTCTTTGCCGGTGAGTTTGCCGATAAAGCTCTTACGGCTCGTCCCGATACAAACCCGATAGCCGGTAGCTACAAATTTATGGATATTTCTGAGAAGCTCAAGGTTATGCTCTAACGTCTTGCCAAACCCAATCCCCGGGTCAATAAAAATTCGCTCTTTGGGTATGCCGAATTTCTCCGCTCTTTTTGCTCGCTTCGACAGAAACTCTAAAACTTCACTTACTACGTCTTCGTATTTTGGTTCTGCCTGCATTGTTGCGGGTGCGCCCTGCATGTGCATCAACACAACAGGTACTTGCTGCTCTGCTGCAAGTTTTCCCATCCGTTCGTCGCTTAAAGCAGTTATATCGTTTAGCATTGCGGCTCCGGCATTCAATGCAGCTTTAGTAACTTCGTAATTGTAGGTATCGATGCTAATCGGAATGTTTATTTTGTTGGCAAGTGCCTCTATCACTGGTATTACTCGTTTTATCTGCTCTTCGATAGAAATTGGCTCAGCGCCCGGTCTGGTAGATTCGCCGCCTACATCTATAATTGCAGCCCCATCAGCAGCCATTTGTAACCCATGCTTGATGGCTTTATCAGTATCGAAGAATTTTCCGCCATCGCTGAAGGAATCCGGCGTCACATTTAGTACGCCCATCACTATGCAGCCATTTGAAAAATTCAGCTTTCCCCTCGGCCACTCAACCAAATCTTCTCCTCTAACTTTCCCCATTTTCAATCTTAAAACCAATCCCAGCCAATTTATCTAAAAGTTTTTTACCCGTTAGTTTATTCTCTGTGGCTAATAAAACTTTCGTATTTTGCAATTCCCTTCGGACGGGGTAATTATTTCGTAGCCAATCGAAAAACTTGCCTCTTGCCTTTATTGGCTCATTTAGAATTGCTCTTAGATTAGCATCGTCTTTTTTGATGTCGTAAATCTTTCTAACTGCATCCGACAGTATCTTCTGCTCGCTGCCGCTGGAAGGGTTTATCTTTATTTGCGATACTGCCGGTTCGGGCAGAAAATCCTCGATATCATACTTGCTCTCAAGACCAAAATATTCGCAGGCCGCCTTATAAATCATAATCATTCCTGCAATCTTACCATCCAGCGAGTAACCGGCAATATGTGGCGTTCCGATATCAACCATTTGGAGAAGTTCCGTGTCAATATTCGGCTCATTCTCCCATACGTCCAGAACGGCAGCTTTTATTTTGTCTGTTTTTATGGCTTGTTTAAGGGCACTGTTGTCAGCGACACTGCCTCGTGAATCGTTTATAAATACACAGCCGGGCTTAAGCGATTTGAAAAATTTCTCATCAGCCAGTTGAAATGTCTTATCAATTCCCTCGAATGTCAAGGGCGTATGAAGTGTTATAAAATCGCAGTTGTAAAGATTTTCTATAGGCAGATATTTTTTGTCTTTGGTTTGTCTTTCTAACGGAGGGTCGTTCAGATAAATTTTCATTCCCAGAGCTGCACATTTTTTGGCCACCCTGCTGCCGACATTACCGACACCGATAATGCCTATCGATTTGTCTTCGAGAGTAATATTGTGCTTCTGTCCGATTTCTAATAGTGCTGCAATAACGTATTCTGCTGCCGAGTTTGCATTTGACCCCGGCGCCGAGGAAAAGCCGATGTTACGGCTTTTTAGGTAATCGATTTTGACGTGCTCAAAGCCGATTGTAACCGTAGCGACAAACCTGACCGAGCTGTCGGCGAGCAGATTTTCATTTACCGGTGTTATGGTGCGAACGAGCAAAATATCCGCATCGCTAATAACTTCTGGTGTTATTTCTCGGCCGGGTATAGTTATTATCTCGCCTATCGAGCTGCAACACTCAGCAACAAATGCTATATTCTCATCGGCAACTATCTTCATAATGAGGCCCCATAATTTTTATATTTGTAAAGAATTTGAGCTATTTTAACTAAAATTCAGGCATTTGCACCAATTTTTTCTCACTAAGAACTAATATAAACGTTCTGGTGGTAGTAAAAAAATTTGCATTTTTTCAAAATTTTACTTAAACTATTATGAGCATATGCCCATAATATATACAGAGCTTTTTCTTAAAGTATTGAATCTTTTGAAGAGGACTAAGACGCCGGGAGGAGATGGGACAGAGCTGGACGGTCAGGGGCGCGGTTCCGGCCAAGGCATGGGGCCGGGTTAGGGCTAAGGTAGAGGTAGAATTGGTGGTCTGTTCTTTGCTGGAACAAGTGGTAGTTGCGTTTGCCCAAGTTGCGGAACTACAGAGCCGCATATTGCGGGCCAGCCCTGTAAAAAAAATTATCCTAAATGTGGCTCGTGATGCGGCTATGCCGCCCGAAGGTTACTTCGATTTAGGGAAAATGTTAAAGAAACTGATTGAAAAAAGTGTCCCTGTCAAGGTGTGTGGCACCTGCAAGACTCGTTGTGGAATACATAAAGGTGAGCCTTATTTTGAAGGTGCGAAGGAAGCTAAAATGACAGAACCGGCTGAATGGATAAAAGAAGCTGATAAAGTTATTACATTCTAAAAATGGGTAAAGATATGATAATCCGAGTATCAGATTTAACAAAGCGTTACGGTGAAATTCTCGCTGTTGACCATATCAGTTTTGAAGTTGAGAAAGGTGAAGTCTTCGGATTTTTAGGTCCGAACGGCGCAGGAAAAACTACAACCATAAGGATGCTTACGGGGCCTTCCAAGCCCACAGATGGAAAAGCGTCTATTTTGGGTTTTGATATTAATTCACAGATTGTGCAGATAAAGAAGCATATTGGGGTTGTTCCAGAAATTTCCAATCTCTATGATGATTTGAGTGGTTTTGACAACTTATTATTTATGGCACAGCTCTATGGCGTTCCTCGCACTCAGCGGAGAAAAAGAGCGGAGGAATTGCTGAAAACCTTTCGGCTCTACGAGCGCAAAGACAGCCGCTTTCGCACCTTTTCCCGGGGTATGAAGCGGGCTCTAACAATTGCGGCGGCTTTAATTCATAACCCTGAAGTTATTTTTCTTGATGAGCCTACAGTTGGTTTGGATGTAGTAGCAGCCCGTTCTTTGCGTAATTTGATATCTAACCTTCGCCGGCAGGGAGTAACCATTTTTCTTACTACCCACTACTTGGAAGAGGCAGACCTTTTATGTGACCGTGTAGCTATTCTGGTAAAAGGGAGAATTTTGGCGATTGATACGCCTCAAGCTTTAAAGGACAAAACCAATAAAAAATCATTGGAAGAGGCATTTATGGAGATTACCGGTTTAGAGCCGGAGGTTTTAGCAATTGAAAAAGGAAAGTAAGATGTGGCGTGATAACTTACGAGGTATTTTCTATATCGCCTTAAAAGATATAAAGACATACTATTTTAAGCCGCCGGCAGTCAGTTGGGGCATTGTCTTTCCGATTACCTGGATTTTAGCTTTTTATTTAAGAAATCCCGGAAGTTTTGAAGAGTTAGTGCCCGGATTAATTGCGATGACGATTCTTTTTAGTACTACTGCTGCAGAGGCAGTGGTTATAAATTTTGAGCTTAGACTTGGCTCTTTGGAAAGATTGCTTTTGGCGCCAATTGGTTTATCAGCGGTGCTTTTTGGAAAGGTCCTGGGTGGTGTTGTTTTCGGTTTTGCGATGACAACAGTAGTAACAATAGGTTCAACAATTGTTCTCGGGCTCCAGCCTAACTTTGTTTATCTTATTTTAATCATCATTCCTTCACTCTTGGTTTTTTCATCCCTTGGTGCTCTTTTATGTGTTTTGGTGAAGGAAGTATTTGAGGCGCAGACCCTACTTAATTTACCCCGCTTTTTGATGATATTTTTAAGCGGCGTTGTCTATCCGGTCTCAAAGATGCCTGCGGCATTACAGTATCTTTCTTATGCATTGCCTCTTACTTATACCGTGGAAGGCCTCCGATTTTCATTTTCCGGTGTCGCAGGCAGGATAGTCCTTTCATATACGCTGATACTTATCGGCTTTTTACTTCTTTTTATTTTGCCGGCAGTAAAGTTACTCGGTAAAAAATTTGAGTAGAAAATAAGGAGCGGACCGATGAAACATAACCTCATAAAGCAGTTTATCACTGAAGTTGACTGGAGACAGCTTGACTATCTGGTTGTTGACTGTCCGCCCGGAACGGGTGACGAACCGTTGTCGATAGTCCAGCTTATCAGCAATACTGATGGTGCTGTCATTATCACCACGCCGCAGCAGCTGGCCCTACAATACTTGAGCGGACAATTGCAATGTAGTGAAAATATTTGCGACCATTAATTTTTATAGGCAGCTACAATATGCCCAGACCAAGACAACGCAGACTTGTGGCATATTTGCCACAAGTTACCTTTTACAAACCAAGGGGAGTCCCTCTTTCTGTCTTGCAGCAGGTCAATTTGACTTTTGATGAGCTTGAGGCAATCCGGCTGGCGGATTTTGAAAAACTGTATCAGGAACAGTCAGCACAAAAAATGGACGTCTCGCGCCAGACCTTTGGCAGAATTATCGAATCCGCTCACAAAAAAATTGCCGATGCTCTGGTCAACGGTAAAGCTTTGTCAATTGAGGGCGGGCCTTTCGAATACATATAACCTGCTATTGATTTTGGCCCTCCATATCGCTTTTGTAGAGGTCGCGGAGGCCCTAGCAGATATGGCTATGGCCATCGGGGGTAGTCTTATAATTCAAATCCTGCAATTTTCGTATTACAATCCGGGCAGCAGGACTTTTTTATATGGTTTGCAAGTATTTTATAACCCATACGCTCAATCAATGTTCGGCCGCACTTGTAACAAAACGTGTTCTCTGATTTTGCACCGGGCACATTGCCTAAGTAAACGTAATGCAGCCCTGCCGCCCTGCCAATATCGTAAGCACGTTCTAAACTTTCGAGCGGTGTAGGCACAGAGTCCAGATACTTATACTGCGGGTAAAATCGGCTGATGTGCCAGGGAACATCAGGATTTGCTTTTGTAACGATAAATTCTGCAATCTTTTTCAGTTCATCATCAGAGTCGTTTTCACCCGGCACCAGTAGCGTCGTAATTTCGAGCCAGATATTTGTTTGGTTTGCGATATAGCTGATTGTATCGAGCACCGGCTGTAATCTTGCCTTACACAACCTTTTATAATAATCCTCGCTAAAGGCCTTCAAATCGACATTTATGCCGTCAAGCCAGTCTTTGGCAAAATCAATCGCCTCGATTGTCTGGTAGCCGTTACTGACAAATATATTCTTCAGCCCTTTTTCTTTCGCCAGCCGGCCGCAATCGTTACACAGTTCCATAAAGACAGTCGGCTCGGTATAAGTATATGCGATACTTTTACATCCGTTGCGGACTGCTGCCTCGACTATTTGCTCCGGCGTTATTGGCTCGCCATCGATTTGGCCGTTCTCGATAGCCGCCTGGCTTATCTGCCAGTTCTGACAAAAATCGCATTGAAAATTGCATCCCATAGTTGCGATGGAGAAACTTCTCGTCCCCGGCTGAAAGTGAAAGAGCGGCTTTTTCTCGATAGGGTCAGGATTAGCCGAGCATACCTTATCGTAGGTTAGCGAATATAATACTCCATCGATATTTTTGCGAACATTACACCTGCCGACCTTTCTCTCATCAATCACGCACCTGTGGCTGCACAGTTTGCATCTAACCTTTTTATCCTTATCCGGCTCCCAAAGCACCGCTTTTTTGAGACTCTTTTCTTCTGTCTCCATAATTACCTCGTCCTACTCCTGTCATTCCTGCGAAAGCAGGAATCTACTTTACAGTCATTCTGAGCGTCTTGTCCTCCGTAGCCTCGGCGAAGGAGGAAGCGAAGAATCTCGACTAATTAACTTTATTCTTGCAGTTTAATATATAGAATAAATAAAATCAATCGTATAATTTATCTTATACTCAGGAGATAAATGCGAATGAGAACATTACATTCCATTGTGCTTGTTTTGCTTGACCGCTACTTAAGCGCCACATTATTTAGGTCAATATGCGCAAAATGTCCGCCATAGTCCTTATAAAGCTCTTTACTTCATTTTTAGTAAAATCCAGATTGCGAATACTACTGGAATACCCAAAATAAACATCTCTATGATGGTATAATAAACCTTTTTGGTTTCTCCACGGTTAAGTTTGATAGCTCTGTTTACAATCCCCAGCCCAGGAGCTATCACGAATGAAAATACCGGCAAACCTACCATTAAATAGGAATACCCAGGTATCATGCTGATAACAGAAAAAACAACACCAAGAATAAAAACCATTTCTGTCACAAAACCGAGTCGACTTGTATGTTTATAATAAAATTTTATGGAACGACCTAAAACAGCAGATAAAATTAAAAGAAAGACAAAGATGCCAGCTATAACTTCAGAAACTTCTGGCTTAAATAATCCCGACAAAATCCAGAATATAAGTGCAGCAATAGCAGCTATTCTTGCAAAAATGAAAACTTTCTTTAACTTTATAGAAAGCTTACAACCAGAAGACTCTTTATGAAAGTCCTCATTCTCTTTCGTTTCGTCCATCTTCTCATTATTGGAACTGAATTTGTCAATAAATAGCATCTTAAAACAGATTCATATTTACAAAATTTCGCACCTACGCACAATGCATCACGAATAAGCTTCCGCCAGAATCTTAATCGGGTGCTTAGCCATTCTATCGCTGATATGTTCTATTTGCAACTTGCAAGTGGAACATTCGGTTAGAACGTTTTTAATTGGTGTCCGCTCAAGAGCCTTTTTTAGCCTCTCTGCTATCTGTGAGGAAAGCTCGTAATTTTTTTTCTGCATCCCGAATGTACCGGCTATCCCGCAACAGCCGGCCTTTAGGTCTGTAACTTTTATCCCGCAAAGTCCCTGCAAGAGCTTTATACTTGCTGTCCCGTCGCCCACTGCACATAAATGACAGGGCAAATGATAAACGTATTCCTCCTGTATTGGCTTCGTTGGTTTTTTCAGTTTACCCTGTCTATGCAAATCTGAAAGATAGTTTATCAGCTCATAAGTATTTTCAGACACAAGCTTTATATCATCTCCTTTAACAAAATGCCGAAGCTCATCTTTCAGGCATAGTGCTGCGCTCGGCTCGGAACAGACTATCTTGTAACCATCTTGAATTGCTTTGGCCAGATATTTTACGCTATAGGCCAAATCCTTGCGGGCCGTTTTGACATTGCCATACACAATCGCAGGTAGTGGCGCCGGACTTTGATTTGGCAGTATCACCTCGATATCATTCGCACGCAGGACATCAAGCACGGCAAATCCCAGCTCATGGTCGTTATAATTTGCATACGAGTCAACAAAATATGCGACCTTGTCGATTGGCTTTTCTATCGGTTCGCAGGCAGCTATGTATTGTCGCCCTACTTTCAAAAAAGAGCTCCGCCTGAACGGGGGCATAGCACGCCGCCTGTCTATGCCGGTTGTTTTTTCTAAAAGCCACTTGAAAGCCGGATTCCGCATAAGGAAATTCGATATCGGAGCAAAGAAGCTGCCTAACATACTAAGATAGCGATTATGGCTTAGCAGAAAATCTGTTCGACGCAGCCCCTTATGCTTGGCGTATTCCGCCCGAAAAGTATTTATTAGCTTGGAGATGTCAACACCTGATGGGCATTGCAATTGGCAGGCCTTGCAGTTAATGCATAAATCGATGAATCTTCTAAAATCAGGCGACTCAAAGTCCGAATCGTCCAACTGTCCTGTCGCCCGGAAGTTAAGAATGTTTGCCTTTGCTCGTGGGCTGCCTATTTCTTCACTAACAGCCCGAAATACCGGACACATTCGCAGTTCCGGCTCGCGGCTCAGGCACAATCCACAACCATAACACTGCTCAAGCTCTAAAGCCAGCTCGTCTTTATCAAAAATCAGAGTTGTGTTGATTCTCTCCGGCTGAATATTTTGTTCCGTCCTCAGGTTCTTGACCATAACGTCGGCGTCGTCGTTAATGATTTTGCCGGGATTCATCAAATTACAAGGGTCGAATATCTCTTTTATTTTGCAAAGAATTTCGTAGTATTCGTCGCCATACTGCCGTTTTATAAAAGCCGCCCTTACCAATCCGACTGCGTGCTCGCCGCTGATTGAGCCGCCAAGCGACCAGGCAAGCGAGAAAACTTCGTTTGCAATAGCACGCATCTTTTGCACATCAGCTGGCTCATTCAGGTCAAGATAAGGCCGCAAATGCAGCTCCCCATCTCCTGCATGACCGAAAAAGGACATTACAATGTCATATTTCCTGCCGATTTCCACCAGAGCCGCGATGTATTCGCCGAGCCGCTTGTAATCAACACTGGTGTCTTCCATAAATTCAACAGGGTGTTTTCTACCCTTTTTTCTATAGAGTAGTGGCCCGGCGTCCTTGCGCGACTTCCATATTTGTTTCTGTTGCTTTTCGTCAAGGAAAGTTCTCTGCCTGCTTGCGAGATTTGCTACCGCTGAACTTGTTTTTTCTACTTTTTCTTGAACCTGCTGGTCTGTTTCACCGGTATGCTCGACCAACAAAACAGCAGCGGCGCCAGCCGGCAGGATATCTTTGTATTCGGGCAGGGCCTCTATGGCCATATCGATTAGCGTCTTATCCATTAGTTCACACGCCGACGTCCCGCCCTCGACAATAATCGGGACCGCCTTTGCCATATCCTGCAGGGAATCAAACTCCAACTGCAGCAGGCTTTTTGCTGCCGCAAGCGGCACCGTCCTGAGCGTAATCTTCGTAAAAATAGCCAATGTGCCTTCCGACCCAGTTAACAGTCGTGCTAAGTCTATCTTTCCGTTATGACAAATACCGGTGATGTTGTATCCGCTTCGATTTCGACGGGCCGCTGGCATCGATTTACTGATTAGTTTTTGTTTGTCCTCAAGAATAGTTTTACACTTGCGGGCAATTTCGCCGACTTTATTATCTTTTACTTCGTAGTTGTTTTTGAATTCGACAAGACTGCAGTCAGCTAAAACTGCTTCGATGTTCTCTACATAATTTGCTATATAACCGTATTCGAGCGAATGTGCGCCTGTGGAATTATTAGCAACGTATCCCCCTACTGTCGCTCGGTTGCTGCTCGATGGGTCAGGCCCGATTTTCCTGTTGTATCGGTTTAGATATTTGTTCAAATCGTCAAGGACCACACCCGGTTCACAGATTATCCTCTTTCCTTCATCTTCAACGCTGATAATCTTGTTCATATACCGCGACATATCAAAAACTATCCCGCTGCAAAGCGATTCTCCCGCAACCCCGCTCCCTGCTCCGCGTGCAGCGACAGGTATGCCCTTACTGCCGGCGTATTTGACGGCAGCGGCTATATCTGCACTGTCACGTGGTGCGACAACGCATAAAGGAACTATTCTATAAATACTCGCATCGGTGCTATAAGCTGCCCTGTGCAGGATGTCAGCAAATACGTCGCCTCGGATGATTTTTTCCAAATCGTTCTTGGTCTGTTCCGCATTTTCGTGGCTCTTTTTGTTTATTGCCGTCACGATTGTTCTCTTCTGTATTATTGCTCAAAATCACGGGGCAAGAACTGGGCCTTTGAAATGGTGCCGCTCATCCTCAACACTGCAAGGTCGTCCTCACCGACCTCGCCTTTGATGAATTGTTGAACGATAGGATGGGGATGGTTATGGATATGGTCTGCATCGCCGTCAGCAATAATTTTGCCGTTATGCAGCATTACGATGCGTTCCGCTATTTTGTAAGCGCTTGTCATATCGTGTGTTACGACAACTGTTGTTATGCCAAGTTCCCTTTGCAGTTTCAAAATAAGCTCATTAATTACGTCTGCACGAATTGGGTCCAGCCCCGTCGTTGGCTCATCGTATAGAATGACTTCCGGATTTAATGCGATGGCCCGTGCAAGTGCCACCCTTTTTTTCTGACCACCGGAAAGGTTTGCCGGATAGTGATTCTGAAAGCCGTCAAGGCCGACCATCGCCAACTTTGCTTTAACAAGCTCTTCAACCTCTTTCGAGTTGGTTATCTTATAATGTTGCCTTATTGGGAACATAATGTTTTCAGCAACGGTAAGACTATCGAACAAAGCGCCTCCTTGGAAAAGAAAGCCATAATGCGTGCGTATCTTATTCAATTTGGCCTCGTTCAGGTTATCGATGCGTTTGTTTTTGAAATATATTTCGCCGGAGTTTGGCCGGAGCAGCAATATTAAGTGCTTGATTAAGACAGTCTTTCCGCATCCGCTTGGTCCTATCACAACGGTTGTCTTGCCCTTTTCTATAGTCAGAGAAACATTATTCAGCACGATATTGGGGCCGAACTTCTTTGTGATATTTTTCAGAACAATCAATCCATTGCTGTTATTGACTTGGTCTGCACTTTTCTCGTCGTCCCTTTTCACTTTTCTCCTACGCTTCCAAATTTTTATTACGGAATCATTCAACCAGGCTTTTGATTGGCCAAAACGTATTGTATATTGCTTTGAAAATCATTGCCAGTGCCAGGTTTATCGCCAGTATAGAGATAAAGCTGGCCACGAAAGCCTCCGTGCATGCCCGGCCGACCCCATGGGCTCCTTCCTTGCAGGTAAAGCCCTTATAACAGCTGATAGAGGCAATGGCTGCCCCGAAGAAAAAGCCCTTAATAACACCAATAATTACATCCCATAGTTCAACCGCAGATGCACTGAAGGTCCAATACGCCTGACTATTTATACCTTTTTGGGTAACGCTCACGAAATATCCTCCTAATATACCCAACAAATCAGCATAGATAATCAATGCTGGCGTTAAAAGCAGGCACGCCAGTACCCGCGGTGCAACCAGATAACGTATAGGGTCGGTTCCTATACTTCTGACGGCGTCAATTTGCTCGGTAACATTCATCGTTCCTAATTCAGCTGTCAAGGCCCCTCCGATTCGACCCGCTAACATAACCGCCGCGAGAACAGGCCCGAGTTCCGAAACAACTGAAACATTAATTAATACTCCCAGATGTTCCTCAAGACCCATACTCTTAAGCTGGTCGTATGTCTGAATCGCTAATGTCATTCCGACGAATGCTCCTGTTATCATTATAACAGGCACGCTGCGAACACCGATTATGTTCATTTGTGTCCAGATTAGAGGATACGTCTGACTTTTTAGACAGCTCTGTAGAGATACAACCAATGATTTCCATATAAACCTTGCGAAACGACCTGAGTTACTTATGCTGGTTATGGTTTTTGCTCCTATCATTTTAATCATTTTATATCACTCCAAACCTTCTTGCTATCTTATCTCTACTGTTATCTCCGGCCATAAGTCCAAAAAAGCAATCGTAACTTGATTCGATAATTTCACTTACGTCAACTCTTCGCGTCTTTTTTTACCAGTCCACTATCCTATTGTCAAGATTACCGTAACACTTTGGCATCAAACATTTATATGTTCGATATGAGCTATTTTAATCAGTGTTGGCTTGTATGATGCATAGTGTCCAGTTGGCTGGGTAAGTTATTTCCTACCGTTCCTTACTTTATTTTTTAATATACCTTGTTTGCCTTTATTAGTTTGACCACAAAAGGAATAATAATATGGAATGTTTAACTATTGAAGAAAAATCGAAAAACCAGAATGTTGTATAATCCCTACTTATCTTTAGAGATTTTACCTGCTTAAGCTCTTAAATTGCCGCTTAAATAATAAGGGACAAAAACCATTTTTTCACCTGATAATGGCGATTATTGTCAATAAGATTAGCAATGCTTACCTAATATATTGTGAACAAAGAAGTTAGGAACGATTGTATGAGATATGAAAAATGTTCCGGTTTTTTCCTATATTGCCTATTTTAGCTAAAGTTTTTTTGTTTTGACTTCCGATACTAACATAACGATTATTATATTATCTATATTAACACAAAATGAGAAAAAAGGATTACATCTGTTAAATAGGGCAATATGTGCAAAACGGCAAAATAGTTGGAGAATAGATTATGATAAATGAAAGTATTTTGGAACGCTACCTGGAACACATTCTTAGAGGCGAAAGGAAATCATGTAGAGCCGTGATAGAAGAAGCACTTCAAACCGGCGTACCCGCTAATTCTGTATATCTGCATATAATATGGCCAATTATGGTTGAGGTTGAGAAATTGCTCCGTTCAGATAAAATAACTCGTTTTCAGGAGCATATGGCGACGCGAATTAACAGAACTATAATTGATCAGCTTCAAAATAAGCTGCCCTGTCGACCTAATAGAAGCAAAAAAATAGTAGTTTGTTGTGAGCAGGATGAAATGCAGGAGCTTGGCGCTCAAATGATGACAGACTTGTTTGAGAGTGATGGCTGGGAAGTAAGGTTTTTAGGAGGAGGTTTGACAAATGACGACATCCTTACCTTCATAAATGAATATGCTCCAGATATCCTGTTAATATATGGCACCGCTCCGAAGCAGGCACCTGAAATACGTCGGCTGATAGATAGCATAAAAGCAATAAATGCCTGGCCGCATCTGCGAATTATGGTCTCTGGGGGCTTGTTTAATAGAGCGGAAGGACTATGGGAAGAAATCGGAGCTGATTTGTTCGCGGCAACGGCACTTGATGCAGTAAAAATGGCGTCAACACAGAATCCAATCAAGAGATTTGACCGAAGAACGGTAAACCGCAGGAGAAAAAAGCAGCAAACAGTGCTGGAAGAAGTGCCCGTTGAGGTTTCATAGTATTGTTTTGCTGATGCACAATGTTCGGTAGCGTGTGTATAATTGGTGCGAACAGCTATCTTTTGTCTTTTTGGAGTTTGTATTCTACGGAATCGACAAGGGCCTGCCAGGAGGCCTCGATGATATTTTCTGAGCAGCCGACCGTTCCCCACATATCAGTTTTGTCTCTCGACTCAATGATAACGCGCACACGGGCAGCGGTTCCGGCTCCGGCGTTGACGACTCGCACTTTATAATCGAACAGGTGGACTTCTTTTATATTCGGAAAGAAAATCTCCAGCGATTTTCTCAGAGCCGCATCAAGTGCATTAACCGGGCCGTCGCCTTCACCGACTACATGTTCTACCTTATCACCGACCTTGAGTTTAACCGTTGCCTCAGTGACTAAATCACCTGTTGCTCGTTTTTCTGTGGTTACATTATATTTTATGAGCTCAAAAGACGGCCTATATTCGCCCGTAATTTTTTTAACCAATAAATCGAAGCTGGCATTAGCCGACTCGAATTGAAAGCCCTCATTTTCGAGTTGCTGAACACGGACAAGTATTTCTTTGACTAGTTTTTTGTTTTCAGTTATTTTTGATTTTTCCAGTTCAGCCAGTATATTTGACCGGCCGCTTAGCTCGGAAATTAGAAAACGACGCTCATTACCGACAAGCGCTGGATCTATATGCTCATAAGCACTTTTGCTTTTTCGCAGAGCATCGACATGAAGCCCAGCCTTATGTGCGTATGCACTTTCGCCAACATAGGGCATATTCATTACCGGTGTTAGGTTACATATCTCAAAGATATAACGCGATACCTCGGTCATAGACTTGATTTTTTTCGGACTAATGACCTCAAAGCCCATCTTAAATGCAAGATTGGGTATGACTGAACACAGATTGGCGTTGCCGCATCTTTCGCCGAGACCGTTTATTGTTCCTTGGGCGTGGCGGGCCCCTGCTCGAACTGCTGCAAGGGAATTAGCCGTGGCACAGTCGGTGTCGTTATGGGCGTGGATACCTATTGTCATCTGGCTGAATGTCTCGCAAACATTCTTTGTTATCTCATATATTTCGTCAGGCAGTGAGCCGCCGTTGGTATCGCAGAGCACAAGCACATTAGCGCCGGCTTCGGCAGCAGCGATCAGGACTTTCATCGCATACTCCGGATTATTTTTGTATCCGTCGTAGAAATGTTCGGCATCGAAGATGGTCTCCATGCCGTGTTTTTTTAGAAACTCTACCGACTCTGAGCACATAGTAAGGTTCTCTTCTATAGTGCAGCCTAGCACATCTGTTACATGCATATCCCAAGCTTTGCCGACTATCGTGGCCGCTGATGTCTTACAGGCAAGTATTGCATTAAGCGAGACATCATCGGAAACCTTTGTGTAAGCTCGTCGTGTGTTGCCAAACGCTACGATTTTAGAATTTTTTAAACTTAGTTTCTTTACTTCAGCAAAGAACTGCATTTCTTTCGGATTGGAAGCGGAATAGCCGCCTTCAATATAATCGAGACCGAACTCGTCAAGGCATTTGGCAATTGAGAGTTTGTCTTCCAGCGAAAAACTGACGCCTTCGGCCTGCATTCCGTCGCGAAGGGTTGTATCATAGAGCTTTATTTTTTCCATAATTTATATTTTATACTGCGTTTTGTGGTTTGTAACTTATTGGTTAACTTAATTTCAAAACTTTTATTGCCTCATTATACTGTTTTAGGCCGGATTGTAAAGGGAAAATCGAGCATCATATTATTTGTTTTGGTTCAAAATGGGATTATAATTGGTGCTATAGGTTGCAGAAAAGGCAGAATATTTTTTTATAAAATTCTTGTAATAAAGTTGATAATTGAATATACTACTTGGTTTGTATAAATATTAAGATAATATGTTTGTTTAGATACTATTTAGATGAATCTGACACAAATATTACGGCCGGCTCTTATTAAGGTCCCGCTCGAAGGCAAAGATAAGAAATCTGTAATAGCAGAACTGGTGGATTTGCTTGACGCTAACGGACTATTGTTAGACAAGGATGCAGCTTTGGAAGCTGTACTTGTGCGAGAGCAAACCCGAAGCACCGGAATTGGCTCCGGAATTGCAATACCTCACGGCAAATGCAAAGCCGTAAGGGAACTGGTTATCTCAGTCGGAATTGTGCCGGGGGGGATTGATTTTGAAAGCGTGGACGGAAAACCCGTTTCGATTATCATTCTGCTTGTCTCGCCGGTTGACCAGACAGGTCCGCATATACAGGCACTTGCCCAGATAAGCAGACTGATGCTTGATGAATCATTCAGACAAATGCTCGAAAAAGCTGCTTCTGCTGAGGAGGTTTATGAGCTTCTGAAAACCAAGGAGAACGAGTAAATGCTTATCATCGATTGCTTGTTTCTCTTTGTCATTTGCTGTTAATTATTTGCAACGGCTTTTTGTGTTTCCCATAGAATCAGACCAAGGTCGTAAGGATTAACCATATCGGGATGTCGGGGCAAAATCCTGACTGCTATACCGTGCTTACCCGTTTTTGAGCAGGCCATTGTCCCTGAGAACCAGTGTTCGCCGTCCTGTCCCGAAGTTTCTTTGTAATCCATTCTTACAGATGAGCCGTTTTTAATATTGCCCCAGGTATCTGTAAGGCCGTGGTAAAGCTCAACTGAAATATCGTCCGGATTAACTTTGCCGAGTTTAATCAACGCCCTGATGCTCAATTGTGAGCCAACTTTAAGCTGGGGTTTTTTGGGATTTATATGTATGTTGCCATCGCCATTTTTTGCTTCCATTATGACATCTTTGATAGCGAGGTCGGACCAAGCGTTCATAATATCGGACTTCCATTGTGTGAAACTCTTTGCCTTGGTCATATCATTGGCAGTTAAGTATTGCCATCTGGTTGCAGCGGGGTTGTAAAATCTTCGCGTGTACTCAGCGACCATTCTATGTGTATTGAAGCGTGGCGCTATCCACTTGATGGAATTCTTTACTCTGCGTATCCAGGCCCGCGGCAAATTATCTGCTGAGCGGGTATAAAAGAGCGGAATAGCCTCATTCTCAAGCATATTATAAATTGCCTGCGACTCGACCATATCCTGGTAGTCGGTGTCCTTATAGCCTTCGCCGGCTCCGATTGCCCAGCCGCCATCCGGTGTATATCCTTCACACCACCACCCATCTAATGTGCTCATATTCAATGCGCCGTTAATCGCAGCTTTCATACCGCTTGTGCCGCTGGCTTCCATTGGTCTGCGCGGGTTGCTAAGCCAGATATCAACTCCACGGACGAGAAATCTTGCCATATCAATATCGTAGTCTTCTAGAAAAACGATTCGGCGTCTGACGTTTTGCTGACTGGCAAAATGAATAATCTGGCGTATGATATCCTTGCCCTCTGTATCCCTTGGGTGGGCCTTACCGCCAAAAATTATCTGAACCGGACGATTTGGGTTGTTAAGCAGCTTTACGAGACGCTCTGTGTCCTTTAGCAACAAATTGCCTCTTTTGTAGCTGACAAATCTCCTGGCAAAACCTATAGTTAGTGCTTCAGGGTCAAGAACCTCCTCGGCCTGGTTCAATTCGGTATGGTATGTGCCTCTGCGTTGCATTTGTGCCTTAAGACGCTTTCGGGCAAAGACAATTAACTGCTCTTTGCATCTTTGATGCGTTCGCCAGAATTCCTCATCAGGGATTTGGTCAACTTTTTCCCATAGGGACCTGTCAAGGATTTCATCTGGCCAATTTGGCCCCAAGTATCTGTCAAATAATGAGTTAGTTTCATCCGATAACCAGGTTTTGATGTGTGTGCCGTTTGTAATTGATGTTATCGGCACTTCACTTAGAGGGACACCGGGCCAGAGACTGCCCCACATCTCACGCGTTATCTGACCGTGCAGTTTGCTTACGCCGTTTATATAATTGCTAAGCCGTATTGCAAGAACCGGCATCTTAAACGGCTCGTTTTCGTCGTCGGGAAGTATTCTGCCAAGCGCTAAGAACTTCTTTCTGTTTATTCCAAGATGGGGAAAGTAACTTCCAAAATATTTGTCCATCAGCTCGACAGGAAATTCATCGAGGCCGGCTTTTACAGGCGTATGCATTGTGAAGACATTGCCCGACCTTGTTGCCTCAACGGCCTCCTCGAAGGTCATATTATGAGCGCTTCGTAGTTCCCGGATTCTCTCAAGGGCCATAAAAGCGGCGTGTCCTTCATTCATATGGCAGACAGTGGGAGTAATACCAGTAGCAGCCAGCGCCTTCAAGCCGCCAATACCCAGCATAATCTCCTGACGAATTCGCAGCTCACGGTCGCCACCGTAGAGACTGCTTGTAATCATTCGGTCTGCCGGTGCGTTGGCTGCTAAGTTCGTATCCAATAGATATAGTTTTACTCTTCCAATAGTGATGTACCAAATTTGTGCTATTACACATCTTCCCGGATATTCGACGCTGATAGTAAGTGGTCGCCCGCTATTTTTGCAAACAAGCTCAACGGGCATGTTATAAAAATCATTGTCGTAGTAAACTTCCTGTTGCCAGCCATCTATGTTCAGATACTGACGGAAGTAACCTTTCTGATATAAAAGGCCAATCCCGACCAATGGCACACCGAGGTCTGATGCGCTTTTTAGATGGTCTCCTGCAAGGATTCCTAAACCGCCTGCGTAAATAGGAAGGCATTCGTGAATACCAAACTCGGCACAAAAATACGCAATTAACGGTTTGGGAGTTCTTGGGCATACTTTTTCGAACCATGTTGGGCTGTCGTTGTATGACTTAAGTTTTTCCATTGCTCGCTGCAGCTCATACAAAAAGCTTTTATTTTCTGCAAGGGTTTCTAATTTTGATTGTTCTACATTACAAAGGAAGTTAACAGGATTGTGGCCACAGGTTGTCCATAAGTTACCGTCAATGCGTTTGAACAACTCTATGAAATCCGGATTCCACGACCAGTACATATTTTTTGCTATGGTTTCGAGGTTCTTTAGAGGATCGGGTAATGATGGTAAAACAGTAAAATTGCGCAGACTCGCCATTTTTTACTTCTCCATATCGTAAGTCTTTTATTGATAAGCAATAACAATCAGTTGCTATGAATTAATTATATATTGGCTCTTATTTAATCGACAAATCTAATCTTTGGCTTAAAGGGAAAAAGCAAGACAAAAGCTGTGCAAAGCCGACTTATTACGTCCGATATTATCGCTTTGCCTGCCGATTTACACATTGTAATCCGCAAGCACCTCTATTGGCTCAATGACGTTGTGGATTAGGGATTTGTAAAATTTTATATAAAAAAAGTAAAATTATTTGATTTTTCTCTTGACAATGTTAACATATTGTTTAATAATGTTTATATATATTTGTGTTATTTTGAGATTTTTGAGAATTTTTATATGGAGAAGGAAACCGATATGAAGGTGTTGCCAACGACGTGCCCGGCGTGTAATAGCCAGCTCAAAGCTAAGAGTCTTGTCTGCCAACAGTGCCAAACCGAAATTCAGGGTGATTATGAGCTGCCGGTGCTGGTGAAGCTCTCGACGGAAGACCAGCTGTTTATACTTGATTTTATTAAATCGAGCGGTTCCCTGAAGGAGATGGCCCGGCTGATGCGGCTGAGCTATCCGACGGTCCGAAACCGCCTTGATGAGATTATCGAACGTCTTAAACAGGCACAAAACGATGAAGGAAATACAGAGGAGAAGCTATGAGCGAAATTAAAAATGGCGGCAAACCTGCGCCTCGCAGGAGTGCCAGTCAATGGCTGTTTAATCCATTTAGATATGTAGCCGGCTATGAGGCATTGTTACTTGGACTCGGGGCTATTTTGGCAAGTGCGTTTATTGGATATTTCGGAGATGCTCATTTCGATGGTGTTCTTGATGTGCATATAGGCCTGAAGGCTCCATTATGGGTTTTTGTTGTTGAATGTATTATAGATTGGTTGTCTCTGGCGATGCCGCTTTATATCTTCGGTCTGATTCTGTCGCCATCGGCCTTGCGTATGATAGATGTTTTCGGGACTCAGGTATTGGCTCGCTGGCCGTATTTGATTACCTCTTTTGTGATGTTGCCAGAGGCCAATCGAAGATTTAGTGCATATCTTATGGCCGGATTGACCTCTTCTGAAGGTTTCGGGACATTGAATTATGTTGGTTTGTGTGTATTTGTTTTGGCCAGTTTTGTCGCCATTGCTATGATTGTGTGGATGGTCGCATTGATGTATCGGGCCTATTCGGTATCCTGCAATATAAAAGGTGCAAGAGCGGTTATCACTTTCATTGTGAGTATCGTAGGTGCAGAGGTGTTATCCAAATCTTTGATATTGCTGCTATTGCGGTAAAAAGTTGCACAATCAATAGAGTCCGACCGATTGTTAAAATCCGTGGTTGGCAGGAGTTTTGGAAAATACAGCACAAAAAAAAGGCCTGCACAAACAGGCCTTTTTATTCGCGAAGCTTTCCTCCGCAGGGCCGTAAGAAAGCGTTTGAAAAGAACCCATTATTTCCAGGTGGGCAATCGTTGCTTGCGTCCGAAAGTCCTATCGTAGTAGGCATTTCCGGTCCGTCAAGACCTGATTTCCCTCAGTATGGGTATCGGTTCTTTCAACACCAACTTTCATACGAACACCGCAGGGGTTAGCCCGCAATATTATTTATACCAAAACAAGAAGTTAAAATCAAGTAAATACCGATAAATCCGGTAAATTAGCTAAAATACTTTGTTTTTTGCTTCTGATTTTCGGTTATGCAGCTATTAGTTTAATATTAGATTATCAGATTTAAGCGTTTGTTTGCTGCTTCTTAATAGCGTCGTCCGCCGCCTCCGCCTCTTCTTCCTCCACCTCCGCCTCCACCACTACGGCCACCACCACCACGGCGTTCTGTGCGGGGGCGAGCCTCATTGACGTTCAAAGCTCGTCCTTTCAAATCCTTGCCGTTCATGCTGGTAATCGCGGACTGGGCTTCATCCTTAGAGGGCATTTCCACAAATCCGAATCCTCTTGATTCGCCACTGAACCTGTCCTTTATAATATTGATGGTTTCGACCTGGCCGAATTCCTCAAAAGCCTGGCGCAAGTCCTCGTCGGTGACATCACGCGACAAATTGCCTACATAGATATTCATTTTGTGTTCCTTTTCCAATCTTCAAACTTAACATTAAAAATTTATGCCGGAATTTCGGCCACTATATTACGAGTTTACCCCTAAAGTGTCAACACTTCGGTAATTTTAAGTATATTGTCAACTTTGTCAAAGGATTTTTTCTATATTAACCTGCTGTCATATATCCATAAGCAATAAGTGTCTCTGCTCTTTTAGCAATGAGAAATTATACAGTTCGAAGTTCTGCTTCGACGGCTTTATTTAGACTTTTTACGATGTCAGCTTCAAAACCGTCAACCTTCTGGTGGGTCAGTGTTCCATCATCGTCTCTAAACCGCAGCGAAAGCGTAACGCTCTTTTCCCCTGCCGGGATGCCTTCGCCCCGGTATATGCCGATGAATCGGATGTCCTCAAGCTCGGCAGTTGCCTTTTTGTTTACGGCTTTGATAATATCAGCCCACCTGATTGTTTCGTCAACAATTAAAGAAAGGTCGCGCTCTATGGCCGGGAATCTTGGTATCGGTTTGACTTTTGTGACGCCGCTGTACAGGTCTAATAGCTGCTCGAAGTCCAGCTCTGCGGCGACAGGTGAGAGGGTCTTAAAGTCATATTTATTTTTCACCGTCTGCGAGACAATTCCAGCGTTGCCTATTATCCGGTCATTTATTGTAATTTGGGCCCCTGTTTGTGCCCAGATAAGCTCTGCAGGAGTGAAATCCACTTGAACATCACTATCAATAATTTTTATCAGCCCGTCAATCACACCGCGCAGGTCTCTTAAATCACTGTCACAAACCAGTGACAGTTTCGTTTTTTCAATTGGCAAAGTACCGGCTTTGCCGTTCGGCACAAAGGTATCTGCAATCTCAAATATCCTGCACGGCTGGTTTTTGGCATTAAGGTTTGTTTTCAGGACGCCAAGCAAAGAGCCGACAAGATTTTGTCGAAGCAGATTAACACTTTTCCCGGATTGGTCTCTTACTCCCATATATTCTGTTTTGTCTGGGTCCGCGAAAAGCTCTGCAATGGAATCATCAACGAAGCCGACAGTAATCGCCTCGTAAAAGCCGCAGCTGTTAAGATAAGCTTCTATCGAGTTAGCTAATTTCTGGCGTTTGTCGATTGGTACGACTTCGATACTAATTTTTTGCTCTGTCGGTATTTTATTATATCCATATACGCGAGCTATCTCTTCAATTAAATCGACCTCTCGATAGATATCACTTCTCCAGGATGGCACAGTGCAGACTGCCAAATCGTCTTTTCTTTGCGGCTTGAAGCTCAAAGCCGACAGAATTCTCACCGCTTCTTCGGCGGGTATTTCGATTCCAAGCAGTTTGTTCAATCGTGAAAGCCGTAAAGTTACCTCTTTCGTAGCAGGTTTTTTCGGATAAATATCGACAACGCCTTTGGCTGCTTTTCCGCCAGCCACCTGGATTATCAACTGAGCTGTGCGTTTGGATGCCCAGTCAATCAACTCAATATCCACGGTTCGCTCGAATCGAAAGGCCGCTTCTGACGGCAAAGCAAGCCGTCGGGATGTGGTGCGGGTGCTGACCGGGTCAAAGTAGGCATCTTCCAAAAGGATTGTTGTGGTAGTATCGCCGACCTCGGTATCCAGTCCGCCCATAACGCCGGCTATGGCTACCGGGCCTTGTGCATCTGCAATAACCAGCATATCCGTATTAAGCTCGCAGGTTGTGCCGTCAATACTGACAATGCGTTCGCCGGCAATGGCCTTTCTCACTACTATTTTGCCCTGTTTTATTTTGGTATAATCGAAGGCATGAGGCGGCTGGCCGGTCTCCATCATCGCATAATTTGTTGCGTCAACGACGTTATTAACACTGCGCAGGCCCACTGCTTCGAGGTGTTTTTTAAGCCAGTCCGGCGATGGCCCAACCTTGACGCCTTCGATAATGCGAGCTGTGTATCTACCGCACAAATCCGGCTCAGCGATTTTAACATCGGCAAATTCGGTAACATTTTTGTCCGATTCGTCCAGTTTAACTACCGGCGTTTTTAATTCTTTTCCGGTCGCAGCAGCTAACTCACGGGCTATACCGATATAACTTAGACAATCGCCGCGGTTGCTTGTTATCTCGACGTCAATTACGGTATCGCCACCAAGCTGCACTATCGCTTCGCAGGGAAGCCCTAAATCACTTAAAATATCGGCGATTTGCTCTGCGGAGTGCCCTGTTTCAACATAATCACTAAGCCAGTTTAACGAAATTTTCATAGTAAAAAACCATAAGAAAGTAAAAGTTCAATCTTGCCAATAAAATAACTGTCAGATGTGCTACTGTCAACATTAGAACTGATTTGCCATCACAAAAAACAGATAAATTTTGGACTTTCTA
>Ga0307422_1000344_pt1 | contig 27229 bp, 24 predicted proteins | sample SalMarWE160290MG_FD_202153 | JGI IMG/M metagenome (GOLD analysis project Ga0307422, IMG submission 202153) | Salt marsh sediment microbial communities from the Plum Island Ecosystem LTER, Massachusetts, United States - WE1602-90 | ecosystem: Environmental > Aquatic > Marine > Intertidal zone >...
ACAAAATTGAACGCTTATGCAAATTTAAGCCACAGGTCTGAAATCATCCAAAAGACTTCGGCATAAACCCACATAGCCAGCGCACAATCCATTTATTCCGTTTCCTTTTGTCTGTTTCATCCCCTTCCTTTACTGGATGCCTAAGCTTTCAATTAAGCCTTGTTATGTCCATTTCCTTTTAGACCTGTTGAGGTGTCATTGCAAAATGATGCAACTTGCTGAATAATAATCGTAAGAATCCTATTTGCCTGGTTATTGCCATATATTTAAAGAAAATGCAAGGGCAAAGCCGTATCAAGTCCATACCAAGTCCAAGCATTTAATAAAATGTTTAACAATTAAAAGTTTAGAAAATGGGAGTAATTAACCAAGGTATTTTAGGAGGCGTTTCCGGCAAGGTCGGGAATGTTGTTGGTGGTAACTGGAAAGGTATCGATTATTTAAGGATCATGCCAGCAAGTATCGCCAATCCTCAAACTCCGGCACAAATGGACCAACGGTCAAAGTTTATCACTGTAATTAATTTCCTGCAGCCGGTCAAGGATTTTATAAAAGTGGGTTTTAAAAACTATGCTGTGAAAATGACCCAGTTCAACAGTGCCATGTCGTATAATCTTAAAAATGCCATCACCGGTGAATATCCAGATTATGCGATTGATTATGACAATGCTCTTTTAAGCCGGGGAAGCCTGGCAATGTCTTTAAACGGTGCAGCTGCTTCTCCATCAGCCGGAGTAATTGCATTCACCTGGGATGATAATTCTGCGGAAGGCAATGCAAATGCCACTGATAAATCCATGATGGTGGTTTTAAATCCAACAAAAGGTGAAGCAACCTTTATCCTTGATGGGGCAACCAGATCAGCCGGTTCCCAAAATGTGGATATTCCAACCAATTATTCCGGTGATACGGTAGAATGCTTTCTTGCATTCATTAGCGAGGATGGTCTTACTGTTGCAAACAGCAAACATGTTGGTTCTGTTGTTGTTGCGTAGGAATATTTATATCGGATTTCAATTAAAAACCGCTTGAGAGTCAGGCGGTTTTTTTATGCTTTTTCCTGTTCTTTTTTGCCAAATCTGTATGTATCTCGTATGTATAAAATAAAATCAGGCAATCACTTGTTTTGTAATTGCCTGATTTTCAGTAGCGAGAGCGAGACTTGAACTCGCGACCTCATGATTATGAATCATGCGCTCTAACCTGCTGAGCTACCTCGCCATTCAATTATTTTAACCTATCGGGAACGGATTCCCTTTTGTTGAAAACGGTTGGTCCATGGTACTGATTTTCTGCCTCCGTTGTTTGTGTCGTTAACAGCGTATTCTGAAAACATGCATGCTGCTAACGACAAGGAGTATAGCCTGGTTGTTTTTGTTTTTTTTGGGCCCTCTGAACGCGGTGCAAAGATACTATTTATTTTCTTTTGGCCTTAAAGTTATCTGAATTTTGCTTTTTTTTTGCCGCTATCTTACAGGGGACGTTGTTTGTTATATTCAGAATAGCTATATTGCCAAAAAAGCAAAAAATGGCTGATAAGGTTAAAATACAACTGGAATTTGTCATAAATTGTTCCCCCAAGGTACTTTTCAACCGGCTTAGTACAGCCTCCGGGCTGGCTGAGTGGTTTGCCGATGATGTCCGGATAAAAGGAAACAGATTCACTTTCATATGGGGTGAATCGGAACAATCAGCTGACCTGACACTCCATAAAGAAAACCGGATGGTACGGTATAACTGGGTAGATGAAGAAGGATATTTCGAATTCAGGATCTCCCTGGATGAACTTACAAACGATGTTTCCCTGATCGTCATTGATTTCGCTGAGGAGGATGAAACGGAAGACAGCAAAGAGCTGTGGACAACCCAGGTGGAGGACCTCAAACATATTCTGGGTTCTTAACAAATTTTCACTTTCCATTTCCCTAAAATACGTTAGCTTTGTACTGTTTACAGGGGGGTAGGTAACAGTATGAAACGCTTGCATCTATATGTGATCAAATCTTTTATCGGGCCATTTATTATGACCTTCTTCATCTGCATGTTTATTCTCCTGATGCAGTTTCTGTGGAAGTATGTGGATGAAATGGCCGGTAAAGGACTGGAATGGTCTGTCATCGGAGAGTTGATTTTTTACGCTTCTTTTGGATTGCTTCCGCTGGCTTTTCCCCTCTCGATGTTAATTGCTTCCCTGATGACGTTCGGGGCGTTGGGTGAAAATTACGAACTGGTTGCCATGAAATCTTCCGGTATTTCACTTTTCCGTATGATGAAACCGCTTATCGTTGTTGCCTTCCTGACATCCTGTATCGCTTTTTATTTTGCCAATTATGTATTGCCGGAAACCAACCTTCGTTTTGCCGCCCTTATATGGAGCGTTAAAGAACAAAAACCTGAACTTATCATCAAAGAGGGTGTTTTTACCAACGAAATTGACGGCTACAGCATCCGGGTCGGGAAGAAAAACAAAAAAACGGATGCCCTTCACGATATATTGATCTATGATCATACCAACCGCAGGTCTGTGGAAGGAAATGTAACGGTTGCAGACTCGGGTTTTATGCGGATGACCGAAGATAAAAAATACATGGTCCTCACGCTTTATAATGGAATCAATTACCGTGAGGACGAGGGGAATTACCGCAAGAAAAATTTTCGCTATCCCCGGTATGAAGACCGGTTTAAAAAGCAGGTGCTGAATATCCCTCTAAAGGATTTTGAGTTTAACCGGCGGGATGAAAGTATTTTTCATAATAATTACCGGACCTTGCGCATCAATCAGTTGCGCGAGGTGGAGGATTCAATGCATACCGATTACTTTCGCCGGGTACGTAATTTTTTAAACCAGATGAACCTTAATACAGCTCTGCGCAGAAAGCTTTTGGATCGTACCGTTGAACACGATTCCTTAAAACAGAACTGGGCATTTTCCCCCGACACCCTTGTGGATATTAACCGTGTTTTTGCCGGACTGGAAGACTGGGAAAAGTATCAGATAATGGGAAGTACGGTCGATCGGGTACGAAGAAATCACCAGCTGATAAATAACAGTGTCAGGGTAATTTATGAACGCAAGAAGCTGATTAACCGGCATGAAATGGAACGGCATAAAAAATTCACCCTTTCCATTGCTGTGCTGATCTTGTTCTTTATAGGTGCCCCGCTGGGAGCGATCATCCGCAAAGGGGGGTTGGGCATGCCTGTAGTCGTTTCGGTCCTCTTGTTTATCCTCTATTACATCCTTTCCATGACCGGAGAGAAATCAGCACGTGAGGATCTTTGGGATATGGTGATCGGTATGTGGTTTTCCTCGGTAGTTTTTTTTATTCTGGGAAGCTGGCTGACCTACAAAGCAGTCTCCGATTCAGGGATTATGCGCTCCGAGACCTATACCGATCTCTTGAAAAAAATAAAATTGTACCGTTTTGTACAACGGAATGATGTACCGGATGAAAATTCTGCAAGTAACCAATAAAGTACCCTATCCGGCCAACGATGGAGGAGCCATAGCTACCTTGCGTATGGCGGAAGGTTTTTCTGACCTGCGTTTTGAGGTTACCGTATTGGCAATGGTTACCCTCAAACATCGTGTCACCCTGGAAGAAATTCCCGGAGAACTGAAGAAAAAGATTCGCTTCAGACTGGTCTCTGTACCTACTGCCATACATCCGGTAAAAGCCCTGAGAAATCTTCTTTTTTCAAAATTGCCTTACAATGCCGAGCGTTTCATGGATGAGAATTTCAGAAAGGAGCTTTCCGGATTATTGGAAAGCCAGAATTTTGATATTGTACAGCTCGAAGGATTGTATGTATGCCCCTATATAGAAACGATCCGTAAGCATTCAAAAGCCATGATTGTTTACCGGGCCCATAATATTGAACACGAAATATGGGAACGTTCGGTGGGCATGGCCGGCGGATTAAAAAAATGGTACCTGAAAATTTTAAGCCGGAGGTTGAAGAAGTTTGAAACAGGATGGCTCAACGCCTATGACCTCCTGGTACCCATAACCCTCCGGGATGGCAAAACCCTGAACAACCTCGGAAACACCCGTCCTCTTCATGTTGCTCAAACCGGTATCGATCTTTCTCACCTGACACCCCGTTTCTCTTCCATGAAATTTCCTTCCCTGTTTCATATAGGAGCGCTCGACTGGGCTCCTAACCAGGAGGGAATTCTTTGGTTCCTGAGATTATGCTGGGGAAGGCTCGCAGAGAAATATCCGGACCTGAAATTTTATATTGCCGGACGCAATGCCCCCGCATGGCTGGAGAAAAAACTGAACCTCCCGGGGGTGGTTTACCTGGGAGAAATAGAAGATGCCTATGCTTTTATGAACTCCGGGGCAGTGATGGTGGTTCCCCTGTTTGCCGGTAGCGGAATGCGTATAAAGATCATTGAAGGAATGGCCCTGGGGAAAGCCATCGTTTCAACCTCGATCGGAACCGAAGGGATCGGAACAACACACGGAGAAAATATCCGTATTGCCAATACCGCCGATGCCTTTGTGAAGGAAATTTCAGAACTGACAGAAAATAAAGAGCAGGTAGAAAAAACAGGTTTGAATGCAATTCGTTATATTCATGAAAATTTTGATAATGCAGTACTAGCCGGGAAGTTGGCCGGGTTTTATAAAAAATATCGGGAATGGGATTCGTAATTGTTTTCTGGGTGCTTTTTTTTATTCTTTTTTATACCTATGCCGGCTATGCATTGATCCTGTGGACTGTTCTGAAGCTGAAAAAATCCTTCTTCCCGGAAAGAAAAAATAAAGTACCGGAAACCTATGAACCGGAAGTATGCCTTTTTGTAACTGCTTTTAATGAGAAAGAGGTAGTCGATCGGAAAGTTCAGAATTCCTTTTCGTTGAATTACCCTCAGACAAAAATGCAATATATCTGGATGACCGATGGCTCAGACGACGATACTCCCGGATTGTTGAGCAAATACCCTCGGATTGAAGTGCATCATCAACCGGAACGGCGCGGGAAAATCCATGCCATGAACCGGGGCATTGCCTTTGTTAAGGCTCCTGTAATTATTTTTTCAGATGCCAATACCACCCTTGGAAAAGAATCGATCCGTGAGATTGTGCGTTGTTTTGCCGATCCCCGGGTGGGGTGTGTAGCCGGCGAGAAACGTATTGTGGAACGGGAAAAAGACGATGCTGCCGGTGCCGGCGAAGGGACCTACTGGAAGTTTGAATCGTGGGTAAAAAAAATGGATGGAGCATTGAATTCGGCAGTGGGCGGCGTGGGCGAACTGTTTGCCATCCGCAAAGAACTGTTTGAAGAGGTCGAAAATGATACCATCCTGGATGATTTCATTATATCCCTGAGAATCGCCAAAAAAGGGTATCGCATAGCGTATGCTCCTGAAGCATACGCTGAGGAAACAGCTTCGGCAAATGTGAAAGAAGAGTTGAAAAGAAAGATCCGGATTGCAGCCGGAGGGGTCCAGACCCTCGTCCGCCTGAAAGAGCTGCTCAATCCATTCCGGTATGGACTCCTTACCTGGCAGTATGTTTCGCATAAGGTCCTGCGCTGGACAATTGCACCGGTATCCCTCTTTCTTTTTATGATTGTCAATGGGTTGATCGTCGTTCTCCAAGCGGGTTTTAGCCCGGGAAATTTTTATACGGTCTTTTTCTATTTTCAGTTGATTATGTATCTTTTTGCGTTTGCCGGGTGGTATTTCGAAAACAGGCAGATCCGACAGAAGTTGTTTTTTGTACCCTATTATTTTGTTTCGATCAATTATGCTTCTGTGCGTGGGATCATCCGTTTTTTTAAGGGAAGGCAAACGGTCAACTGGGAACGTTCCAAGCGGGCCTGACCCGCATTATCCACTTTTGTCGGGATTTTTCTTTACTTTTGTACCTGATGTATAAATCATTTTTTTGATATGGAATCATTTAAGCTGAATTCAGTTCCGGAAGCTGTGGAGGCGATAAAAAAGGGCGAGCTGGTTATTGTTGTGGACGATGAAGACCGGGAGAACGAGGGTGATTTTATAACGTCGGCTGAGTTGATTACTCCTGAAAAGATCAATTTTATGGCCCGATACGGCCGCGGGTTGATTTGTACTCCTTTGACGGAGGAACGATGTGATGAGCTGGAACTGAATTTGATGGTAGGCAAGAATACATCCTTTCATCAGACCTCTTTTACGGTTTCCGTTGATCTGATCGGGCACGGTTGCACGACCGGCATCTCAGCTGCTGACCGGGCCAAAACAGTCAAGGCATTGTCGGATCCGGATACCAGGCCTGAGGATCTGGGGCGCCCCGGACATATCTTTCCGTTGAAAGCCAAAAGCAAGGGGGTACTGCGGCGCTCCGGACATACCGAAGCTACCCTCGACCTGATGCGGCTGGCTGGATTGCACCAATCGGGAGTCCTGGTGGAGATCATGAACGACGACGGAACCATGGCACGCTTGCCTCAACTGGTGAAACTGGCTGAAAAATTTAACCTGAAGATCATCACCATAAAAGATTTGATCTCCCATTTGCTCCTTAGTGAAAGCCTGATTAAAAGAGGGGTTGAGGTTCCGCTTCCTACACGGTACGGGAATTTCAGGATCATTCCTTTTTTACAGAAATCAAACGGGGTTGAACATGTGGCAATCATTAAAGGGATGTGGGAGAAAAATGAACCGGTTTACGTACGGGTCCATTCTTCGTGTATGACCGGCGATATTTTTGGGTCGTTGCGTTGTGAGTGCGGGGAACAACTGCATAAAGCCATGGAACTGATCGAAGAAAAGGGAAAAGGAGTTGTCGTGTATATTCAACAGGAAGGACGGGGTATCGGTTTGCTGAATAAAATTGCTGCCTATAAATTGCAGGATGAAGGACTCGACACCATCGACGCGAATATTCACCTGGGATTCCAGCCCGATGAGCGGGACTATGGCGTGGGAGCTCAGATCCTGCGCAGCCTGGGAGTAACCAAAATGAGGCTTCTGACCAACAACCCGGTGAAAAGAGTAGGGCTGGAAGGCTATGGTCTGGAGATCACTGAAATAGTATCCCTCGAAATGGAACCCAACAAACACAACCAGCGTTACCTGAAAACAAAACGCGACCGGATGGGACATACCCTGCAGAAATTCCGGTATGATGATGATTAGTGACGGACCGTTTGCCTTTTGCAGTTCGCCACATAGTACAATCTTCCGACAGGATTTCAGCGGGATGTGAACCATGTAAAAGAAATATATATGGATGCGAAGAGTCTGCGGATCGTTTTTATGGGAACTCCCGAATTTGCTGTAGCCAGTTTAAAAGCGTTGGTGGAAAACGGGTACAACGTGGTGGGCGTAGTTACTGCTCCGGATAAACCGGCAGGAAGGGGTAAAAAGATTACCCAGCCAGCCGTTAAAAAATATGCTGCCGGAAAAGGGCTGAACGTTCTGCAGCCTGAAAAACTGAAAAATCCGGATTTTCTCTCTCTCTTAAAAGAGTGGAACCCCGAATTGCAGGTGGTGGTCGCTTTCCGTATCTTACCTGAAGTGGTGTGGGCTATGCCCCGCCTGGGAACCTTTAACCTGCATGGATCGCTTCTCCCCCAATACCGTGGGGCTGCACCCATCAACCGGGCCATTATTAACGGCGAAAAAGAAACCGGAGTCACCACTTTCCTGCTCGACCAAACCATCGATACAGGGAAAATCCTCTTCCGGGAGAAAATACCCATCGGAGAAAATGAAACAGCAGGTGAGGTCCACGACCGCATGATGGAAACGGGTGCTTCCCTGGTACTCAAAACGGTGGATTATCTGGCGGAAGGTGAATGGAAAACCCTGGAGCAGGAAAAACTGGTTGAAAAGGAGACCGTATTAAAAAAAGCACCCAAGATCTTCAGGGAAGATTGCCGGATACCCTGGAAAAACAAAGCAGAATCGATCCGCAATTTAATCCGGGGGCTCTCGCCCTACCCGGCGGCATGGACAACACTTGAAAACAGGGAGAAAGGGGGTAAAAAAGGGGCGAAGATTTATTTTGCCGAAAAGGAGTACGATCCGAATTCTCCAAAACCCGGGACCATTTCTTCCGATGGCAAAACATTCCTGAAAATCTCCTGTGCGGATGGATGGCTGAAAATTACTGACCTGCAACTGGAAGGGAAAAAGAGAATGAAAACAGAAGATTTCCTTTTGGGATTTAAAAACCCGGAAATGTACAGGGCGGAATAGCCGGAAAAAGAAAAAAGTGATTCAAGGGATCAAAAAAGATCAATAGATCAAAAAGGATCAAAAAAGATCAATGGCATTCTGTTGACATGGTTGTCCGCTTCGTGTTGTAGAAAAATTCCCCTCCTTTTTTTTTCAAGGAGGGGTTGGACCGAACTTGTTCGGGACAGGGTGGTTGAAGATCAATAGAACCAGGAATCAAGTATCAAGTAACCTATTGATCCTTCTGATCCTTTTGATCCATTGATCCATTGATCCATACTGATCTATATTGATCCTCTTATCTCTCACAGGGTGGCTGACGCCTATTTTTTCTTCCGTGTGTTCATGATCAGGAAATAGATCAGGAAACCCAGCGAAACAAACACCAGCAGGATCCCTAAAGGCAATACGGCATCGTGGTAATTCACCAGGGAAGGATTCAAATTCTTCAGGATCTCTATAAGGATCAGCCCAAGGCCTCCCATCAGGGCTACCAACCCCCATTTGAGCGATGGATACCGGTCTGATTCATCGTTTAAAACCTGTTTTTGTTCCAGAATGCCGGCTTTGTCAATGTGCCCGGCCTTGACAATCTTTCTGCGTAACAGGTAATCGGTAAACAGTTTAACGATATGATAAATCGCAAAAAAGATAACGGCCGGAGTTAAAACATTTGTAATCATAACTTTCTTTTTTAAAGGTTGTTTGCACGTTTGACACGGGGACCTGTGAAAATGTTGCAAAATTTGCATAGAAAAATTCAATTTATTTTTGTAACCTTTTCTCTTCTGTTGGAGTCCTATTATTCAGACATGACAGATTCTGAATTAGTAGAACAGGTTTTAAACGGGAATTCCAATGCTTTCAGGTACCTGGTTTCAAAAAATCAGCAGCTTGTGGTACATATTGTTGGAAGGATGGTTCGCCGGCAGGAAGACCTGGAAGATATCTGTCAGGAAGTGTTTATTAAGGTGTACCGGAAACTGGGTAAGTTCAGGGGTGAAGCAAAGCTTTCAACATGGATTGCTTCCATAGCCTGTAATACCTGTATTTCCCATCTGAGAAAAAAGGAATGGAACACCGAAATACAGGAGGATGCGGTCGGTGTAAAGGAGGAGGGGATTGAAACACCTGCCACCCTCATGGAAAGGGAGGAGATAAAAAAATACCTGATGCAGATGATTGAACAGCTGCCTGTAAAGTACCGCATCGTACTGACCCTGTTTCACCTTCAGGAGTTTTCCTATCGCGAGATCGCAGAGGTCACTGGAATGCCGGAAGGAACCATAAAAAGTTACCTCTCAAGGGCAAGAATAGTGTTGAAAAATGAAATCGAAAGATTTTCATTGAAAGAGAAATCAAATATATTTGCTGAATATGCAAAAAGATGAAAAAAATACCGAAAAATTTCTGGATGAAATACTGAAAACAAGCCCGGACCTGGAATTGTCCCGTGATTTTGCTGAGAGAATGTCCATGAAATTCGGGAAATATACGGTCTGGAAACAGAATATCCGTGAATTCCTGGTTTTTCTTGCTGCAGGATTAGGGTTGTTGGGTGTCACTGCGACGATGCTGGTTTTTTTAATGACTGAGATCTGGCAGAAATGGACAGAATGGATTATTCATAATCAGATGGGAGTGATTGGAATCGGTGTGCTTCTGGTTTTTATACTTTTTACAGATAAGGTTTTGTTGAGGTATTTTTCTTTCCGTATCAAACACCGAAAGGCCTAAAGGCATCTTTGCTACCGATCATTTCTTTTTTCTGTTCCGGAGATAAATTTCCTGGCTCACCTGAGGCATTTCTCCGAATTTCATCCTGTTTCTTTTGTAGAGGGGGCGTAACCGTATTCCGTACAACTGGGAAATGTAATGCATGGTTTCTCCTTCACTGAACCGGTGGTTTGGAGTCCCTTTTTCTGCTCTTCGTTTTTTTGCTTCGATATAAATAATTTCGTTGGGTTGGGGTTGGAAGCCTCTGGGGTAATCGTTAAACCGGTAAAGCTCCCAGGCTTCAAGTCCGAATTCCTGTGCAAGGGTTTCAAACGTATCTCCTCTTCTCACTACTACTGTCTTGAGCCTGTTTCGGATTTCCACATCCCTGGGCTTGAAGGGATGGATTACCAGGTTACTCTCTTTGTTGTTTTGTATGCTTACCGGTTCAAAATTTGCCAGCTGTTCAGTGGTCCATTTCCGGTCCAGGTTGTATAATTCATATTTTTCAATGATATCCATCAACTGCTTGTCGTAATGGGGTGCGGTAGCGTATCCTGCCCTTTTCAATCCTTTGGCCCACGATTTATAGTCGGTATGGTTGTATTCAAAAAGCGGAGCATACCGGATGTTCTGCATGAGAAAATTCGTGTGGTCGCGGTAGGAATCCTCAACACTTTTATAGCTTCTGAAACATTCATTTCGTGCATCATCATGGTAATATACTTTTTTCCCGTTCCAGTTGGATTTGCATTTAATGCCGAAATGGTTGTTCGACAACCGGGCGAGTTCACTTCTCCCGTCTCCTGACTCAAGACAGGCCTGGGCCATGGTGATGCTTGCCGGTATTCCGCTGCGTGACATCTCTTTTATGGCCAGCACCTGGTATTTCAGAATATATTCCTGGCGGACATCCTTTTGAGAATAAGCAAAAAAAGGAAGAAGAATAAGAAAAAATAAAAGCTTTGCCATTTTAACCATAAATGATCGAAACTGAAAATTTTTGATAAATATACTTTTCTCTTACGAAAAATTATACTTTTGAAAGAACTTCCTGCGAAGAAACGGTTATTTCCGGACTTTATTCTGAGGGATGGTGCCAAAAATACGAATACCGCAGACCAGGTTATATAACAGATCAGGCTGAGCCTATGAGAAGCAAAGAAATAACGATTCGATTTACCGAATACGATACCCTGGACGAACTGGAGGAAACACACAGAAACCTTCTCCAACAGGCGCGGAATGCCACTCAAAAGGCGTATGCCCCTTATTCCGGATATTATGTAGGGGCTTCGGTATTGCTTGAGGATGGAACAGTAGTTACAGGCAACAATCAGGAAAATGCGGCGTTTCCGTCGGGATTATGTGCCGAACGGGTAGCCCTTTTTTATGCCGGCGCACAATACCCTGATCTGGCGGTTCAGGTCATTGCTGTTACAGCTGCCGATAAAGACGGCAAATTACAGAAGTCGGTCAGCCCATGCGGAGCGTGCCGTCAGGTGATGCGTGAAACAGAAATCAATTCAGGAAATCCTGTAACTGTAATTCTTGATGGGGAGAAAATACAGGTTCTGAAAGGCATGGCAAATCTCCTCCCGTTGGATTTCCGGCCGCAGTTTCCCGGCGTAAAGAAAGAAACAAAGACCAGCAAAGGGTAATCGACTTCCTGTGTGCTTGTTTTCAACCCGGATTGTCTGTTTCCAGGCTGAGAAATGCCAACCCGTTTTTTCTTCCGGAACTACGAATTATTCAGTGATTATGCTTATCAGTTCATCCCAGTCAGGATCGGGTGGCGGGTCGGCGGTTATTACCACGCGGCTTTTTGCCACCGGGTGGGTGAATTCCAGTTTTCTGGCATGCAAATGGATTCCGGCATCCGCATTTGGGCGGGGATAACCATATTTCATGTCTCCCACAATCGGGCAGCCGATTTCTGCCAGTTGAGCTCGGATCTGGTGATGCCGCCCCGTATGCAATTCAATTTCCAGCAGATGATACGTGCCGGAAGAGGCAAGATGAGCATAAGTCAGCGAAGCCGCTTTGGCTTCCTTACGGAAGGTATGGGTTGCATACGATTTATTCTGTTGCTGGTTTCGGAGGAGGTAATGAGTAAGGGTGCCGTTCCGCTCAGAGGGTAACCGGTCCACTAAAGCCCAATAGATCTTTTTTATTCCTTCCCGGCTGCTGAACATTTTATTGAGCCGGGGCAATGCCTTTCCGGTTTTCGCAAACAGTACCACTCCACTGGCCGGGCGGTCCAGGCGGTGGGCAATCCCCAGATAGACATTGCCGGGTTTATGATACTTTTCTTTCAGGAATTGTTTTACTTTGTCACGCAGCGGTTCATCGCCCGTCTGATCTCCCTGAACCAACTCACCACATCCTTTGTTTACCGCGATGAGGTGGTTGTCTTCATATAAGATCCGGTTCGCCAACATTCTCCGGAATTCAGTATTGTTCCTTTTCGTTGGGGAAATCCCCTGCTTTTACATCTTTGATGTAGCTCCCCACGGCTCCTTTAATCTCAGCGGCCAGGTTGTGGTATCTCCGCAAAAAACGGGGTGAGAACTGCTGTGTTATTCCCATCATATCATGAAATACAAGAACCTGCCCATCCACTTCATTGCCTGCACCTATTCCGATAATCGGTATTTTTAATGCTTTGGCTACCGTAGCTCCAAGGCTGGCCGGGATCTTTTCAAGGACGATTCCAAAACATCCAGCTTCTTCGAGAAGTTTGGCATCCCTGATCAGTTTTGCTGATTCTTCTTCGTCCTCAGCCCTGACGGTATAGGTTCCGAATTTATGAATCGACTGAGGCATAAGACCCAGGTGTCCCATGATCGGGATCCCTGCCGAGAGGATCCGGTTCACGGAATCGATCACCTCTTCGCCTCCTTCCAGTTTAACGGCATCGGCAGCTGATTCTTTCATAATACGAATCGCCGAATCGAGAGCTCTCCTTGAATTTCCCTGATAGGTGCCAAAAGGAAGGTCCACAATAACCAAAGCCCTTTTCACTCCCCGTACAACGGAAGTGGCATGATAGATCATCTGGTCCAGCGTGATGGGAAGGGTTGTTTTATGCCCTGCCATAACATTGGATGCTGAGTCTCCCACAAGGATGGCATCAATACCGGCTTCATCCACAAGACGGGCTATGCTGAAGTCATACGAGGTCAACATGCTGATTTTTTCGCCGCGAAGTTTCATCTCCGACAGACGGTGGGTCGTTACCTTGCGATTTTCTTTGTAAACTGACATTTTTACCTGTTTTGGTGCGGTAGCAAAATTAATAATTAAATCTTGCGTTTTTACTTCGTTACACTTTATTAACAGAAACAGCTCCAGTTTTGTGGGTGTGAATGATTACCTTCATGCCATAATTTTATACATATTGCTTGCTTGATGATTAAACGGAACGATATCTTTTTTGCCTTTATTTTACAGGTATTTGCGCTTGTTCAGGTTTCCGGAAGCCCGGTAAAACAGTCATGGCAGGACTCGTTGGAAACCTGTCAGTTTAAAAAAACAGAAATTAATTCAGGCTTGCTCTTTTACCGGAACAACAGCCGCGAGTCGTTTGCAACGGAATTTTCAGAATTTACCGAAAAAAGAAACAATTATACCTTCTACGGTACTTTTGGGGTGAATTCGTGGCGTTTTCTGGATCTTTTGCAGGAAGAAATACAGTTGTCAGCAGGAATAGGCCCCCTTTATTCAACCGGTGATTCGGAACGTTCGACAGCCAGCATCACCACTAAGCTTGACAACAGGTTATACGGTGTATCGGCATTTACCGATCTTCAGTATGCAGGGAGGTTTTATTACGATCAAACGAATTATGCACTGATCGATGTCCGTGGATATGGGAGGTTTGAGAAAGTTAAGATAAATTCTGAGGGCTACCTGCAGGAAAACGGAGAGGGAATTTCGAAGACTCCCATTACCCGGGAATCGCACGATAACCGGCTCCGCTACGGGTTGGATGCCAGAGCCGGGGTAGGCTTTGGCAGACTGGATCCTGTGAACTACCGGATGCAGGCCGAGTATCTGCTCGAAACATACTACAAGGGAAAGTTATTCTCCGGGGAGGAAACAGCCCGCGTTCGTTCAGCCATTTCAGAAATCAAAAACAACAGAAACCTGAAAGAGGGCCATTCACCCGAAAAAGAGAGAGACGAATTGCTCACCTTCTTACGGGAAAAAATGTTGCTTCGATTACCCGACTCCCGGGATGACATCTGGCAGTTCAGCGAGTTTATGCCGAGGTTCGCAGGAAAACGGTTCGAAACAGGCCCCTTTTTTTCTTATTATAACCGCGAACCCGATTTTATTTACGGTGGATTTGCACGGTATGAAGTCCATTCCTACCGGAATTATAACCAAAACGTTTGTTTCCTTACAGAGGCTTCGTACAACCGGTATAAAAAAAGGGACTGGTTTCTGTGGGAGACCGCCTTTCAGGTGGATTATTATAAAAACCCGCAATCGCTGTTTTCTCTGGGTATAAAATATGTTCCCGGCCTGGTGGTAAACAATTTTAAGGATATTGAACCGGTGCAACATACCCTGATCCCCTACCTGGAATATTATCGCCAGCTGAATGAGAAGCACCGTATGATGTTGGTATTCCGGTACAGGATCGCGGAGGAGAACGAATTTTTCATGAACGGTCCGGAATTTTCCCTGGCATTCTACCGAAGCCGGTATTGATCCTGTAATCTTACACGCGCAGGAATATTCTTTTTTTAAACATTACATAAAGCACGATCCAGATGGCAGCAAGTCCGCCTGCTGTTATTAATACCGTTCCGGAGGTATCGTTGAGGGATTTTGTGATCCATCCCAGGAAAAATTCCGCGATATTTCTGAAATCTATAATTCGTGTGGCCAGGTATACAAAAATCGAGTTCATGCCGATGATTCTGAAATAAAAAGCCCACCTTTTGAATCCCCAGTGATCGATAACCAGGTAAAAGAGGGCGATCAGGTTAAAGCTGATTCCTCCGGCGAGCAGGTTAAACGTGGAAGTCCAGCAGCTTTTAATGACAGGATAAAAGGGGGACAAAGCAAGGGCCAGACCCAATGAGACGATTCCGGAGGCTGCCAGGTACCCGATTTTCTGCCAGTCAGTGCTTGTTTTTGTTCGCAGGATTGTTCCTGCCACCGTACCCATAAGGGTGATTCCGGTAGCTGAGAGGCTGCAGAGGATCCCTTCGGGATCAAACGTGTTGCCATACAGTCTGCCCGGCAACAAAAGGCCGTCGATATACCCGTTGATGCATCCTTCGGGGGTGAGTACCCCGGCTCCGAAACCGGGCACCGGGATCAGCAACTGAAGGAACCCAAAACCAGTCAGGATGCCAGCCAGCCAGATCAGTCTGGCTTTCAGGGATCTGAAAAAGATCACAATCAGGGAGGCGAAAAAATACCCAATGCCAATCTGGCCCAATACGCTGGCGATGCGTCCTCCGTCAAATCCCCTTCGAAAAGTGCCGTTGTATAGTAATCCGAGCAGAATAAGGATGATCATGCGCCGGAAGGATTTCCAGACAAGCCTCCGGGCAGGAATGTTTCTTTCAAGCTTTGAGCGGATAGAAAAGGGAATAGCTACCCCGGAGATGAACATGAACAGGGGAAAGATCAGGTCATAAAAACGAAAGCCCTCCCAACCTACGTGGCTCATCTGGGTCTCAAGCCAGCCTGCTCCGGTTATGTGGGCAACCTGAGTAATAAGATACCCGCCTCCCGTGATCCAGAACATGTCAAAACCACGAAGGGCATCCAGCGAATTCAACCGTTTTTGAGGTTCCGTGCGGAGTTTTGTCGAAGTCATAAAATTGCATTTAAAAAAAGACAATCTGAATGTACATAAATTTAATACAGTACCTGTTCTTACAGGGTTATTTTATTTCCATAGAGCCAATCTTCAGGATTCTTCTCCCAGGGTTTACGTTTTTATTCATTGCCCCCTGCTGTCTTTTTGTCACCGGAATGTCACTCTGATTGGATGTATATCTTGCTGATTGTGCCAATATTTCGTTAAAAAGCACCATATTATCGTTGGCATAGTGCTTGATGTTGTCAGCCCGTAACTGGAAAACAAATAAAACAAAAATAGTATCAAAATGGGAAAAATTATTGGAATAGACTTAGGAACAACCAACTCATGCGTTGCCGTAATGGAAGGCAATGAACCGGTAGTCATACCGAACAGTGAAGGGAAACGTACCACTCCCTCGATTGTTGCCTTTGTAGAAAACGGCGAACGGAAAGTTGGCGATCCTGCAAAAAGGCAGGCTATTACAAATCCCACCAAAACCGTTTATTCAATTAAACGTTTTATGGGTGAAACGTATCAACAGTGTACCAAAGAGATTGACAGGGTAACATACAAAGTAGTAAAAGGTGATAACGACACCCCCAGAGTAGTGATTGATGACAGGAAATATACCCCGCAGGAAATTTCTGCCATGGTCCTTCAGAAGATGAAAAAAACTGCGGAGGATTATCTGGGACAGGAAGTTACTGAAGCGGTCATTACCGTTCCTGCTTATTTCAGCGATGCACAGCGTCAGGCAACCAAAGAAGCCGGTGAAGTAGCAGGATTGACAGTGAAAAGGATTATCAATGAACCTACGGCAGCCTCCCTGGCATATGGACTGGATAAAATGGACAAGGACCTGAAAATTGCTGTTTTCGATCTGGGTGGAGGTACGTTTGATATTTCCATCCTGGAATTGGGCGACGGTGTTTTTGAAGTAAAATCTACCGATGGGGATACCCACCTGGGAGGCGACGATTTTGACCAAACGATCATCGACTGGCTGGCTGAAGAGTTTAAAAAGGATGAAGGCCTGGACCTGAGAAAAGACCCCATGGCTCTCCAACGTTTAAAAGAAGCGGCTGAAAAAGCCAAAATTGAATTGTCAAGTTCTACACAGACAGAAATTAACCTGCCCTATATTATGCCGGTTGAAGGGGTTCCAAAACACCTGGTGAAGACCTTGACCCGTTCAAAATTCGAACAACTGTCAGACTCATTGATCAATGCGACAATTGAACCTTGTAAAAAAGCATTAAAAAATGCGGGCATAAAACAATCGGATATCGATGAAGTGATCCTGGTGGGTGGCTCAACCCGTATTCCGGCTATCCAGGAAAAGGTCAAAGAATTTTTTGGTAAGAATCCTTCCAAAGGGGTAAATCCGGATGAGGTCGTGGCCGTAGGAGCTGCCATACAGGGGGGTGTCCTTACCGGCGAAGTAAAAGATGTTCTGCTGCTGGATGTTACTCCACTTTCCCTGGGCATTGAAACAATGGGTGGAGTGATGACCCGGTTGATCGAAGCCAATACCACCATTCCTACCAAGAAGACGGAAACCTTTACCACGGCAGCAGATAACCAGCCTTCGGTGGAGATCCATATCCTGCAGGGCGAGCGTCCTATGGCACAGGGAAATAAAACAATCGGCAGATTCCACCTTGACGGAATTCCACCGGCACCTCGCGGAGTCCCTCAGATTGAAGTGACCTTTGATATCGATGCCAACGGAATCCTTCATGTAAATGCCAAAGATAAAGCTACCGGTAAATCCCAGTCAATTCGTATTGAAGCTTCTTCAGGATTAACCGATGATGAGATCAAACGAATGAAACAGGAAGCCGAAGCCAATGCCGAAGCCGATAAAAAGGCGAAAGAGAAGGTCGATAAGATCAACCAGGCTGACAGCCTGATTTTCCAGACGGAAAAACAACTGAAAGAGTATGGCGATAAAATTCCTTCGGATAAGAAAAAACCGATCGAAGATGCATTGGCAAAACTGAAAGAAGCACATAAAGCGCAGGACGTGGCAGCCATTGAAGCAGCCATGAATGAACTTAACACGGTATTCCAGGCAGCATCCCAGGAAATGTACAACGCCCAGCAGCAGGCCCAGGGCGGGGCACAGAGCGGACAGACGGGCAGCACACAGAGTGAATCCCAGGGCGGAGCAAAGAAAGACGGGAATTCCAAACCCGATGACGAAGTGACGGATGTGGATTTTGAAGAAGTAAAATAAAAACCGCAATAAAAAAAGAGTTCAGGAAACCCTTCCGGAAACGGAGGGGTTTTTTATGACAATAATTCCATCTGTTTTACAGTTTATATGCCAATGAAACGATTGAAACAAACAACAACCCTGATGCTGGTATTCCTATACGGAATGCTAAATGGACAGGAGACCCTAAATCAGACCGATGAAGCCGGTTTGCGCCAGGGAGTGTGGGAAAAACAGTATCTCAACGGCGAACGGATCTACCGGGGACAATTTGAAGACGGGAAACCTGTCGGTACCTGGAAACGATATTACGAAAACGGAAATCTGCAGGCAGAAATTCTTTATTCGGAAACCTCTGATTCGGCATTCGCCAGGCTCTATAATATGGATGGAAAACGAATGGCCGAAGGAGTGTACCTTCATGAAAAAAAGACCGGCTGCTGGAATTTCTTCTCCGGGAACAAACGGATCTCGGAAGAGGAATATGTCAACGGTGAAAAGCATGGTTTGTCAAAAACCTATTACCCTACGGGTGAGTTGTTTGAAAAATCGGAGTGGGCAAACGGCCTGAGGGATGGCAGGTACACAGCATTCTACAAAACCGGCATCCCCTACATGGAATGTACCTATACCGCGAATGAGCGCATTGGTTTTTGTAACAGCTATTATCAGACCGGAAGCCCGCAACTGGAAGCCTTTTATGAAAACGGCAGACGCCATGGTGTCTGGAGGTACTATTCAGAAGGGGGCGACCTGCTCTACACCTTACACTATCAAAACGGCGAATTGCTGAATTCATCGGGAATGGACAGCATACAAAATCAGCAGCTTCAGGAAATGGATCTCAACAGGGGAACTTTTCCTGACCCGGAAGAATTCCTGAATGATCCGGCGGAATACATGAGACAGATGAACCGGTGATGAGTCGCGCCTCGAAACTCGCAACTCGCAACTTTTTGTTTCTATTTCCTGTAAATCCTGTATCTTTAACCCCGGATTATGAACAGGATGTACCGAAATTTACTCATTTACATATTATTCATGTTGTTGGCCTCTTTCAGGGTGGGTGCACAAACATCCTGGTGGATTGGTTTTACCGACAAATCCGGTTCGGAATATACGGCGGAGAATCCCTCCGCCTATTTGTCGGAGCGTGCCCTTCAACGCCGCCAGAAGCAGGGGATTCCGGTTGATGAGTTGGACTTGCCTGTGCGCAGTGAATACATACGCCAGGTGCTCCAACTGGGAGCGGTCTGTATTCATTCTTCCCGATGGCTGAATGGCATCACGGTGAGGACTGATTCGGTTGATTTCGGGCAACGGGTTTCTGAACTTCCTTTTGTCAGGGAGGTGCAGATTACCAAACGAAACCTTGAAGCGAATAAAAGCATAGGAAATAAGTTCCGGACTGATATTGATACAGGCTGGTATGGAGCTTCGGTTTTTCAGGTGGGGATGCTCAACGGGCAATACCTTCATCAGCAGAATTATTATGGACAGGGAGTACAGATTGCTGTTTTGGATGCCGGTTTTTACAGAGCCGATGATTATCAGTCTTTTGATAGTTTGTGGGCCCAGGGCCGGATTCTAGGCACCAGCGATTTTGTACATCCCGGATCGGATGTTTTTCAGGAGCACTGGCATGGGATGTGTGTTCTTTCCGTCATGGGAGCTAACATTCCGGGATCCCTTATGGGAACAGCTCCCGGGGCGTCCTACTGGCTGATCCGTTCCGAAGATGTATCTTCAGAGTTCCTCATTGAAGAGGATAACTGGGTAGCTGCCGCTGAATTTGCCGATAGTGCAGGTGTGGATATTATCAATACTTCCCTGGGGTATTTTCTTTTTGATGACTCCACAATGAACCACAGGTATACAGATATGGATGGCCGCACAACCCGGGTTACCCGGGCTGCTGATGTAGCTGCTTCACGGGGGATGCTGGTGGTTGCCAGTGCCGGAAACGAAGGGAACAATGCCTGGAAGTATATTCTTGCACCTTCAGATGGGGATGAAGTGTTGGCTGTGGCAGCCGTCAACAAAGAAGGACAACCGGCTTCGTTTACCTCTTTTGGGCCGGCTTCCGACGGGGATATAAAACCCAATGTGGCAGCTTTGGGTCTGGGCACTGCCATCCAGCAGACCAATGGGTTGATCGCTACCGGTAGCGGAACATCCTATGCAGCACCTGTAATATCAGGAATGGCTGCCTGCCTCTGGCAGGCTAATCCGGCAGCCTTAGCCAGCCAGGTGAAAGAGGCCATTGAACGAAGTGCCCATCTTTATAGTGCTCCCGACTCTCTCCTCGGTTACGGAATTCCTGATTTTGAAGCGGCTGACCAGATCCTGAAATTAGCTGTTTCCGAAGAAAAAAAATCCAGCCCGGAATGGTCGGTATTTCCCAATCCTTTTCGCGAACGAATGGTCGTTTTTCAGAAGAAGGAGATCCGGTCCGGGGATATAAAGGTGGAAATCATGGATCTCTCAGGAAGAATCGTATGGCAACGAATCCTTCCTTCAAAACCGGTGATGGTTTTAAACGGCTTGTCCGGATTGCCTGCCGGGGTCTGTTTCCTGCGAATAGGGAATGCAAACGATCTGATAACCCTGAAACTGATAAAAGCAGAATAAATGCAGCCTAACCTGTTGTTGTCTGAACTGAACCTGTTGATCCGGGATACCCTCCAGGAAGCTTTTCCTGAGACAGTATGGGTGGTGGCGGAGATCAGCGAGTTAAAAGAAAACCGGAGCGGACATTGTTACCTTGAATTGATTGAAAAAGATGAAGAAAGCGATGAAATAACAGCCCGTGCACGGGCTACAATCTGGTCGTATTCCTACCGTATGCTGAAGTCCTATTTTGAATCCATCACAGGCCAGCTTTTTACTTCCGGCCTGAAAGTACGGGTCCGGGTATCGGTGGAATTTCATCCGCTATATGGACTAAGCCTGAATATTAAGGATATTGATCCGGCCTACACCATCGGCGATATGGCGCGCCGCAGGAGTGAAATCATCAACCGCCTGAAGGCGGAAGGGATCTTTGACATGAATAAAGGGTTGCCTCTGCCTGAGGTGCCGCAGAAGATTGCTGTTATTTCATCTGCTACGGCTGCCGGGTACCAGGATTTTGTAACCCAGCTGGAAAACAATTCCTACGGTTTTGTTTTTTATCTGAAACTGTTTGAAGCGTATATGCAGGGTGCGGAAGCGGCCCCTTCCATCATCCGGGCGCTGGAACGTATCTACCGGCACGGGGATTTTTTTGATGCTGTGGTTATCATCCGGGGCGGTGGCGCACAGGCTGATCTGGGTTGTTTTGATACCTACGAACTGGCCCTGCATGTGGCCCAGTTTCCCGTGCCTGTATTTACCGGTATCGGCCATGAAAAAGACGACACGGTGGTCGACATGGTGGCCCACACCCGGCTGAAAACACCTACCGCTGTGGCGGAATTCCTGATCTCCGGAGCAGTGCGTTTCAAGGAAAACCTCAATGGATTACAGGAAAAAATGGCATTAAAAACAAATGAAATACTGGCAAGCGGGGAAAGGTATCTTCAGAAAACCGGGATTGCTTTTACAAGGGCAGCGCACGTTTTTTTGCTCGGCAGGAAAAACAGGCTTTCAAACACCGGACATACCTTTTTTGCTGCTACCGGAAAATTTTCATCTCATCGCATGCAGCAACTGAAAATATATGAAAGCCGGTTGTCCGGTGATTCGCGTGTTTTTATGAAAAACCATCACACCCGGTTGAAACAATTCTCCCGTAATATAAAAGCCGGTATAGATGCCGGAACAGGAATTAAAAAACGAACACTGATGGTTTCTCAGAACAGCATCCGAACGGCTGTCAGGAGTTTGTTGCGTAAACAGGAATCAGAACTTCAGTTGAAGCAGAAAACCGTTCATCTGCTGGATCCGGAAAATATTCTGAACAGAGGATATACCATAACCTACCGGGAGGGGCGCGTTGTGAAGTCTGAAAAGGAATTGAGAAAAGAGGATATCCTGACCACGCAATTTCAGGATGGAAAGGTACGCAGTAAAGTCACAGATAAAACGCTAAACGATACATGAAATGACAACAAAAAAGATCAGTTACAAAGAAGCTGTTTCAGAAATTGAAGCGATACTGGAACAGGTAGAAAACAATGAACTTGATGTGGACGAATTGGCAGAAAAGGTAAAACGTGTTTCCGTACTGCTGAAGATGTGCCGTGAGAAATTGCTCAAAACCAGCGAGCAGGTGGAACAGATATTAAAGGAAATGGAAGAGTGATCAGAAATTGCGGATGCAGACCCGTCCCCGGTTTATTGAATGTAAAAACCAAAATCATGTACACAAAAAAACAGGTGGCAGGCACCATTGACCATGCAGTATTAAAACCGGAGCATACCGATAAGGATTTGAAAGAACATGCTGCTATGTGCCGGAGGCACAGGGTGTTCAGCATGTGTGTAAAGCCTTGTGATGTAGAAGCGGCAGTGAAGCTCCTGGAGGGAAGTGGAGTAAAAGTATCCTGTGTGCTCAGTTTTCCGCATGGGGCTGATACAACCGCGACCAAAGTGTTTCAGGCACAGCAGGCCATGGGTGGGGGAGTGGATGAAATCGACATGGTGATGAACATCGGAAAATTCCTGTCGGGCGACTATCCCTATGTTGTGAACGATATCAAAGCGGTTGTGGAAGTGGCGCATGCACATCATGTACCGGTAAAAGTGATCCAGGAAAGTGGCTTCCTGACCCTTGAACAGGTTGCCAAAGCCTGTGAGCTTTCGCTGGAAGCACACGCTGATTTTGTGAAAACATCCACCGGGTTCGGACCGGGGAAAGCTACTCCTGAAATTGTCGGAAGGATGATAAAAACAGTTGGAGGCAAGATGAAAATCAAAGCTTCAGGAGGGATCCGGAGCAGGGAGGCAGCTGTGGCATTCCTGGAACAGGGAGCCGACAGACTGGGCATAGGATCTACCGAAGCCATATTGTCAGAATGGGATAAAAAAGAGGAAATGTAAAGTTGGGTTACATGAAAAATTCTATCTTTGCAGGCTTTTACAAAGGGATTGACTGAATGTATTTTTTAAACGGAAACCGTGTTTATATAAAACCGGAAAGTGGGAAAGAATCCCCTGAGACTCAACTGAAGAGTTGTATCAATAAACTGGCAGAAATAAATTCCTCCAAACAGGTATTCAAGATCAATTTTTTCGTGGACAGGGATCTTTTTGATGCTTCCGAAGCAATTCGAAAGAAGATCAGAGAAGTTATTAGCCGGTCTCTGGGCCATCCCATTATGCTGTCGTATATATCGCAGCCTCCCCTGGAGTGTAGTGTCATTGCAGAAGTTTTCTTTTACGACCCGGCCATCTGGAAGGCTGAATATATGAGCCATCCTCAGGGAGAAGCGGTACTGTTTGTAAAAGAAAATACCCGGTTTCTAATCGGTTTTGTGCAGTCGCGTGTGAAGAGTAGCTACCGGATTCAGGCTGAAGAATCCTTTCTGGCGATGCGCCAGCTTTTAGCCACCCGGAAGTTTCATATAGGTTCTGTAATCCGTCAGTGGAACTATATCGAAGATATCCTGGGTGCGGATGAAGGGAAACAGCATTATCAGGAATTTAATGATGTGCGTGCCGGCTTTTACGGCAATGCTTTTGAATCTGCCGGTTACCCGGCAGCCACAGGAATTGGCACCACAGGAGGGGGTATTATGCTGGAGTTTATTGCGATGGATTCAGATGAAGCCATTACGAAACCACTGAATAATCCAAACCAGGTGGCTGCCCACAGATACAGTCCGGAAGTTCTGGTAGGGAAAGCAACCATTCATAAATCAACTCCCCGGTTTGAAAGAGCCCGTTACCTGGAAACCTTTGGGAAGAAGATGGTCTTTATTTCCGGCACAGCAGCAATCGTAGGAGAGCATACCACAGGAATCAATAATCCTGCTGAACAAACCAGGGCAACCATCCGGAACATACAGCAGATGTATTCAAAAGAGGTTCTGGAGGATGTCAACGGTTTCCTGCAGGCTAAATACGGACATGCCCGTGTATATATAAAAAATCCTGAAGATTTCGAATCCATTCAGCGAATCTGTAAAATGTATTACGGAGACCTTCCCATTGTGTATATCATGGCTGATATTTGCAGGAATGAACTGTTGGTGGAGATTGAAGGAGAGGTAATCCTGGAATAATATTAGAATGTAACATCAATTCCGGCCATAAAATGGGTTCCTGCCTGTGGGAAGTACCCGTCCATTTTATATCGTTTGCCCCCCAGGAGGTAGGAATACACCCAGGCATTGGATTCATACGTTTCATTAAAAATATTATTCACAAGCAGATGCAGTTTTATTTTTTCAAAGAATCTCGTTTCCAGGGTATAATCCACCTTCAGGTGACTGACAAACCATGGGTCCAGACTGCGGTCTTCGGAAGCTGAATTATCAATGTATTGTTTCCCGACCCATGAGGAACTAACATTCAGGTTCAGGTTTTTCACCGGATTCCAGGTTAGGTTGCTGTTGGTTGTTGTTTGAGGTGAAAAGGCCAGGTCGGTTGTTCCCAGGTAAAAAGCTTCCTGTCCCCCGGTATCCCAGTTATCCACAAATTCGGTAAAGTCCATAATTTTATTGCGGCTGAACGTGACATTCAGATCCCACTGCAGATTATTCCTTATTTTGATTCCCAGGGCCAGTTCACATCCGGTGCGGTAGCTGCTTTTGGTGTTGGTCATAATTGGATTGCCCACATCGTTGATTTCGCCCGTCAGGATGAGCTGGTTGTTGTAATCCATGAAATAGAGACTGGCACCGGCTGATAAATTGTTGGAACGGTAGGTATAGCCGGTTTCAAGATCGTTCAGGGTTTCATAAACCGGAGGCTCTGTGCCGGGTTCTGCATCGGTGTAGTTGCTGCGGTTGGGTTCCCGGTTGCTCCGTGCCCAGGAGAGATAACCCTCGTGGTTGGGCGAGGGTTTAAACAACAATCCGCATTTGGGATTAAAAAAACGGAAAACATGGGTTTGGGAGATGTCCCGCAGGTCATCATCAATACCCGTGATCTCATAATGGATATGCCTGAATTGCAGGTCAGCAAATAAATTGAGGGTCGGAGTCAGCTGATAATGGTATTTGGAATACAGATTCCCGTCTTGTTTGACCCCTGTTCCACTGTACCATTCATGGTCTTTTTGCATATTCCCATAATATTCAGCCCAGATCACATTGCCGAAATGCCTGCCGTCATACCTGTTCCAACCTCCACCTACCGTAAGGTCGCTTTTTCCTTTTGTATAATTCAATGAAAATACCATTCCATAAAAATCATTGTCGAGCCATTTCCGGGTTACCAGATCGGTTGTTTGGAGGGTATCAGCGCCAATCACCGGACAGGGCATCCGGTAACCGGTGTGCTTTTCGTCCTCTTTGTAATTTTCGTAATACCCTCTTCCATAGGTATAGTGGAGGGCTGCATTCATGTTCAGCCGGTCACTGAACCGGTGTAAAAAATGCAGTTGGTAGTGGTCCTGCTGATAGGAATCAATCTGGTTTTCGTAGGTGTAATAATTATACGTACGGCTGTCGGATTGGATCATTTCTTCGGTTTCTTCCGGTGTATACAGCCAATGCTCTTCATACTGTTTCATTCCTTTCATGTTGTTGTTCAGCCTTACGGAAGGCACTCCCGTCCAAGCCTGGTAGGTTTCTTCGATGCCTGAGAATATATTGGTTTTCACAACCGTGTTCTCCGTAAAATATCCGGCTGATAGAAAAAAGGATTTCAGGTCGCTGAAGGAGCGATCAACGAACCCGTCAGAGGTTATTTTTGACAGCCGGGCATCGAAAGTAAAGGCATTGTTGATCAATCCGGTTCCTGCAGCCACCGTATTTTTGAATGTCTTAAACGAACCGGCTGCCGTTGTGTATTCGGTGTAGGCCTTTTTTTGAACGGTGTTGGTTTGCAGGTTTATGGACGCACCAAAAGCGGCTGCCCCGTTGGAGGAGGTTCCCACACCCCGCTGGATCTGAACATTTTCCAGGGATGATGCCAGATCCGGCTGGTCGACAAACCAGGTGCCGTGCGATTCGGCATCGTTCAATGGGATTCCGTTGACTGTGACATTGATCCGGTTGAGGTCGGTACCCCGGATCCGGAAATTGGTATACCCGATGCCGGTTCCTGCATCTGAAGTAACTACAAAAGAGGGGGTCAGAGAAAGCAGGTAGGGAATATCCTGCCCCAGGTTTCGCTCAGCAATCTTTTCCTCTGAAAGATTGGTATAGGCCATCGGCGTCTTGTCTTTGGCCCGGGTCCCCGAAATCAGTATCTCATCGGTATAGATAACGGAGGGTGTTAAATGTACTTCCAGTTCCCTGTTCCGGTCCAGGTCAACCTGGATCGTTGTTTTCTCGTAGCCGATAAAGGAAATCGTGACGCCATACTTCCCCGGGGGCAGGTCCGTAAACCGGAAGTTTCCGTGCGGACCGGTTGATTGTCCGTAATACGTATTCTGAATGACTACATTGGCTCCAGCCAGAGGTTCTCCCCTGCCGGAAACGATCCCCTTTAATTCATACTGGCCCCATGCCAGCATGGTTGTCAACTGCATAAGCAGCAAACAAAAAACCTGTTTCATGATCGAGAATTTTGGTTATCAACTAACCAATGGAGTGGGATGATTCCCTGTTGCCCTCCCTTCGCCGGCATTATCCGGATCAGGTTCTGTGGGTATGATCTCAGCCCGATTTTGATGAGGCACCCCCATTGCATAAATATCAGATCAAAGGTAAAGAGGATTTTTGAAAAAAACAAGAAATTTTTCCCGGATTGCATCCGCGGATGATCTGTCCCGGACGGGTATTTTTTTATTTCGTTTTTTCGTCCATTAATTTTTCGAAGGCCTCGCTGTACTCTGCTGTCAACCGTGCCGGCCGTTGGGTCCTGCGGTCGATGAACAATCCTTTTTGCTGAGCTGTTGCACACAATTCCTCCTGCTCGTTGTACATCCTGAATTCTATAATGGCTGATGCATTATTCAACCGGGAGATCCACAGTTCAATTTTTACCTCATTGTCCAGGAATAAGGGGTGTTTGTATTGGATCCGGGTTTCCGTAAGTACAGGAACAACTCCCTTGTTGTGTGCAAGTTGCCCGATCGGATAGCCTATCTCTTCCATCATTCGCAACCTTCCGTGTTCGAGCCATTGAATGTAAACAATGTTGCTGACATGCCCGACAAAGTCGATCTGATAGGTATAGATTTTTTCCTTGT
>Ga0307422_1000345_pt1 | contig 27165 bp, 25 predicted proteins | sample SalMarWE160290MG_FD_202153 | JGI IMG/M metagenome (GOLD analysis project Ga0307422, IMG submission 202153) | Salt marsh sediment microbial communities from the Plum Island Ecosystem LTER, Massachusetts, United States - WE1602-90 | ecosystem: Environmental > Aquatic > Marine > Intertidal zone >...
AGTAGGGCGGGACTAGAACCCTGTAGTTTGCAACTCATATCATATGTGAGCAAGAGGATGCTGTCAAACAATTGAAGGAGGGCTGAAAAGCCCCCCTTACAGAAACATCGGGAGAATGAGGTGAAACCGTGTATGCGTTACGAAGCGGCTTTTGCGATCTGTTCTTCTTTCTGTTCCTCTTCTTGTGGAATACCGAGCCGTTGTTCAGCTGCCCGCAGGATGGCCCGCAACATATCGCTGTATGACATATCCGCGATCTTTGCCATCTTTGCCAGGTGCCCGTCCCAGCACCACCCCGGATTGGGGTTCACCTCCAGGAGCTTCGGCGCACCATCGGCATTCAGCCTCCAGTCAAACCGGCAGTAATCCCTGCACTCCAACCGCTCAAACAACTTCACGCAACATTCCTCAATGAACTTCTGTATCTCATCAGGGAGTTGTGCGGGGATGGACTTGATCTTCCAGTACGGCGTTTCCGGCAGCCACTTGGCCTCATACCCGCAAATCCTGGGCAGGTCCGGCGGGAGGGCCGAATAATCCTCCTCGAGAATGGGTAAGACGGTGTACGACTCGGGGGGATTCCCGATTATTCCGACGGTGACGTCCTTACCGGTGAGAAATTCCTCGACCAGGAGGGGTTTTTCATAGCCGAATTTTTCTCTAATCTCCGATATGGCGTTGACGAGTTCCTCAATGGTATTTGCGACGCTGCGCTGGGTGATGCCGAAGCTAGAGTCTCCAAAGTTGGGTTTCACCAGCACGGGGAAACCAAAGGGGAGTTCAAAGGTGCTGTCCTCCGGCTTGATAAAGAAGGCCTCAGGGACCGGGATCTCCATCTCTTTCGCAATGCCGCGGATCAGGGATTTATCGTAGCAAAAGGCGAGGCATTGTGGTCCGGAACCTGTATAGGGTATGCTGAGCATTTCCAGCACACTGGGGACATGGAGTTCTTTTGTGGCATCATTATTATATCCTTCATCGCACAGGTTAAAGGCAAAGTCGATTTTTCCGACCCATTTCATCAATTCAGTGATGAAGGTATCGTGGTTATGCAGGTAGGTAAACTGGTAGCCGTCGTTCTCCCGCAGAGCGGATTTTAACTGATCGATGGTGTAGAAGTCGTCATCGTCGAAGATGCGCAAAGGCTTTAAGGGGTCCGGTTTGTTGGGGTCACCCATCAGCACAGCCACGTTTTTTGCCGCCCCTTTTTGCCTTCGCTTGAGAGGCGTCCATTCCTTTTTCACGACACTGGTCACGAGGAGGCGTCGCTCCATCATGCCTAGGTCTTGATTCCGCTGCGAGTTGGTTGCGATCTCGGTCTGAAAGGCGATGTTACTGAAGCCGACCGTTTTTAACAGCCGGGTAAGACTCTCTCAGGTATAGAGCCTTTCCGCATAGAAGTGGTCCGCGATAATGCCCTTTTCGACGTGGTTGACCATCTCCCTGGATATGAGGCGGTCTCCGTCGGCGGAGAGGGAGCGCTCCCGGCAGACAAACCGCTTCTTGTCTATCCATTCCCAGGAGTGCGGTTTGAAATGGTCTTTGAGATATCCGCCATCCGCTATATCGATGATGAACCTTCCCCACGGCTTCAAGACCCTGAATACCTCTTTTAATACCTTGAGGTCCTCTTCTGCGGCCTCAAAGTATCCCAAGCTGTTGCCCAGGATCATTACCACATCAAAGGTATCCGGAGGATAGGGGATCTTGCGCGCATCTCCTTCGCGGAACCGCCCCCGCAGGCCTTCTACCTTGGCGGTCGATTTGGCCTTTTGAATCAGGTAGTGGGATCGGTCCAGACCCTCGATATTTCTATATCCTCTCCGCACCAGTTCGAGGGCGTGTCTCCCCTGTCCACAACACAGATCCAGTATTTTTTCCGCCGGTGCAAGTTTGAACATCTCGGAGAGGAGGTCAACTTCTTGTCGGGTGATATGCTGATCATCCACGACATCTGCATCGGTCTTCAGGTACAGATAATTGAAGATATTACGCCACCATTCGGGGTGGACGTGCTCCTCGAGGTCTTGGACAGGGCCGAGTATCTTCCGCTTGCCCTTCCCGTTTTTCCCCCATAGGGGGGGGGATTCAGGTGATGTCTTGGTTTCCACAGGGGGTTTATCGGCTGATGCCTTGGTTTCTCTATCTGTTTTTTGGGAGAGAGGGTTAGCGATGTTGTGCCGCCAATCGGGATGCTCGTGCTCCTCAGCGTCTTGGTCAGGTCCGAGGATCTTTTGTTTGACCTTCCCAGCTTCCCTTCGTTGCGGAGGTTTGCCTGACGACTCCTTATCTTCCATCTTCTGTCTCCTTCTGTGAAAACGTCCCCTTTCTCGGGGACGCCTTTAATTTTCTTATAGCAACTTTTATAGATTTCGCAAGTCTTTTTTCATCTTTATTACTAGCAAGACATGATATTTCATAATCACCATGTCCGTTAGGTACCAGTGTATATAGAGACCACCCATACCCCAAGCCAAACTTACCGAATCCCCATCTGAAACAGGGTGATACTCCCCATAACGTAGAGGACAATCAGGGAGATGGACCCCCAGCCGATCCGCCAGGGGACCCGCTTGGCCCGGTAGACGAGGTCGACGATGACGATGTTGGTCATGACGATCCCCAGCACAGCCGTCAGGATGTGGTTCGGGGAGCCGTGAGCCAAGATGGCCCCCCGGGTAAAGAAGATGTCGGTGGCGGGGATGATGGCGATGTTGAAGAGGTTGCTCCCCAGGAGACTCCCGATGGCCATATTGAAAGCCCCCATCCTAATCAAGGGAATACCCACCGCCAGCTCCGGAAGGGAGGTGACCACGGCGAGCATAAAGCTGCCGACAAAGGACCGCCCCCACCCCGTGTCCTGTGCGATGGCATCGGCCGTGTGCGACAGCCAAAAACCGGCACCCACGATGGCGAGGGCACCCAGGGCAAAGAAGAGATAGGGGGATTTTTCACCCTTCGTCTGGGCTGGTTTGTCGGCTTTAGCGGTCTCGCCCTGCAGGCTGAGGACCTCGTGGCGGTAGAGGATCCGTATTGCCAACAGGTATATGAAGACCAGGATGATGCTTTCGATCCCTATCCATAAGAGGTTGAGATTCAACCCCAGGCCGATGCCGAGGATGGCGATCCCTGCCAGCACCACCCCGAAGCTGGCGGCGATGACGTGCCCCGGGGAGAGGAGGTCGAGGATCGCCCCCTTTCCCTGGACGATATCAAAGACCGCGATCAGGAGGAGGTTGAAGAGGTTGCTCCCGAAGATATTGCCGAGGGCCAGGTCCGGTTCGCCGACCACCGAGGCGGAGGTGATGCAGACGGTCAATTCCGGCAGGGAGGTGACGGTCGAGAAGAGGATGATCCCCAAAAAGGTCTGACTGATGCCGGTGCGTGCGGCGATCTGTTCGCCGTAGCGGGAGAGTTTATACCCGGCACCGATGATGATGAGGGCGGCTATGGAAAACTGAACCCATAACATATTACATACTGATGATAGGATTCCGGGGGTCAAGGATTCAAGGATTTCTCTTTCACTGGACCCCTCGAATTATGCTTGTTGTCTTTTAATTATTCTTAGGCCCCCGAACTACATAGAAGAAAACATGGAATATTATAATCACACGTTGGCGCCGGCAAGACCCTTCGGTTCAAATTTTGAGACCAGCGCGGCAAAGTCAGGGTCGTGCAGGACCTTTCGGGCAAACTGCATGTACTTCGTTACGATGGCCCTCACCGCCAGTTGCAGCTCGTACGGCTTGATGGGCTTTTCCAGGAGGTGGGTGACATCCGCAGCAACGCACATATCGACCACCTCTTCACTGGCGTTTCCGGTGATGATGATGGTGTCTTGAGGGGCCGAGGTGAATTTTTCCTTGATGATATCGAGAAAGGAAAAGCCGCTCTGTTCACCGAGAAAGACGTCCAGAATGAATATGGCGATGCTGCTCTCCCGGCTGAGACAATAAGTTATCGCCTCATCGACCTTGGTGAGGCTGATTACGTCGCCCCACGCGTAGAAACGTTTAACGGTCTCTGCGATCACCGTGCAGAGATTCTTGTCGTCGTCGACGATGATGACATCCAATCCCTCAGACATACCGCCACCTCCGCCTGTTTTAAAAAGGGTCTTCTCCCGCTCCTCAATATAGATTTATGGAAGCGGGATGTGTCGCCCGGCGACACCCCATCAATAAAAATATCCGAATGGTAGGGGGCCGCTGCCGGCAGGATTCGCCCCATAATTTTACTATACTCCAACACGCATCCATTACAAGTATTTTTTTGCTTGTCTCATCCAGAGGGGAAGCGGAGCTTCAGGTTATCCCCTCAGCGTTTATTCCCCCACACGCTGCAAGACCATGGGGGGATCATCACCATAGAGGGCCTTGTCGCCCAGGTTCTTCTTGACAAAGTTATAGAGCGCCCTCGAGGACGTCACGGGCTTGGTGAAGAGCTTGTCATCCACCGTCCATGCCGTCAGGGTGTCTCCAGAGATTGTATATTTGGCAAGATACCACACCCTCTCATCATATGACTTCTCGATCTCCTGAACGTTCAGGAACCATTCATCCTTGATGACGGTGACAAAGGCCCTTACGACCGGAAGCTGGATTTGTCCATCCTCTGCGCCCATGATCAGGAGCTCATGTTCGTTGAACTGTTGGATAATCATTGTGAACGACTCCCCTTCCACTGTGTACTTCCATTCCCCTATCAGTGCCGGATCAATTGTGGCCTTACTGCTCTTGCCCAAGGGGCATTCTGACTCGTACGGACATCCGCACAGGAGCGGGAGGATGAAAAGGATGGCTAAACCCCCCAAAATCCGCATCGTCGTTTTCATAGTTTTCCTCCGGGTCAAAGGATTTTCAAACCGATGATACCGGAATTTTTCGTAAATGTCATTGGCGGGTTTTTCTTGTTAAAGATGCGCCGGGGATGCTCTTGGCCGAGGGTGTTGGATGTCTTGATTTTTATAAGAATGCCCCTTGTCTTCAAACCAGAAGGGGAGAAAAAACGTATAGGGCAAAGACAGGCTTATATCATATTTTTTGATAAATTATGCTTGACAAATTTATCATATGATATATTATTAAGATAGTCAGTGGATAGGCACAGGGGGGTGCCTGAGAGTTGGATGAGGCGGAAAAGGAAGTAGTACGTCGGTTTCTAAGAGAGTTCAAGCAGATCGCCACGGCCGGTCGTGGGGTTGACATCGTCGATCGACGCAAGAATATGCAGTCGTTGGCACAGTTAGGCCTGACCAAAAGGAATGGCATCGCCGTAATACTCGGCCTTTCTGTTGAGGACTACTGCGATGGGCCGAAGCCGGATAAGGGACGACAAGGAGAAATCTGGGAATTCGGTCGGGTTATGGAGGGGAAGGAAGTATATATCAAGCTCAAGATCGCGCAGGCCGGTGAGGTAAGGCTCGCAAAGTGTCTCTCGTTTCATATTGCCGAGCATCCGCTTTGTTTCCCCTGTAAGAAAAAGTGAGAGGAAAGGGGTGATAATCATGAAAGGGATTTGCCCAAACTGCGAAAAACAGACCGAGCTTGAGTTGCTTCACGCTACGGAAGCGGTGGTCGTGCGGGGAGAGTCCATCCCCGTTGAGGTGGAGTACTACAAGTGTCGGGAATGCGGGGAGGAGTTTGAAGATCCCGGCTCCCCCGATGATCCTTTGGACAAGGCGTATCGGGAATACCGGCGGCGGCATAGTATGATACAGCCCGAAGAAATTAGGGTTTTGCGAAAACGGTATGGCCTTACGCAAAATGAGATGAGCAGACTTCTCGGATGGGGTGGCGCTACGCTGAGCCGGTATGAGAACGGGGCGCTCCAAGACGATGCCCATGAAAAGACCCTGCGCCTCGCTGCGGAACCCCACAACCTTTTGCGCCTCATTGAGGAGAGTCCGAATACGCTGCCTGAAGAGAAAAGACATCGGCTCATGGAGCAATTGAGAAGCGAAGAGGAGGAGGCATATTCGTTTGAGAGGATTTATGAGGAGCGCTTCGGGAAATATGAGGCAGATGAATTCAGCGGATATCGGAAGTTTGAAATATCAAAACTGATCAATGCTATTCTCTTCTTCTGCAAAGAGGGCATATTGAAGACCTTTTTGAACAAGCTACTGTTCTATGCGGATTTTAAGCACTGCAAGGAGTATACGGTCTCCATAACCGGCGCACAATATGCGCACCTTCCCTATGGACCGGCCCCGAATAATTGGAACCATTACCTGGCATTGCTCATCGAAGAAGGTGGACTGAGAGTGGAAGAGGTACCTTACTCCGATGAGGTCATAGGTGAGAGACTTGTTGCTGAAGGGAAGCCGGATCTCGCGCTCTTTTCAGATACCGAGCTGAAGATACTTGCATCTATTAAGGAATATTTTAAGGATTGGACCGCAAAGAAGATATCGGACTTCTCGCACGAAGAAAAAGGATACCTCGAAACCCCGAATTCAAAGCTCATCTCATATACCTATGCAAAGGACTTGCAGATCTAAGCCTTTGGCCGGTAATAGACATAGTGACAAATGAAGATGTGAGCCTAAATTATCCTCCTACCCATATACAATATTTTATGCTAACCTGAAAGAGGTCGGAAGACGTAAGAAATAATTAAGGAGTATCCCTTGTCTGAGTTTTGTGTAAAGTTAATAAATTGGATATCAAACGATATCTTCAGGACAATTTTGATTTCAGTTCTTGGAGGAATGTCTGGATATTATTCGCCAAGATTATTGCGTAAACTTAAATATCGTCTCCGACCTGTTTTAATTTATCAACTAGATGATTTTGGGAATGGTCAAAGGAGGAGGATACACCATCCATTTGGAGAAAGAGTGGATGATAAAGATGCTAAAAATGGGAAAGCTTGGGAACACACAAATAATAGAATAAATGAGGGCGAAGCAACTTGTTATGGACCTTATACTAAGGAGCTTGCTTTAAGGGGTACATATAAAGCGAGATTTAGAATTAAAGTCTGCGGTATAAAAGACAGGGAATCTACTATTGTGACAATTGATGTTTTCCATGGAAATATAGGACCAGAAGGCAGCCCACAGGCATTAGGTCTTCCTATTGCAGAGAAGGAATTAAAAGGAAAAAAATTTAAAGAAGGAAAATATAAAAAATTTGATCGGGATTTTGAATATGATGGACAATCATTTGTTGAATTTAGATGCTTAGTCAATGATCCACAAGGTTACAAGAGGAATGCAGAAAAAATATTATTTGATAAAGTTAAGATATTCCAGGTAATAAATGTATTTTGACTGGTTGAATGGAGAAGGAGTTAAGAACAGCTACGGGATGGTCTTTTTGGTAAGGCCTTTCAGAATACTGCTAGGGGGCTAGGTGTCAACTGTCTGTAAGCAGCCTGGCTCCCTATTGCTTCTCCTACCCCTCCCTATTTTTCTTGTGCGTAGGTGGTTAAGCAGATCCGATAGGGCTTACGGTGATTACACATAGCCTCTGTTAAAGACGGCGGCTATTGTGACATGTATGCAGTACCGTGCGGCATACCCCGTGGGGCAAGGGGCCTTCAGCCCTTACAAAAACATCAAAAAGACGATAACCACATAAAACAGGCCCATCAACCCCAAAATGGCTCCGTGGTAGATGTCCAAAGCGGTAATGTTAACTCTCTCTCTGTGGGTCATGGCATTGCCCTCCTTCGTTTCTATTTATCTATGAGTGCCGATCCATGGCAAAAAGGTTCATATTTGAGATGGTTTTTTTTGTGCCGCGTGAGGCCTTATTAAGGCTGGATATCGAAGGCGGGCCTTGCATCTCTCCTTAATATCCTTTATCTTCAATTTGCTATCTCCTGCTAAGGTGGCTGAAGGCCCTCTGTATAATAACTGAGGAATCTGAACAGATGTTTCCCTATAACGCCCACAACCGTCGGCTCTTGGAAACGGCCCTTGGCAATGAACCGGCCGACCTGGTCATCAGGGATGGTACTTTGATGGACGTCTACACCGGGCGCGTGGTCCCCCACCGTTCGGTGGCCGTGGCCGGAAAGTGGATCGCCTACGTAGGCCCGGATGCGGACTACGCCATCGGCGAAAAAACCCGTGTCATCGAGGTCGGCGGGCGGGTCATTGCGCCGGGCTTTATCGACCCCCATACTCACATCGCGAATTTCTGGAATATTGCCGATTTTCTCCACTACGCCATCCCCGGCGGAACCACCACCTATATTACCGAGGTGGAGGGTTTCTCTTTTGCCTCGGGCGCCGAGGGGTTCAGGGCCTTTTTGGATCAGGTCCGGGACCGCCCCGTCAAGATCTACTGCTTGATCCCCCCTATGGTGAGTACGAGCCCGGCAGCAACAGCCCGCTTTATTACGGCAGAGGAGACGGGGGAACTGCTTCGAGATGAACAGGTCATCGGACTCGGCGAATCCTACTGGCAGAGCGCCATCCTGACCCCGGACGACCGGATCCTCCAGCTTATTCAGGAGACCGTGAAGGCCGGCAAGTCCGTGCAGGGACACGCCGCCGGGGCTGCGGACAGGAGGCTTGCGGCCTATGCGGCGGCCGGGGCCGCCTCCTGCCACGAGGCCGTTTCTCCTAAGGATGTCTTGAACCGGCTGGAGATGGGTTACTGCGTGATGCTGCGCGAGGGTCACGTCCGCAAGGACCTTGAGAGTATTCGCCCGCTCATCGGCACGATCGATCTGGGCAGATGCGCCCTGTCCACGGACGGGGCGGACCCCGAGTTGCTCCTCAGCCAGGGCTATTTCACCGACGTGGTTCAAAAGGCGGTGGACATGGGCCTGAAACCAATTGAGGCAATCCGCATGGCGACCCTTAATCCGGCCGCGCACTTCGGTCTCGATCACCTCATCGGCGGCATCGCCCCCGGCCGTTTCGCAGACATCCTCATTTTGCCTGCGCCCAACACCATGACCCCGGATCTCGTGATCTCAGAGGGGCGGATCGTCGCAGAAGGGGGTAAGACCCTGGTTGCGTTACCGAGGATCCCCCACCCGGATCAACTGCTCACGACGGTGCCTGTACCGTTGATTGCCCCTGAACACCTAGCCGTGCCGCTTGTCGCCTGCTCGAAGCCGGGTGGGGTCAGGACCATGGATATCCAGGAGAACGGGCTCGTTGCCCGCGAGGGATTTGCAGAGGTTGCTTCCGAGAAAGAAACCGTGTCCCCTGACCCTGGAAGCGATCTATTGAAGATCGTCTTTATCGAGAGGGTCAGCGGAAGCGGGGAGCGGTTCGTCGGTTTTGTGCGGGGGTGGGGGCAGAAGAGGGGCGCCGTGGCCTCCAGCCTGATCTGGGACGCATCCGGCATCGTGGCGATCGGGGCCGATGATCTGGATCTCGCTGGTGCCATCAACAGGGTCATCGAGCTGCAGGGGGGTACGGTCCTGGCGGTAGGGGGGGAGATAGTACGTGAGATACCCTTCCCCATCGGGGGCTACGGCTCTGACAGAAGGATCGAGGAGCTGACCTCCGAGGCGTCGGCATTGCAAAAGGCGGTGAGGGATTTGGGTTCAACCCTCCCGTCGCCTCGTCTAACCCTTGAGACCCTGGCATCTGCGGCCATCCCCTTTATTCGGATCACGGAAAAGGGCTATTTCCGTTTTCGAGAAAACGACTATGTGGGGATATAGTCCTCTTTTGAACTTTAGCAGGTGGGATCACCGCTTCCGTTACTGAGAACCTTTTGATCCTCGTGCGCCCTCGTTTGTATCGTGCTGGTGGCAATCGGAACGGCTAAGGGATGGTCTTTTTGGTGAGGCTGGAGAGGGTGGCCCACATCTCCTGGGGGGTCTTGCACGCGAACAATTGTTTGCGCGCTTCGGCTTCCTGGAACGTCTCTATCAAGCCTGAGAGGACCTTCAGGTAAAATACGCTGGTTGCCGAGGGGATGAGAATGAAAAATACAATGCGGGTCAGCCGGTCCTGCGAGGGCTCAAATCGGATGCCGGATTTCTTCAACCCCAGGGCGAAGGTCAGTCCCCCACCCGCTACGCCACGGACATGGGGGAATGCCAAGCCGTGACCCAAGGCGGTAGATACCAGGGCCTCTCGCCGAAGAGCGGCCCCCAGCACGTCCTTGGGATTTTCGACGAACTCCTGATCGGCCATCACCTGGATCAGCTCGGCGATGGCTCCGTCCCGATTTTGTGCCTCAATCCGAGGGAGCATGAGCTCCGTTGCGGAGAACCTGGCTACACCGGCCCTCGGTTTGCCCGTCTGTTTGAGATCCCTTTTCAACTGTCCGGGCGCCCCCTCGAAGTGATACAATATCCTCAGACAGCTGGGACATTGGTGAATCCCTTTTTTAGCAAAGATCTCCCCCGCCAGCGAGGTAGGCAAAGAGATACCACACGCGGAACACGTCCCTTTGATCTCCGGCACGATCGCGGCGTTATGCCTTTTCCGCAGGCTTCGATACAGTTTGGCGATTTCAGGGGGGAGGTCCCCCATCAATGTCCTGATGGAGTTTTCGAGATCCGCTAACTGGGCTTTGGGTACCAATGTCTGCTGTTCCAACAGGGTGAAATGGAGTTCCTGGAGTTGAATCAGTTGCTTTATAATACGGTCCATACGTTTCTTGTTTTTCCCGAGGATGGGGATTATGCTGCTGTGTCCTCACTCCTTTTATACTAATACCGAAAATAAACTGTTTTGGCAAGTATTTTTGATATGTTCAGGACTTCCGGGGATTATAAATCTGTTTTTCCTCTTCTCAGCCGAGGAATCCACATAGGTACTTCCCGTATGTACTGCTCATACTCCGTGCCGAACCGGGCGAGGAGCAAGCCTTCTTCATAACGCGATATGTAATGCAGGAAGCCGATGGCGCAGACCCACACACCAGCGGCTGCCAGCGACATGCTGAGCATCAACAGGCCGAGGTAGATCGGATGGCGTACGTGATTGAACACGCCTTTTCTGATCACTCCCGTGTTGTTTCCTTCCCCGCCGAACACTATGTCAAGCCCGGTTCTCGCAAGGAGGCCGGATAACAACAACACGACGCTCCCCAGCACTACCCTGAGGGCAAGGGGGAGATACTGGTTTAAGAATGTCGTGTACTTGAGGAAAAACGTATCAGCCACCCACACCAGCCCGAACAGGCAGGCAAAGAACAGCTGCCCGGCATCCCCCCATTTGTGCTCTCCGGCACGCTCATCCCGGTGCCTTCTCCGGTGTGTCACAGCTTCTCCTTTCCGGTCTCGTGTTGCGCAAGTTTATCTTTGTTGCGATCTAACCTTCAACAATTATTCACTATCAATCAGTAGTTTCTTTATCTTCGGCCTGCACCAGGAGGGTGAGACCCTCGATTTCCATGACACGGATGCGTTCGCCTTTTTCAATCGATGAGCCACCGTTCGTTACCTCGGCCCGCCACAGCTCACCGCGTATCTGGACGTAGCCAGTTGGGGCCAGCCTTTCTGAGGTAACGCCTCGCATCCCGACGATGGAAGTGGCATCCCCGGAGCGGCTTTGATCGTAGGCGCGCCAGACAACGGGGAACATGGCGATGTCCTTGACGACCCACAAGGCGATGATGCCGACGATAAGCCACAGGGGGATATCCACCCATTGGCGGATCACGAGTAAGACCGTGGTTAGCAGCACGATGATTGGCAGCTGCAGTAGCGTATATTTCACTAATGCCTGGGTTGACCAGCGCCGTTTCATTGCACCTGAATATCCAATGCCCGGCTGATGAGAGCAGATAGCTTGAGAAATGAGGTCCGGGCATCGTTGACTATAGCATCTTCGTTGGGCATCATCCCGAGCAACCGGGATAGGTCGGCGAGCTGGACCTTAATCTGGTGTTTGATATCTTCCATGTTTCTGGGTTTTTCCTCTGTCATTATTAGCCTCCCGCATTTTAAATGATATCTGAGCATTCTAAAAAAGGTTAAATGAATGCCGCTGGCTTGGGTTTTAAGGGTCAATTATTCTGCATCGAAATACTTCAAATCAGTACCTTTAAACCACCACTCGGGTGTTCGGAGGCTTCTCCCAAAGTCCAGGTCATACCACGGTGACAACCTCGTATTAGCCAGATTTTTCAATACATGGATGTCCTGGGCCGGCATGTAGCTCTGGGCCAGGAGAAAGGCCCGCTTGCCGTTTTTCTTGTTTTCGGTCATGTCCACGACGATGACGGCGTGGCCGGGAAATCCCGGTTCTATAAATATATCACCGATTTCCATTTCGTGGATGTCTTTTCTCGATGTTAGTTCTCTGCTCAATGAGGAGGTGCCTGCATAGATAAAGACGGTGGTGCGATAGCGTCTAAAATTCCTATAAGACGAGTCTTCACGTGCATTTTTGCTCCATCGGACTTTATTACCGTTCACAACGGGACGATACCCTGTAGCCCACTTTGTAAAGGAAGCCTCGTCGCCGCTGGTAAAAGTGAAGTGGATCAGTGCGTACCGGCCTTGCGAATAGAGATACTCAGCCCGCAACCTGATGACGGCATCGGCGCATTGCTGGAGATTGCAGGTCCCGGTATCTATGTCTATCACGGCAACGTGGGCATCCTGGTTCATTTTCTTCGTGCCGTTGTAGAGATAGACCGGTGTGTCTTTCTGTTTGAGGGGGAGATGCCGGAGCCAGTGTGCGAATGAATCTATAGGGGTTTCTATCCTTTCGTATCCTTCTGGGGGAGGGATTTCACTCGCGATGGTGGCTGCGAATTCACGTTCCCCTAGCCACGGATAATTCTTCGGCTCGGCATATGATACTGCAGTAAAGAGACTCACCAAGAAAAGAAAAGCAAAGAGGTTAAAGTTGAAGGTTTTCTTCCTGCTGTGATTCAAAATCTCACACCTTCTTATTTTATAGAACTTCCCGCACTTCCTCGTCAACTATTTATTCTTTATTGCAGGAATTATGGGGATCCCTGGTATCAGTGTCTGTATATGTCTCACAGGGTTATTGTGAAAAACTTGACAATCATCTTCATTATTCCTATATTCCTATTTAGGAATATAAAGGATTATCTCATGAGTAACCGATATCTTGAAAAAAAGGCGGAGATCCTGAAGGCGATTGCGCAGCCGACGCGACTTAAGATATTGGAACTCCTCAAGGACGGAGAGCGCTGTGTGTGTGATATCTATACAGCCCTTGGACAGGAGCAGCCTACTATTTCTAAACACCTCACCTTTATGAAGCGGGCCGGCATCCTGGATTCCCGCAAAGAAGGTCTGCGCATTACCTACTGGATTAAGGCCCCGGAGGTGTTGGAGATCATCCGTCACGCCGAGGCAATATTAAAACGCGAGGTTGAGGAAGATCATAACTCCTTAGGGACTACATAATTATTGTTTATCGCCATGAGCATCACTCTTGAGAGGCATATGTAATGAAAGAATGGCAAAAACTAGCGCTCGTGATACTCGTCTTCCTCGGCGCCTACGTTATCCCCTGGGGTAGCCCAATAATCAGACAGTCGGGGCTGGAAGCCTTTCTCATGCTCCAGGAATATGCGCGGGAGCACGTGCTGACGTGCCTTGTACCGGCCTTCTTTATCGCAGGTGCTATTGCGGTGTTCGTCTCCCAGACAGCGGTCCTCAAATACTTCGGGGCCACGGCCGCAAAGATCCTCTCCTACTCCGTCGCCTCCGTGTCGGGTAGTGTGCTTGCCGTCTGCTCGTGTACGGTGCTCCCTCTCTTTGCGGGGATCTACAGCCGTGGCGCCGGGATCGGACCGGCAACGGCATTCCTCTACTCCGGACCCGCCATCAACGTGCTGGCCATCGTCCTCACCGCGCGAGTCCTCGGCTGGCAGCTCGGCCTCGCCCGGGCCATCGGTGCGGTGGTCTTTGCCGTCATCACCGGTCTCTTGATGGCCTTCATATTCCGCACGGAAGACACCGCGCGCACGACCGGTGCCTTGTACCTCCCTGATGATGCAGGGACGCAGCGCACCCTCCTTCAGGAGGCCTCCTTCATGCTGGTATTGGTCCTGATCCTCATCGTTGCTGCCTTTGCACGGCCGTCGGAAGGGTCTCATGGCCTGTGGCCTGCTCTTTTCACCGCAAAGTGGTACATCACGGGGGGGTTGCTGGTTGTGCTTGCGTGGATGCTCGCACAATGGTTTCGTAAGGAAGACCGCATCGAATGGGTACAATCCACCTGGGGATTCGTGAAGCAGATCCTTCCGTTGTTGGGTGCCGGCGTGTTGGTGGCCGGATTCATGTTGGGCAGGCCCGGCCATCCCGCCCTGATCCCTGAGCAGTACATCCACGCCCTGGTAGGAGGCAACTCTCTGGGGGCCAACCTCTTTGCCTCGGTTGCCGGGGCCTTCATGTACTTTGCTACGCTCACCGAGGTCCCGATCCTCCAGGGGCTCATCGGAGCGGGTATGGGGAAGGGGCCTGCGCTTGCATTGCTTCTGGCCGGACCGGCCCTCTCCCTCCCCAACATGTTGGTAATCGGGTCGGTCATGGGGGTAAAAAAGACCGTGACCTTTTGCAGCATTGTCGTAATCCTTTCTACTATCGCGGGGATGACGTATGGCTGGATTGCCGGATTATAATAAAAAGATAGAGGTGAAATCAGATGAAGCAGATTGAGGTCTTGGGGATGGGTTGCCCGAAGTGCAATCAGCTCGAGGATCGGGTACGGCAGGCGGTCAAGGAACTGGGCATCGAGGCCGAGGTGGTCAAGGTCAAGGACATCAAGGTCATCACCGATTACGGCGTGATAATAACGCCTGCCCTGGTGGTGGACGGAGTGGTGAAGGCAGCGGGTAAGATCCCAAAGATAGAAGAGATCAAGACGTGGATTACATAATATCTATTCGTACGAATGTTCTTATCGGAAGATCGCTTTATCATTTTCAAGGAAGGAAGAAGAATGATCACAGCTATTGAAGACAGTCCGATATACCCCATTGTTAACCCTCAAAGCATCGCTTTTTTCGGCGCCTCGAATAATTTCAGGCGGATGGGATCGATCATGCTCTCCTCGGTGGAAGCCCTCGGGTATGAAGGAGCGCTTTATCCCATACATCTCACGGAAGAACAGGTGCGCGGGCATAAGGCATACAAGAGCGTTCTGGATCTGCCCGAAATCCCCGACCTGGCCATTATCGTTCTGCCCACGGAAGTCGTCTGTCAGGCTATGGAAGAATGCGGCAGGAAGGGAATAAAACATGCAATTGTGGTGTCCGGGGGATTCAAGGAAGCCGGCCCTGAAGGCGCCACCAGGCAAAAGGAACTTGAAAAGATTGCCGACAACTACGGCATCCGTTTTTTGGGACCGAACTGCCTCGGCGTGGCAAATCCCCATCTCAAGCTGAACCCCACGCCTATTCCGGCCGAAGGCCCTCCGGGCTTCGTGGGGCTGGCGTCACAGAGCGGGAGTTTCCTTACCCAGATGTTTAATTATCTTCACCGTCACGGTCTGGGGTTCAGCACCGCCCTGAGCGTCGGGAACGAAGCCAATATCGATATCGTTGAGTGCATGGAGTACCTCGGGGCCTGTCCGAACACGAAGGTTATAGCCCTCTATATTGAAGGCATCAGGCGCGGGCGGGATTTTATGAACGTGGCGCAATCGATCACACCCCACAAACCGATCGTGGCCCTCTATATCGGCGGCTCGGAGTCGGGTAAACGGGCGGGTCTGTCACATACCGGAGCAATGGCCGGACCCGACGCGGTCTACGACGGGATGTTCCGGCAGAGCGGTATTATTCGAGCAACAACCCTTTCGGAGCTTTTTGACTTCTGCCTGGCCCTGGGGACCCTCCCCAAACCCGGGGGCAACAGGGTCATCATTCAGACCCATTCAGGAGGACCCGGTGCCGCGGCGGCCGATTCCCTGGGTCGCGCCGGCCTCGAACTGCCCCCACTCTCACCGGATACCATCAAGAAATTACGGGCGATTATTCCAAAGACGGCCAGTACGAATAATCCGGTAGACATGACCTTCAGCAAAAATCCCATGGATGATTTCTACAAGATACCGGAGATCCTGTTGCAGGAAGGAAATGCCGACATGCTCCTGGTCTATTTTGTTTCGCCGGAAATTTTTGTCACTCGGACCATGAAAAGTGCGGGTGTTCCTCCCGATAGAATCCCGGAAGAGGCGCACACGTTAATTGCTCAGAACGTGGAGGCCTTTTGCAGCCTCGCGGAAAATTACGGCAAACCGATCATCGGATATACCTACCGTAGTCTCCAGGAACAGATGGCACGAAGCTTATTAGACCGCGGTATACCGGTATACCAGGACCCGGAGCGGGCGGCGAGGGCGATGGCCGCCCTGATCGAATATCATAGGCTGAGAGAAAAAATAGCGGCCATATCCGCTGAGGAACCTGACGATGAACCGGCATGTGCCGAAGAGTAGCGCCGGCTCATCCCCTGTGACGGCGGAGGGTACAGGGTCGATATGTGAGCAGAAAGTGGAATAGGACATGGATCGTCGCGATCGAGCAGTACTTGACCGGATGTTTGTCCCCCGAGGCTTTGCCGTTATCGGAGGAGTCGGAGGAGTCGGTTCTTTTGGATACAACATCGTCGTAAGCCATCTCCTGTACGGATACCCAGGAAATTTGTACCCCATATCCCCACAGGGGGGGGAGATTGTCGGTCATACGGTGTACAAGACCCTCCGTGATGTGCCCGGACCGGTTGATCTCGTTTCGATAGCCGTTCCTGCTTCCGCGGTCCCCGGGGTATTGAGGGAATGCTTGGAGTTCGGTATCCCTGGAGCCCAAATTCATACGGCGGGCTTTGCAGAGACCGGAGATGATCGGGGTAAGGCCCTTCAGGCGGAAATTTCCCAGATCGCCAGCGAAGGCATCAGAGTCGTGGGTCCCAATTGTTTCGGAATCCACTGTCCGAAGGGGGGCGTCACCTTACTTCCGGGATTTGATTATTCGAAGAAACGGGGTACCGTTGCCATGATCTCTCAGAGCGGCGGAATCGCTAACGACTTCGCCCATGAGGCACAGATCGCCGGTATCGGCCTGAGCAAGGTTATATCATACGGAAACGGCTGCGATCTTGGAGCCGTTGAACTTCTGGAATATCTGGCCGACGACCCCGACACGGAATATATCGCCGCATACCTTGAGGGGGTTCAAGACGGCAGACGGTTTCTCCAAACCGTGAGGAATATCTCTTCCCCAAAGCCGGTCATTATCTGGAAAGGTGGCCTTACGCCCCTGGGTGGCCAAGCCACCATGAGCCATACCGGTTCACTGGGCGGTGAAGCTCGGATCTGGGAGGGGGCGCTGAATCAGGCCGGATCTATCGCCGTTGAAGGACTTGAAGAAATGATCGACACACTCATAGCGCTCACCTATCTGAAACATCGAGGTAGACGAATCGCTCTGGTTGGCGGCGGCGGCGCAATCGGTGTCTTCAGCTCTGATCTGGCCTACCGGTGGGGACTCGAAATCCCACCGTTCAGCACGGCAACACAAAAACGGCTCAGAGACCTGTTTCCCACGCCGGGAAACAGTGTCCTCAATCCTCTCGATACAGGGACACCGGCATTACCGCTTGCGCTGCTCAACCCCATGCTAGAGGAAATTCTTGTCAAGGAACCGATCGACACGATGGTCCTGATTATGCTCCTGCATGCCCTTGAGGTTGTTTCGCCCGCTTTTTCGGGAAAAGTCGGCATAACTCCTCCGCCTCGGGGGAGTTACTTCGAGTCGCTCCTGAAAACCCTCTCCAGGCTCAAAGAGGAAACGGGAAAGGATATTATCTTGGTTTTCCAAAACAGGGCGCGCCTGATCGAAAACATTGAGGTAGAATCGCTCTTTCGAACCGTGAGCCGACAATATCAAGAAGCCCAGATCCCAGTGTATACCGAACCCGAGAGGGCCTTGAGGGGAATCAGAAACGCAGCCCGGATGGCACAGAGGGGATAACTTGAACCGGCCGCCCCTACACATTCGGTCCTGTGTGATCGCACGGGAAAATCAGGGACCTTGTTTTTCTTGCCGTGACGACACCCTTGTTCGATGTTTGAACGTACGTGGGGAATGAAAGAGGGCCATTGCATAACGAGGTGATTCATGACGCAAGCACTAGCCAAACGTCTTTCCTTTCTTGACCGCTTTTTGACCGTATGGATCTTTTTGGCCATGTTTGTGGGAGTGGGAGGAGGCTACCTCTACCCTGGGGTCCGGAAGGTGATCGACTACTTTCAGGTGGGGACCACCAATATCCCCATAGCCATCGGGTTGATCCTCATGATGTACCCGCCCCTGGCCAAGGTCAGATATGAACAACTCGGACAGGTCTTCCGAAACATGAAGGTGCTCATCCTCTCCCTGGTTCAAAACTGGGTGATCGGCCCTGTTTTCATGTTCCTGTTGGCCATTGCCTTCCTCTCGGGTCATCATGAGTACATGGTGGGCCTGATCTTGATCGGCCTTGCCCGATGCATTGCCATGGTCATCGTGTGGAATGATCTGGCCTCGGGCGACAGAGAGTACTGCGCAGGGCTGGTGGCCTTTAACTCCATTTTTCAGGTCCTCTTCTTCTCGCTGTACGCCTACATATTCATCACCGTTGTACCTCAGTGGTTGGGCTTGAAGGGTGCTGTCGTGAATATCTCCATGGGTCAAATAGCCAAGAGTGTCTTTATTTACCTCGGCATTCCCTTTATTGCCGGTGTGCTCTCACGTCTCATCGGGCTGAAAACCAAGGGTCAACAGTGGTACGAAGAAAAGTTCATCCCTAAAATCAGCCCCATTACACTGATAGCCCTTCTTTTCACCATCCTCGTCATGTTCTCGCTCAAGGGTGAGTATATCGTTGATCTCCCCCTTGATGTTCTTCGGGTGGCCATCCCTCTGTGTATCTATTTTGTGGTGATGTTCTTTGTCTCCTTTTTCTTATCAATGAAGGCGGGGGCCACGTATGAGCAGTCGACGTCACTCAGTTTCACTGCCGCATCGAACAACTTCGAGTTGGCCATTGCGGTAGCCGTGGCGGTTTTCGGGATCAACTCAGGTCAGGCCTTTGCAACGGTCATCGGCCCCCTGGTTGAAGTTCCCATCTTGATCAGCCTGGTCACGGTGGCCCTTTGGTTTAAAAAGAAGTATTTTCCGTATACCGTAGAAACACCCGCAGGTATTTGCCATGTTACATGCAAACCACGATGAAGAGAGACCGAACTCCTCATGACCACACGGGATAGAGGCGTTGGCTTAATTATGCCTCGATGATAAAGAAGAAATTGAACATCGTTCAGGATTAGGAAAAAATAAAAATCGAGCAAGGAGAAGGTGATGAATTTCCGAACCCCTCCTGAGGGTATCCTTCGGATTCGACAGGGAGTATGGCAGGGGATTCTCTTGATCGTCCTCGGGGCAGTCATTGGCGCAGGGTTCAATGGTATCCGACCGGGTGGCCTCCCATGGAGTGGAGAGTGGTCTTCTTCGTCCCTCGCAGCTTCTGACCTCCAGGGTGTAGAGGAGATACCCCTTGCAGAGGCGTGGTCCCTCTACCAGAAAGGCAAGGCCCTCTTCCTCGATGCCCGCGATCCCGTAAGTTTCGGGGAAGGTCACATTACAGGGGCCATGAACTGCCCCCCCGGAGAGACAGAGACCTCTCTGGAGGAGGTGCTCACCCTCGCCCGATCCGGTCTTGAGGTAATTGCCTACTGTGATGGTGTGGGTTGTTCCTTGAGCCCGGAGCTGGCCCGGACTTTACAGAGACGTGGCGTCCCCTCAGTGAAGATACTCGAAGACGGTTGGAGCCGCTGGCTGGAAGCGGGCTACCCCATAGGGGAAGGAGGGTGATGATGCGTACAAGGATCATGGCCTGGTGCACCTCGCCGTTTATTTCTCTTCTCTTCCGGTGGCTCTTGGGAATTCTCTTCCTGTATGCCGGGGTGGTGAAGGTCGCTGATCCCCACGGCTTCGCCCAGGCCTTGTATAACTATCACATACTCCCCGGCTGGATGATCAATCCCCTGGCTATCATCTTACCGTCGGTGGAACTCGTGGTGGGTGCCTCCCTCCTGGTCGGTATCTGGACGCAGGGAGGTGCGCTTTTGGCATCCGCTCTGCTGGCGATCTTCGCCATGGCATTAGGGATCAGCCTGATACGGGGTTTGGATATTGCCTGCGGATGCTTCAGTACCTCCATCGGCGCGGAGTCCATCACGTGGCTTTACCTGGTGCGGGATATCATCCTTTGCGTAATGGGAGTTCATATACTCCTCTTCGCCCACGGGACTGCATCTCTCGACCGTTTGTTGCGCACAGAGTCCCGGTAAGCATACCGAGAAGGGATCAGCTCAATTTTTTCTTCAGGATCTGGTTCACCAGCTGGGGGTTGGCCTTGCCCTGGGTGGCCTTCATGACCTGGCCGACGAAGAAGCCGAAGAGCTTGTCTTTTCCCTGCTTATACGCCTCCACCTCGTTCGGATGGTTTTGCAGGACCTCCTCCACGGTTTTGGTCAAGGCACCCTCATCGGTAATCTGAAGCAATCCCCCCTCCTTGACGATCTCCGTGGCCCCTTTGCCGGTCTTGTACATCTCCTCGAAGACGGTCTTGGCGATCTTGCCGCTGATGGTCCCCTCCTTCATAAGCCCCAGCATCTCGGCCAGGTGTTGGGGGGTCAGGGGGGATGCCTCCACCTCTTTGTCGTCTTCCTTTAACAGGCGCAAGAGATCACCCATGAGCCAATTGGCCACCTGCTTGGGCTCGGGGAAGAGCCGTACGCACTCCTCGTAGTAGTCGGCCAGGGCCTTGGATGCGGTGATGACGCCGGCATCGTACTCCGGGATCTGGTAGGTGGTGACGAAGCGCTCCTTGCGCTGCAGGGGGAGCTCGGGCAATCCCTTTTTGATCTCCTCGATCCACTGGGGCGAGACGGCCAGGGGGACCAGATCGGGGTCGGGAAAATAGCGGTAGTCGTGGGCCTCCTCCTTGCCGCGCATGGCCTCGGTGATCCCCTTGTGTGGATCCCACAGTCTGGTCTCTTGGACCACTGCGCCCCCGCCCTCCAGGACCCCTTTCTGTCGCTCGATTTCATAGGCCAAGGCACGCCCCACATTGCGGAAGGAATTCATGTTCTTGACTTCGGTCCTGGTCCCGAAGCCCTGGGAGCCCGCAGGCCTGATGGAGATGTTGGCGTCGCAGCGGAAGCTCCCCTCTTCCATGTTGCCGTCACATATCTCCAGGTACTGGAGGATCGCCCGCAGCACGCGCAGGTAGTCGGTGGCCTCCTGGGGAAAGCGTAGATCGGGCTCACTCACGATCTCCAGGAGGGGGACGCCGGTTCGGTTGAAGTCGACGTAGCTGAAGGGCTTGGCTTCGTCGTGAAAGAGTTTTCCCGCATCCTCCTCCATATGGATGCGGGTAATCTCCACCCGCTTTTTCTCCCCATCGGCGCTCGGTATTTCCACGGAGCCATGAGTGGCCAGGGGCAGCTCATATTGGGAGATCTGGTACCCCTTGGGAAGGTCGGGATAAAAATAGTTCTTGCGGGCATAGAGGCTGAAGGGGGCAATCTCGCAGTTGGTGGCCAGAGCCAGCTTGATGGCGAAATCCACGGCCTTCCTGTTCAAGACGGGGAGAGAGCCGGGCATACCCGTGCAGACCGGACAGGTGTGGGTGTTGGGTTCAGCGCCGAAGGTGGCGGAGCACCCGCAAAAGATCTTGCTCTCGGTCAGGAGTTGGGCATGGACCTCAAGCCCGATGACTGCCTCGTATTCCACGATTGCCACCTTCTATCCTCTCTTATTCAAACCATAGTACAGCGTATCCGCTGTGTCAAGATTTGATGGCTTTAAGGGTATTTTTGGGCTGGATCACCCGTCTTGTCGAAGATTTTCAAAGGAATTATGAGAGGTCCTTGCTTAAAGCACTATCGCGAGCCTATGACCATACCATCAAGACCGCTAGGAACATTCTGCACGAATGTCCCCCCTTATTCCCCTGAACTTCCTCTTTTTTTCCCGTCTGGCTGTTTGAGAAATATGGATATTGTTCAAAATTAGCTAAAACTCAACTCATCGGCAGGGTGAAAAATTTTAACAATGTCCCCGTCCTCTCCCCCTAAATAGAACCATCCCCTTTCCCATTCCTCTCGGGAAAATCCTAGAAAGACAAACATAATACTTATATTTCAAGACCTGACCCTATGACCCTCTAGTCAGATATACGCTGTTATATGATCGTATTTTGGCGGCTACTGTTTTATTATACAAAGTAATTCTTCAATAATATTTGGCATTTCAGACAAAACTTTGTAATTAGGAAATCGCATAATTTTCCAACCCTCTTTTTTCAAAAATTCATCACGCTCAACATCTTCCAAAACGGGCATACCCTCAATAATTTCGTGCTGTATTCCGTCTATTTCAACATCGATATTTTTCTTACCAACAATCGCAAAATCTAGCGTGTATCGTTTTGCCACCAACTTAGGCACTAATTTATAACCAAATTTTTCTAACTTAATTTTCTGTATCTCCTCATAAAACATCTTTTCGGTTGGGGTATCAAACTTCGCATGCAAATCATATTCTTCTAGTTTTTCTTCATCTTTTATTTTCTCGTAGGTATCTTTTATTTTCCCTAAAATACCTTGTCTATTCTCGCAGAAATCATTATCGCCAACGATGTATAAAAGATATCTTGCGCGAGAAAGAGCCACATTCAAAATTTGCGGATAAATATTGTACCACTTATCGCTATTTCCGTTACCTCGCGAAGAAATTACAAGTGAAAAAATTACTATGTCAGCTTCGGAACCTTGAAATTGGTGAGCGGTTAATATATCTATTTTATGTTTTTCAAATATATCATCAGGAAGTAAAGAATGAATCTTTTCATTTATTGCATGGCGTTGGCCATTATAAGGAGTCACTACGCCAACAGTTAAATCTGTGCCAGAGGTTTGTTTTACTACTATCTGCAAAATTCTACATGCCTCGTCAACTTCACGTTGATTAACACGACTTCCCGTCGGTAGTTTATACACTTCACCTTTTACATCTACCCACTGAACACCTAGCGGTAAACTAGAAGGAAATTTACCGAAATCGAGTGTACTTAATATTTTTAATCGATCTTGGTAAAACACTTGGTTGCAAAGAGAAATAATTTGATCTTCGGAACGATAGTGATTAGTTAATAATATTGGTGAGTGTGGCAAATAATTTTCGGCTGCTTTATACAAAGAAACATCACAATACCGTGTTTTCGCGGGATAGATGTCTTTCATTTCCGTTAGCCCGTATATTTTTGCCAATCCATAATCAATATTTTTAGTAATCCCCGCAATATGAGTTAATTGCATTGGATCACCGACAATGATTGCTTTTTTAGCACGATATAAAGCCGGAGCCGCAGATGGTAAATCAATTTGAGACGCTTCATCAAAAATAACATAATCAAAAACACCCGCTTTGAGGGGGAAAGTTCCCCTAAGAGATTTTAATGTTGACGACCAAACCCTAAGAACCTGTAAAGCGTTGATAAAAGACGCTTCGTTTATATTTTCGTCATTGAATCTATGCCCGTTTACTTGGTTAAGAAAAGTATTTACCAAGCCGGTTTTATTACCACTGCCAAGCATCTTTCCTAAATAAACATTTCTAATGAAATCTTGGCAGGAAAGATAAAATTCTTTTTCTAATTCCCTTATCTTAGATTCAAAATCTACCCTGCTAGGTAATTTTTCCAACTTCGATTTTATCCTTTGTAATTTGAAATTAAGGATAAATGACTCAAAATATATTTTCAACTTTCTAATAATGGAACTCTGAATTTGTAGAATGTTTTTCAATTCTTTTTGATAAAAATATTTTTGTTGAAAGTCCTGTTCAAGCTCATCTTTTTTCAATAGACTATTCCTATATTCTAAAACTGTTTTCCAAAGAGAATGGACATAATCCGCACTAATATTTTTGACGTTTCTTTTTGAGAATTCTGCAAGTAATTCATTAAATCTCCCCTTTAAATCCTGCCGAAGTTCTTTTTTACCTGTCCGCAACATCAGATTACGAAATTGCTCATTGATCCTTGAGTTTACAACATCAACAGCCTTTCCTGTGTGGCTAACAAATAAAACTGATTTACCGGCCAAGAAAAGATTAACAATTAAGTTTGATATGAATTGACTTTTCCCCGTCCCCGGAGGGCCAGTTATAACGCTGAGCGAATGTTTAAAAATATCTTGGATTGCCGTTATTTGGTATTCGTTAGATGGAAAAGGGAGTATCGGCATTATCTCGTTTTCAACATAGGCAGTGCGAGAAGCAGAAAAAAAGAAAGAGCTGTTTTCTCCAAATCATTTCTTCCCTTAAGATCTAATAAATCTTTTATGAGATGAATATTAAAAACCGTTATCTCCCCGGCAAAAATCAGGCTTTTGTTATATAAACCCGCCGACATCTCTTTTGTGAGTTTTTTGGAGTTAGACAGTTGAGATGGATTTATTTCTTCAATAATTGAAACTCCCGCCTCTTTCTCAATAATTTCTAATGCTTGAGTGGCAAGTTGGCGCTCATCTTTTTTGGGATTGCTTGCAAATAAATTTTCTATTGATTGATTTATGCTGGCTATTTCTTCTGTTCTCAACCCCAGTTTAGTTAGCGCTTGAATTCCGCAAACAGGATAAGATTCATCTTTAGATAAAAATATATTTTTTTCGCCTCGATTAAATTTAACTTTTATAATAAATAGGGGCGCAACTAATTGCTTATCGGTTTTTTCGTCTCGATAATATAAAAGAGGGTATCCGTAAAAAAATTCTAACCCTTCAGCTTTAATACTTGCAAATTTAGATAACTTTTCATTCACGACTTTAACAGGAATGTTTTTTTTACTAAAAACAAAAGGATCATTGTCAAAAGGGTACAAAATTGCCTTGGAACGTACATTGATGGATATATCCTTTTCTAGTACATCTTCGTTTTTAATGCACTCATACCAGTAAGAACATATTGTATTTAATAAATTCATAGAATCGTATCCTTGAAAGTTTTACTGACTTTTCTGCCGCCAAAATATGTCATATAATACGTTCATATCTGCATTGCGTCTATACTGCCACAATAGGATGATAGCCGCATTGCGCTTATGCCACCTCTGGGTGCCGGAAATCAACCTTTAATCCCCCTCCTATACATCACCCCCCCCAAGCTTCAGATATCTCTATCTCGCACATGGAACAAAAAAACCCCATTCCTTTTTTGAAATGGGGTTTCACTTCATCTCTAAGCCATCTTAGCACCCTTTCTGCGGTTAAAGGGTTGAAGGAATAAAAGAAATTATTCAATGGCCTCTGTTTCGTTGTAGATTACAGAACCAGAAGGGAAAAGTCAACCCTGGAGGATTCAATGGTATTTTTTTGGCTGAATCGCCGTTCTTCTGGAACCTGTGGGGCGAAAAAGGGTTTTTTCGGCCTAAATATCCGATTTTCCCTTCAAAAATCGAACACCTGTGCTATACTACTACACTTGGAACGAGACGTATGATGGATTTCTTCGAACGGCGCATCCTGACGGTAAGCCAACTTACCTCGGGGATCAAGGACCTGCTGGAGTCTGCCTTCGACGAGGTATGGGTGGAGGGGGAGCTCTCCAACCTCAGGCGTCCCCCCTCCGGGCACCTCTATTTCACCCTCAAGGATGAGGAAAGCCAGATTAGGGGGGTGATCTTCAAGCAGCAGTCGCGGTTGCTGCGCTTTGATTTGGAGGACGGGCAGCACGTGATCTGCTGGGGGCGGGTGGGGGTTTATGAGCGGCGTGGTGAGTACCAGCTCATCCTCGATTATGCGGAGCCCAGGGGGATCGGGTCCTTGCAGATCGCCTTCGAGCAGCTGAAAAGCAGGCTGGCCGCGGAAGGGCTCTTTGACGCAGATCGCAAGAGGCCCCTGCCCCTGCTTCCACAGCGGATCGGGATCGTCACCTCTCCAACCGGCGCGGTCATTCGGGACATGCTGCACATCCTGCGCCGGAGGTTTGAGAACATCGAGGTGCTCCTCTATCCTGTAAAAGTCCAGGGTGAGGGGGCGGCACAGGAGATCGCCCAGGGGGTCGAGTACCTCGGCGCGGAGGGGAAGGTGGATGTCATCATCGTGGGCAGGGGAGGGGGGTCGCTGGAAGACCTGTGGGCCTTTAATGAAGAGGCCGTGGCCCGGGCCATCTTCGCCTCCCCGATCCCCGTCATCTCGGCGGTAGGACATGAGACGGACTTCACCATCGCCGATTTTGTGGCCGATGTGCGGGCTCCTACCCCGTCGGCGGCGGCGGAGCTGGCGGTGCAGCAGAAGGGGGACCTGGTTAGGGTGATCGACGTCTTGACCGAGCGGTTAGGCAAGGGGATGGATCGCCTCTTGGTCCGCGGGCGTGAGCAGGTCATGGGGGTACAGGAGAGGATCAAGGACCCTCGCCGCAGGGTAGAGGAGCTGCGGTTGCGTCTCGATGAGTATGGGGGTCGCCTTGCCCAGGCGACGCTGAGGACCTGGCGGGAGAACAGGGAGCGGGCAGCACGGAGCTCGCAGCTTCTCTTTGTCCGGGACCCACGTCATGCAATCCGGTTCCTTCGGGAAGACATCGACCAGTTGACCAAAGGGTTGCGAGGGGGGATGACGGCCATCCTGGATTCCAAGCAAAAGGGATGGGAAAAGGAGGGGGCGAGGCTCGACGCCTTGAGCCCCCTGGCCATCTTACGGCGGGGATACAGTATCACCAGACGTCTGCCCGACGGCCTGGTCCTGAGGGCGGCCGATGAGGTAGAAGGGCACGGCCAGGTTTCGGTGCGGCTCCATCGTGGGGAGCTCATCTGCCGAGTAGAGAGGAAGGTATGAGATGAGGATGTATGTTCGGAGTGTGTTCTGGTGTATTCTCATCTATTTTCTTTTTATGGTCCCCTGTTCCGGGGGAGGGCTGGTCAAGGTCAGCTGGTTCCCTCAGGAATTGAGGCAGGGAGACGTCCTCTGTGTGACGGTGCGGCCCGAGGCAGAGATCGCCTCCGTCACCGGTGATTTGGAGGGAACCCCCATCTACTTCTATAAGCAGAAACAAAGGGAGTTGGCCGGCATTGTGGGGGTGGACCTGGCAACCGCCCCGGGCCGGCGTCATCTCAGGGTGGAGGTTACGGACCCCGAGGGGAAGTCCTTTGAGCAGGTCTTTCCCGTGGAGGTAGCGCCGGGGGGGTTCGAGGTACAGC